>OBLO01002019.1_pt1 | contig 16319 bp, 12 predicted proteins | sample 1519401 | NCBI WGS metagenome assembly OBLO01 (sample SAMEA2602897, study PRJEB22501) | metagenome | reverse complement strand
TCAGCTTTTGTCATAGGAAACGTTGTTCCGTAGAGTGTTGCGTAATCATAGTTTTCTGTGTCTAGGAAGCCTGAAACACGGTCAAGCTGTTTGCCCACATCGTAGCTTGAGTACATCTTTTTACCGTCTTTTAGCGATGCGATTGCTAACTTTGCTATTTCATCGGTTGGCAGGTTAAGATATTTCCAGTTATGACCATCATAGGTGTGGCGATCATATTCCACCTCATAAGTTTTATAGTAAGGTCTTCTAGGGTCGTTCATTGCCATGATAAATGTGCCGTTCAATGGTCCGCCTACTGTTTCCTTGTAAAACTCTTGTGGTGTATATGTCTTTGCTTTACCTATTTGCTTTCCATCTTTGTCCTTAAACGCATAGGTAAATTGCTTTACAGGTTCGCCAAGCGACATGGTAAGCATCTTGTAGATAGTGCCTAACATTTCTGTTTTGCGTGTTTTGATAGCTTGTTTTGTTTTTTTGTCGGCTACCATTTTTCTTAGTTCTAGTCCATATTCACGCAATTTTGAAGAGATGAGTCTTGCCATGCGTGAGGTGTTTTCTGCAGAATAAGTTTCAGGCATCACCTCCATAGGTACTACGCCATACTTCTCGGTTAGGTCTGCCACACCACAGAAAGTACCGCCATCTCCAATTGGGTTCTTAAAGAAGAACTGAACCTTTGGATCATCGATAGGCTTGTTGGCACAATCAATCACGCCTTGAAGCATCAAGTTTGATTTCTCTAGTTGGTCATAGAATGAAAGGTAGACATGCGAGAACTCTACCTTAATACTGTCTTTATGAGCCAATGCAAAGCGAGAGCGTAGCACGTTAAGTCCAGAGAATAGCCAGCATCTGCCCGAACTTTTCTGGTTATGAATATTCTGTTTGGGTGTTTCTATGCTAAAATAATCATCAAACATAGTCTTGTTCTTAGCGTTGCGTGCCAAGTCGTCGATAGGGTTTGATGCCATAGCATTAGCGATTGCTTTAAAGCTTGATTGGTTAGTAGTGCTTTCAATCTTTTGCATCATCTGCTGATTGATGCCACCGTCCTTTATTTGTGCATTTATGGCTAATGAGCCAAAAAGCAGCGTGCAGAGGATAATTTTTCTATTCATTATTTTTTGTAATGTTATAGTTAGGAAATTAATATTTTTATATTCTCGTACTAATATGCTGTATCTTTTACAAAGATAGTGCCAGCGAGCGCAATACAAGCTTGCTTGAATATTGCCGAGTGCCGCCTATCTTATGCAAAGATAGTGCCAGCGAGCGCAATGAAAGCTTGTTTTCAAATTGCCGAGCGCCGCCTATCTTCTACAAAGATAGGCATTTATCATTATATAATCAATAGGGTAAATAGAAGAAAGTTGCCAATATATTTTGGGTCTTAACTTATCTTAACCTTTTTACAAGCAAGGGTTGCTATTTTTTTGTGTTTATTGGGTGAAGATAAAGATAAAACAGTGGCAAACGCTACGATTAAAACTATATTCTTTCAAAACCTTTGAGGGTGTAGACTGAACCCTCTATAGCTAAGGTATAGATACTTTCACATACCCTTTTTGTTAATATAAGGGGTAACACTAATTAAAACTACAGAACAGGGGAGAGGCTATTGCACGGTAAAAGATAAGTCTTTTACATTGCAATATGCCGAAACTACAAAGCGAGTATTGTTTAATTGTAGCTCTTAGTGTCAATACAGCAAAAAATATATTAAAGTGGAAATCCACTGTAAGTCTTTTCTTACAATGGATTTCCACTTTATTTATCTAATATTTTTATCTTCGCTATCACTACTTTTTTTCAGCTTATCTGCTAAGAAGCTAATGAAAGGACGCATTACCTTTTGGGCTGGCTCTGCGCTAATGTAGCTTAGGTTGATGTCGTCGCCCATACCATTGAGTACTCCAAACTTATACTTGCCATTGTCGTCTAAACCTTCTGCAAGGGCAAGAAGCTTGTTTTGAAGTACAGCGGATATGGGTTTGCCTGCTTCCTTTGTCTCGATAGCCGCAAGTAGTTGATGGGTGATATACGCCATGTCGCTTACTTTTTCCACCCAAGGGCTAATGTCGGCATACATTAAGCTGTCGCTCTTATTTTTCGAATGCTTCATCATCATAAAGGTGTAACAATCGGTCATCAATGTCTCCATCTCAGTCATCAAAGGTGCTGCGTTGCTACTCGTTTTATATTCGCTGATGAGTGTTTGCAATGGTTCGGCGTCATAATATCGTAAATACTTAGAAAGATGATCGAAAGCCTTTGCACGCCCTTTGCCCACTACAGCTTGCAATGATGCTTGATAGCTCTCCTCATTCTTAAATCCTGCATGGTTCCAAGCATAATCGCCTACTCCAAAGAGTGCTATGCGCGAAGCCGATCCTTGTTGCATAGGGTTAGCAATGAGCGCGCTAGCCCCCCTCAATGTAGCATCAAGCTTAGCATCATTGTCTATCCATTTCTCATCGGCAAAGTTGGTATAGGTATCACGCACGAATAGTTTGCTCATATCGTTATCATTGCATGGATAGTTCCACCACCATGCCAACGAACGTCCGAAACTCTTTGAAACTATCTCAAGATCGTGCGAATTAGGCACACTCCATACTTTTGCTCCCGTGATATACACCACTACATTCTTTGGTGTATGGCTCAAAGCCGAAAAGAAATTGTGGCGCACGGTGTCGTTAAACCATGAGTAAGCATAGAGTTGTGGCACAAAGTTGATAGGTTTCACGGTGTCGGCAGCAGTTTTGTAAGTTTTATTCCAACGTTCCTCCACAGCATGTTGAGCTTCTGTCAGGCGTTTTGCATTCAAAGCTAGGCTGATGCTATCTGTAGGTACACCAATATCATCGACAAAAATACCAAATTGGCGCACACCAAGATTGTACATTTTCTCAAATTTATTCATGATCTTACCAATCACATTATTATCTTTATTCTCGGTGAATGCACCTCCCGGGTGGATAGCCCAAATAAAGTTTACCTTATTATTATGTGCTGTTGTGGTAATGTCGTGCATCATAGGAGCCGATAAATAACCAATGGCTTTTTGCTCAGGCGTGATCGAGTCAGGGTAAGCCTCTTGCCATTTTTGCGAGTGGTAAGGATCGCTCTTCGCTCCATACATATAGCTATTCATCTTATAACGAGCCATAAAATGGAAGAGATCCTTAGTGGTTTCAGCCGAATAAGGCACCCCATAATAGCCCTCTATCACGCCACGATACTGAATATCGGCATAGTCTTCTATTTTTACACAAGCCAAATTCTTAGTACCATTATCGAGGATTTGCTCTAGTGAGGCTAGTCCGCAGAAAGTAGCATCTGTATTTTCGCCTAGGATCATAACGTTTGCTTTCCCACCATTTGATGTGATGCAAAGCAAATGTTTATCAAATTTTCCTACCTTATTAAACACTTCTGTCTCCATGTGCCATTTCTTTGCCATAGCGGTTGCTACTCCATTTTTGAGCGCAACCCCCAAGAACACGTTAGACATTTTGTTGTTAGCGCGTTTGCCAACCTGCACCGTTAGTCCTTTTGCTGTTAGCACATCCTTAGCTCGAGCGATAGTAACCTCATCTATTGAGGCATCGGCTACAACGTTTACTACTTTTGTAAAGGAAACTTTTCCTCCTAAAGCCTGTTGGCTATGAGGAACGGGGTAAATGGTATATACGTTTTGTGCTACGCCTGATAATGAAATGGCGAGCAAAGACATACACACTACGATTTTTTTTAAAAACATACGAGTTATTTTTATCTAGGTTTATATTCTGATGTGCAAAGATAGTGCCAACGAGCGCAATGAAAATTTACTTTCAAATTGCCGAGTGCCGCCTATCTTATGCAAAGATAGTGCCAACGAGCGCAATGAAAATTTACTTTCAAATTGCCGAGTGCCGCCTATCTTATGCAAAGATAGTCAATTTTTTCTAATTAAAATTATTGTATCCTGCTAGGGTATGAGTTTTCAAATGGCAAGTGTTGAGCTTTTAAGTGGCTAAAGATCGGTTTCTCTCTATAAAAAGCTTACCTTTTTAATTTATTTTTAATTTATTTTTGCTCCAAAAATAAATTATTTTTCGTGATAATAATTCACGCTTTACGCCCGCAAAAGATTCAATAAATTCGTATATAGCAGATAATCAGTAAGATAAGAAAGTGTAAAGGGTAAAAGGGGTACGAGTTGGAAACGAGCGAGTTTCTTTCCCTTTCTTTATTCTGCAGCGCCCCAAAGAACACTTAAATTGATAATGCAAAGATAATATTTTCTGATGAAAGCAGTGTGTTTTTACGGAAATAAATTGTAGGAGCACTTAAAATCATTACCAACTAATTTTAATGGAAGTAATTTGTCAGATTTTTTTAGCCTTATTGCCTAATCAGCAAAAATGAATAGAAACAACTATTTTTCTATTGCAAAATGCAAAAAAAGAGAGAAATGAAACTTTTTGAAGAAAAATTCCCCGAAATATTTGGCGGATTGAAATAATTTGCATAATATTGCACTTATAAACACAGAACAAACGTTCTGTTTTGAATCTACTAAGTATGAAATAATGGAAAAACAAATAGATAAAGAAAGCATAAGCAAAAGGGACATTATCCTTAATGAATCGTTCAGGCTGTTTCTGAAAAAAGGTTATGCAGCAGTATCATTTTCGGATTTAGTGGAAGCTACTGGCATTTCTCGTGGCAATATGTTTCATCATTTCAAGAATAAGGAGGATATATTCAATCATGCCGTTGATAGGTTTGTATTTGAATTCTTGACAAATGATGCTACAGACTTTCTTGAACTTACAAGCTCGACACCATTAAAGACCTTCATTGATAATCGTGTAGAAAACATCGGTCGCCGTATGAAATCATTTTTTATAATGACAAAAGGCACAGTCACTCCTGCCAATTTCATGTCATTTATCCTGTATCTGAAAGATAACTATCCGGATTGGAAAGAGAAGTTTCAAGAATACGAGAAAAGAAAGAGCCTTGAGTGGAAAGAGGTGATAGAGCTTGCCAAACAGAAAGGAGAGATTACTCAAACTGTGGAAACAGAAAAGATTATATCTTCCATTAGAAATATATATCTTGGATTGTCATACAGAAGTGCATTGAGCAGCCAACTTTCTATTTCCGAATTGAAAGAGCAAATATACACAATATACTATTTAATAACCAAATAATATTCCTATGGAAAAAGCAGCATATATCAATAGCGTATCGGCATATCTTCCTAATTCTCCCATCGCCAATGAGGATATGGAAGACTATATCGGAAAAATTGGTGGAAATCCGTCAAGGGTTCGTTCCATTGTCCTTAGACAAAATGGCATCAAAACGAGATATTACGGGTTGGACAAAAACCAAAGCCTAACACACTCGAATGCAGAATTGGCAAAAGAAGCCGTATGTGGGCTGTTCCTATAAGAGTTCTTGCAAATAGCTTGTATAATAACGTAAATAAAAGTCAGAAGAAAAAGAATAATGATTTTATAGAAAATAGGGTTCTTTGTACTGCAAATTATTCTCACTTATTTATTTTGCCTGATGGGAAAGTTACTATATGTGAGCAACTTTATTGGAACTCTAAATTTATTGTTGGAGATATATTAGAATCTTCTCTTGCTGAGATTTGGACTTCAGATAAAGCTAAGTATTTATACAACCTACCTCAAAAAGATATAAGTGATGAAAGCTCTTGTAAGACTTGTAAAGTATACACAATTTGTCGGCAACAGTCAGGTGGAGTATGTTGGAAAGAAGTAATTGCGGCATATGGAACAGACAAATGGGACTATCCAGACCCTAGTTGTCCTCATGCTCCAAATATCTACAATGATATTTATTTGTAATTTTATGTTTCGAATGAGAAGTTCTCGTGTTTTCAAAAACATCTTCTCTATATTAAGTAGGGAGATGAAGCTTGTAAGCTTATTAGTTCTTGTTTTGTTGTCTATACAGAGTTCTTATGGACAGCAGGTTTCGGGAGTAGTACAGCATGACAACAATGCGATAGAGTATTGTAATGTGATGGTTAAAAATGTGGAAGATTCTGCATTTGTTTCTGGAACAGTAACAGACCAATTGGGAACCTTCGTGATTGACAAGATAGGTGTTGGAAACTACTTCTTGGAAGTTTCATGTATAGGCTATGAAAAACAGAGAATCCCCTTTACAGTTACTTCCAATCAGAATATCCACTTGCGAGTAGAGCTTCTACGCAATGAAACTTTCTTGGACGAAGTTACAGTTACGGCTTCTCATAAAATTTGGAAGAGAACGAATAATTCATTAGCGATGAAAGTCGAGGGGACTCCGCTTGCCGATATGATTTCCGCTATTGATGTTTTAGCATATATGCCGGGAGTTATGGCTGATAATTCCGGCATAAAACTAATTGGCAAAGACAATCTGCTTATTTTGATAGATAATCGTGTAGTATCTTCATTTTCAGAGGTAGAAAACCTAAGTGTAAACTCTATTAAAACAGTCGCTCTCGAGAAAAATACAGGCGTGCGGTATAACAGCAAGTATAAATCAGTCTTGCGAATTACCACAAAGGAGCGCAGTGGTAATTCTGTGGAAATAAGTCAGAGGACGAAAGTAGGTAGGAAAATTTCCAATACAGAAAACGCCAACTTTTATCTCGCATCAAATAAAATAACACTTAATGGCGGAGTTATCACGAATTTCCGTAACGATTTGAATTACTACACTGTGGAAACACAAAATGTAGAGAATAATGTCCACTACATTAGTCGGCAGTCGATACAAAACAAACGAAAAGGCTTCGATGCTTCGCTCGGACTTAAATATGAGTTTAGCAACAACCACTACTTACAGCTATATGATGATTTCTATTACACGGGAAACAAGCCAATTAACAAAAGTACCACAGAGTATATTGAACCCGGTTTGCACGAACAGATATTCACAGAGATTGCACCAAATTACAATGAAAAGAATAATCGGTTGAACCTCTTCTATAATCTGCCGATATTGAAAGATAGTCATTTAGAATTAAATCTTGACTACATATATCAATCTTCTGATGACAACCAAGCAATCAAGAACTCCAACAAACAAAAGACAAATGAGTTTTGCATAACTTATAAAGGACGTTATAACGTTTATCTGGCTCAGCTAAACTATGTGGGCACATTTTGGCGTTCATTCGACGGAAATCTGGGCTTGGACTATATGAACTTGACGAACGATACCTTTTCCTATAATAACGCGGAAAAGGCGAATGCGATAAATAACGAGGGAGAACATAAAGAACAACAGATTGCATATTACATCAACCTGAAAAAGCAGTTAAATAAATTTGGTCTTCAAGCAGGTATCAGATACGAAACGGTTAGGCTGAAATATAAAGATACGAAAGAATATGCCGGACAAACAAAACGGATTAACAGTCTGTTCCCGTTTATGTCTTTGGAGGTAAATTTGTCTTCCAAATGGAACCTCTCCCTGACGTACGACAGAAAGATGAACCTTCCTTCTTATCAACAATTAAATCCCATCATAACCTATTACGACAAGTATAGTTATAGAATAGGAAATCCGAATTTGGAACCGGTTTACTTTAACAATTTCTCATTAAGTGCATTGTACGACAATATCTTGAACCTTTATGCGGAATACTCATTCATAAGGAACCAAATACAGGAAGTACCGATGACTGATGCTGCCAACCGACAAGTGATTAAAGTAATTCCTGTCAATATAGCGAAGAACCATCAAATAAGCATCGGAGCAAACCTGACGAAACGATTTGGAAAGCATCAGATAGGTTTCCACAGTGCACTGTTAGCGCAAAAAAATCAATTAGACAATTTACAGGTTGAAAAACATCGTTTTTTTACCTCTGTCTATGTGTCGGTTAATTATAACTATCGCTTACGGGATAATATAAACTATTACGTGAGAATGAATTATACCGGAAAGACAGAAGATACCGTCTTTAAACAATATCCGGCATTCAGCACCAGCACTGGCATTACTTTCAGTTTCTTTGATAAGAGAATGCAACTGAATATTGCTTGCAACGACCTTTTTCGTACCGAAAACTCCGATTGGGAAGTCAAGTATTTAAACATTAACAACTTACAAAGAAACAACGCAGACTCGCGATATTTTTCTATTTACCTTAAATACAATGTCAACAAGACTTCTCGCAAGAATAAAGTAAAGAGTTTGGATAATATACTGAATAGGCTGTAGTGCAACATTAACTTTGCTTTTAACTCTATTGTATGATTTTTTATAACCCGTTGGCGGAATTAAAATAATAGATAAATTTATATGAAAGAAAAGTTGTACATACAAGAATTTATTTGTAACTTAGTGTTGCTCAATACATTAAGTTATAAAATCAGTATGCACAACTTATATACAAATTTCGTAAAAATCCTTGATATATGCAAGCTATTCTCAAAAGATTTAGTAAATGAGCAAGGTAATATTCCACGCCCAGGCGTCGTTCCGAGATTTAGCGACCTTGAAATAGTATCGCTTTCCATAGTAAGCGAGGCAATGGGCATTGATAGCGAATGCCTGTTGTTTGCTAAGTTGAAAGACTATGGAAAGGAAATGCCGAATCTTATCTCACGCCGCCAATACAATGACCGTAGGAAACTAACCAGCAATCTGTGTGATACCATAAGAAAACGTATGGCACTGGAAATAGATGGTACAGAGGACTACTTCTGTATTGACTCCAAGCCAATCGAGGTGTGCAGACTATCCCGCTCCAAGCGTTGTAAGATGGGCAAAGATGAATACAGAACAGCCCCTACATATGGTTACTGTGCATCGCAAGGCGCATACTACTATGGTTATAAGTTGCACGCTGTCTGTGGATTAAGTGGCGTGATACATTCTTTTGACCTAACAAAGAGCCGAATTACAGAAAAACGCGAATGGCACGACTGCGTAAAACTGTCGTGCGATAAAGGTAAAACGGTAGGGAATCCCGAGAAGTGTGCCTATCTCCTCAAGCAATTAGCGTAGCCAAGAGGTCAATATAAATGGAAATGGTACGGACGGTGCTGTATCAGTAGTTCTGAACAGCACCGTCTTATCAATGAAACGATGTGTATTATCCCTGCTTCTTGAGTTGGCTGCGATACATACCATCTACAATGCTGTCTGCCAAACTGATATTAGGAACATATATGGCATCGCATTTTAAGCCACTGGCTACCATTAGAAAGATTTCTGCTGCTGGTATGATAACATCGACACGGTCGTCTTTCAAACCATATTTTTCTTTTCTTTCTTCCTCGTTGAGTTGAGCAAGTTCTTGGTATATCTCCCTCAGTTCACTCACTTTCATAACCTTCTCGTCATTTTTATTGTGCGTCAACTTAAAGAGTTTATTGATGTTTCCACCCGAACCAATGATTTGCACACCAGGAAACTCTTCAGCATACGTGTCCAGCATACCGCGCATTTGATACTTGGTAGCATTGGTTACTTTTCCACTGAGCATGCGCAAGGTACCGATGTTGAACGAATGACTCTCCGCTAACACCCCATCATGCAGCAATGAAATTTCGGTACTACCTCCTCCGACATCTACATACGCATAGCTACCACTGTTGCTATTAGTTTGCTCAATCACGTTATTGCACAGCAAACGCGCCTCTTCTTCTCCCCGAATAATTTCCAGTTTGATACCCGTTTCCTGCATTATTGTTTTCATTATCTTTTTGCCATTTTCTGCATCACGCATTGCCGCCGTTGCACAAGCACGATAATCATCCACCTGATTCAATAACATAAAGTGCTTAAAACCTTTCATCATGTGCATCATCATGACTTCGCGCTCTTTTGAAATCTTACCTAATGTAAAGACATCTTTACCCAAACGTAACGGTACACGGATGAATAAAACGCGTTTAATGCGGTCGAACTCGGGCGCATTGTCATCAAATCGCTTGATTAGTAAGCGAGCACCGTTCGATCCGATATCTATAGCAGCGTATGTTTTTGCTTCCATTACTTTTAACTTTTTAATTATTCTACCTCATTATTTTCCAGCTATTAAGCTCGTTCCTGTTCATTTTGATAAGCTCGAAACAAAGCTTCTTGCGAACGGAAAGGCTGTTGCTGGTCAGGAATAGATTGAATTTCATTGGTTCCAAATCCATCTACGATTCGCCCATTTGCAGTGTCTTGCATTCCGTATTCAATGGTACGTAATAAATCTTGCTGCAAATCATCGTCATAAACGGGAGACATGACCTCTATACGATTAATCAGATTTCGGGGCATCCAATCGGCTGAGCCTAAAAAATAACGTGGCTTACCACCATTGCAAAATATCAAAATGCGGGAATGTTCTAAGTATCTATCAATAATTCCTATAATCTTTATATTTTCACTAATCCCTTTAATTCCAGGTACTAACGAGCAATTACCACGAAGAAGAATATCAATTTGAACACCAGCTGAAGAAGCTTCATACAGTTTTTCAACGATATCAGCATCTGTGATGTGGTTGATCTTGATTTTAACCCAAGCCTCAAATCCTGCCTGCGCATTCTTCATCTCGGTATCTAACATCCGAATAATACGCGTCTTCATCGAGTTGGGTGACACCATCAGCTCTCTGAACCGTACTTGTGAAAAAGGTTTGTCTATAAAGCTAAACACCTTTTCAACCTCATTGACAATACGTGGACGGGCGGTCATCATGAGATAATCGGTATAAGTCTTGGCATTACCCTCGTGGAAGTTACCTGTACCCACACAAGCGAAGTTCCCTGATTTGGTCGTGATATGCAACAATTTGGAATGAATCTTTAGTCCTTCCACTCCAAAGATAACATTCACGCCCTCCTCTTGCATTCGTTTACTCCACTTGATATTACTCTCTTCATCAAAACGAGCCAACAATTCGACGACTGCTGTAACCTTTTTACCGTTTTGCGCTGCACAGATTAAGGCCTTGACCACTTTAGAATCCTTTGCTAAACGATAAAGTGTCGTCTTAATTTCCTGAACCTCTGGGCGCAGAGCCGCCTCTCTAAGCAGTCGAATATATCCATTAAAAGAATGATAAGGAACATGAATAAATCGATCTTTCGCCTTGATAAGGTCAAAGATACTATCATCTGACAAGAACTCTGGCTTCAGTATTCCTGGCCATTTGGGATAACTAAGTTGATTGTGACTAAATGAAGGAAAATCCATTAAGTCCTTATGATTCTGGTATCTGCCCGCAGCTAATTGTGTGTCCAACTCTTTTATATGCAAACGATGCATCATTTTTTTCTTTAAATCTGAAGGCATGTTTTTGTCATAAACCAATCGAATAGCCTCTCCTCGTTTCCTGCTGCTCACTCCTATAGCGATGCGTTCCATGACTCCATAATCAGATTCGTTATCAACCTCTATCTCTGCATCCTTTGTGAACTTGAAGGAATAAGCTTCATACGTACAGCCTTTTATCCCAATAAAGACAAGTGGTAAACAATAACGAATGACATCGTCGAGGTACATAAAGTTGTCATAACCGTCGGAAGATGGTATTTTGATAAAACGCCCATAGATACGGTCGGGCACTTTAATGATGGCATGCCTTGGCTTATGATTCCCTTCTTTGGTTCGCTTGACCATTAAATAGATTTGATTGTCTTCCAACACGCTGATGTCGTCTATCTGTGAGAGCCATATAGGATTGGTAGATCCATTTAACTTATCGTAATAAAACTCGGTCAGAAAAGTTTTTTGCTCCTCGTTGAGTTGTGTTTCGTCAAGCAATCGGATATGATGTGTTTTCAAATCGTCAAATACCTGATGGATGACCTGGGTATATTCTCTGTTGTATTCTTCGTTCAAGCGGTTAATCGTCTTGATGGTTTTCTTGATTTTCTTTTCGGTTTGAGCCTCAATTCTACCATTATCTAAAATCTTATTGAGAGAAGCTACACGCACTCGAAAGAACTCATCCAAGTTATTTGAATAGATACCAAGGAATGAAAGGCGTTCTAACAGAGGAACATGTTCTTTTTGTGCTTCTTGTAAGATACGATGATTAAAGTACATCCAACTTACATCACGCTCAACATAGTGGTGGTTCTTATTATTTTTTCGTGTTGTCATAAAGCAGTCTTGATTATTATTAGTCATGACAATTGCAAGAGAGGAGCTTATTCTTCCGATACTTCAACATGTTTGTCTCCCTTTTTCACATTCTCCATTACAATGTCTTCCAACTCTAAAGGTACATGGAGCTGTTTAATATAATGCTTGGAAGCTCCCTCTGGAACAATGATTTTCTTGAGCGACTCACAATTAGAAATGGTCGTACGAGCAACATGCTCTACTACTCCTAAGAAGGTAATTTTCTTCAATTTATCGCAATACGCAAAGGCATGTCCTTCAATGGTGCTTACTGATGCGGGTATCACGATTTCTTCGAGACTATCACAGTCAGAAAAAGCATCACTCCCTATAGCCTTTACTGTGTCAGGAATGACAACTTTTTTAAGGTTTCGACGACGGGTGAAAGCAAAATCTGAGATTTGTTCAACGGTCTTCGGAATGATGACCATGGCTGCATCCGTTAAGCATGCAATGAGCGTTTTCTGATCAGCGGAGTACATTAATTTATTCTCAATCACGAAATGTGGAGATTGACAATCTACTATATGACTATTGAGATCGATGAAAGGATTGTATCCAAGAGTTTTTACAGATGCAGGAATCACCAATTTTTTCAATGACATACATCTGGCAAAAGCCTCATTACCGATTCGAGTAACGGTCTGGGGTATCTTTATCTCCTCCACATAAGCACATCCCCAGAACGCATTATCATCAATTGTTTCAGTTCCTTCAGGGATGTCGTAGACACCTTCTAAGGTCTTTGATGCCATAATAACACGCTTTTGTTTCTTGGAATAGAACACGCCAGCCGCATCATCCTTGGCTCCTGCCATTTTTTTCAAGGCAAGATTTAATACCAAATTCTCGAATTTATCCTCTCTATTTAAGGTTTTCTTGAGGACATCCTTGATGAGTTTTTTATTCTCTTTCATACAACGATACAATTAGTTTGTTGCAAATTTAAGATATAATATCGAGATATTGTTGTTTTGCTTTTTACAATTATATTACATTTTTATGTAACTGTCGTTACAAATAGGATTCTTTCCATCGTTTGTTGTGCGCAATCGCTTATCTTTTGTCATAAAAAATGTAACAAGTTTGTTACTGTGCATCGCAAGGCGCATACTACTATGGTTATAAGTTGCACGCTGTCTGTGGATTAAGTGGCGTGATACATTCTTTTGACCTAACAAAGGCTAATGTCCACGATATTCGTTATTTACAAGACGTAAAATATGAATATCATGACTGTTGCATTTTTGGAGATAGAGGCTACATCAGTGCAACGGCGCAACTGGACTTATTTGAAACCGCAAATATCAGATTGGAAGTTCCTTATCGGCACAATCAAAAGAATTGGAAACCTACTTTTATTCCTTTTGCGAAGGCGAGAAAAAGGATTGAAACAGACTTCTCGCAGATGTGCGACCAATTTATGATTTGCCGCAACTATGCAAAGGAAACAGTAGGATTGTTTACAAGAATTATCGGTAAAATCAGTGCCTTTACCGCAATGCAATATTTAAATCACATTAATAATAGACCCATTGGAAGAGTCAAGTATGCACTGGCTTAATTCCGCCAACGGGTTAAAGAAAATAAAAGCAAATATTGCAAAGTGAGCATATATAGCGGGCAAGTGCTAGTAAAAAGGAAAGATAGAAGTTTGGATAATTAGGAAAACAAAACTAGGATGAACTTTCACCCTAGTTGTCGATATTCTATTTGCTTCTTTGTGGCAGTGGCTCCAAATTTCCTTTCGTATCTAGTACTTTAGCTCCCGACATTACGATTGCATAAACAATCTTGTCGTCCCAGCCCAATTGTTCTTTTGCTTCACTTGCCCATTTCATACAAAAATCTACTAAAACCTTTTCTGACTCTGGGGAATGATTGGAGAAAATAAAAAAATGTTCTTTGAAGAAGTTGCCAAGTTTCTGTATGTGAGTGCGTTCCTCTGTTTTCCAATCTAACGCAAGTACCTCTTTGATTTTTGTTTGCCAAAAATCCTGCTGTTGTTGAGCTGTAAAAGCGGCAAAAACAGCTCGCCCTTTCATCTCGTCCAATAAGAGCCATTCAGTGCGAGACATTTTATGGATCTTGTCCAAATTAGCTTTTACCCATTCATTTATTTCAGGATCACAACTATAAACAGTCTTATTATCTTGTCCATAGCTTTTTAATGACAATGTAAGCAAAGCCATAACAGCGAAAAAATATGAAAAAAATCTTACCATAAAGCATCGGTTTTAAAAGCGTTAGTAAATTTCTTCTTTTTTAGGATAGAGCAAAACTAGAAGAGAATAACTAGTATCTGAATATATTTTACCTTGTTATAATGTTACAAAAAATGCAAACTCTCATTGAGAGAATACACAAGACTACTCAACGAAACAATAATACTAGCACAAAATATCCAATAATTTATGCTCTTCTTATAATAGCACAAAGCACCAAAACAGATGGCTATAATGCTTATAATTGTAACAGGGAGAGAAATAACAGCACTCGACCAATCAAAGGTTCTTATTGGTATCTCTAGTATTATTCTTCCAAAAATGATAGCTGCAACAATTAATGTTATGTTATTCTCTGAACTTTTTTCTTGAAATTTCCTACAAGAGTTCCACGTGAATACCATAAAACTTAGGCCTTCAACTATACCTGCTAATACAAAGTGATACCCAGAAGTCCAGCATACAATTAAAAATAGTAATAAGGACTCTACTGCTACTTGTAAAAATAATCGTTTCTTTTTCATCACAGACCTCCACATGTTCCATTACACTCTTGAACAAAGATCCACCCACATCCATTATTTGTTTTAGTACAACCAATAGAACGTTTTCGTTAAGCCAGACGAAGCATGCAAATGAGTGACAACGAAATTTGTATATGCTCGTGGCGAGAAAATGAAGGATGAAATCCAACGTTTTCGTTAAGCCAAATGAGCAGAACCGAGCTTGCTCGAGTTATGCCATGGCGAGAAAACGAAGGATGAAATCCAACGTTTTCACAAGCTGGATCAGCAAGAGAGCATAAAATAATTATAATTGGATACAAATAGACATATAAAATATTAAAAAAGCAATTTTATTAATATTTATTATTACGTTTTTGTGTTTTTTATCATAGAGTATAAGATAAGTCTATTTCTATAGCCGAAAAAAGTTGTGTTTCTGCGCATATATGAATTGTTTTTATAGCCGTTTGAAAAGGCAAAGTGTAGGCATTTCTTAGTATATTCCCATTTCTCTCAACTGAAAATTTATTTTTCCTTGTTTTTATAATTTGAAAGCTGTTAAATATAAATTTGCTGTGAATGAAAATGACAAAGTTGTAAAAAAAACTAATTTTCTTTTCAAATCTTTTGTCTTATTCTTTTAATAGTATACATTTGTACGCAATATGGGAACATTATATTTAGTGCCAACGCCTGTTGGAAATATGGAGGATATGACTTTTAGAGCCATTCGCATACTAAAAGAAGCCGACCTGATATTGTGCGAAGACACCCGCACATCGGGTATTCTCTTGAAGCATTTCGAAATAAAAAACAGGCTCATGGCGCATCATAAGTTTAATGAGCATGGCACTACAGCAGGCTTGGTCAATCGCCTAAAAGCTGGCGAAACCATAGCTTGTATCTCGGATGCTGGCACACCGGGCATCAGCGACCCTGGCTTCTTCCTCGCTCGTGAAGCGGCTGCCAGCGGTATAACGGTGGAGACCTTACCCGGTGCTACAGCCTTTGTTCCTGCCTTAGTGTCGAGCGGACTACCCTGCGACAGGTTCACTTTCGAGGGCTTCCTACCTCAAAAGAAAGGGCGCAAAACGATGTTAGAAAGTTTGGCCGACGAGCCTCGCACAATGATTTTCTATGAGTCGCCCTATCGTGTGGTGAAAACACTAGAGCAGTTTGCCGAAGTGTTTGGCGAAGAGCGTCGAGTGAGCTGCTGCCGAGAAATATCCAAACTGCATGAAGAAAGCGTTCGTGGCACGTTAGCCGAGGCAATAGCCCACTTTAAGGAAACCGAGCCACGTGGCGAGTTTGTCATTGTAGTGGCAGGGAAGGGAAAAAGAAAAAAGCATAAACGAAAAAAAAAATAATAATAAATAAAAACAATTATAGTATGAAAAAAATATTTTTTTATCGGAAGAACGGCGTGGTG
>OBLO01002004.1_pt1 | contig 16439 bp, 13 predicted proteins | sample 1519401 | NCBI WGS metagenome assembly OBLO01 (sample SAMEA2602897, study PRJEB22501) | metagenome | reverse complement strand
TAGCCGTTGAGGGCGTAGTGTAAGTCCCTGAAGTGGCTCGGGCTACTGGCGGGGTGTAACGAGGCGTATCGTGGCGTTTAGAGAAATGACAGGAGGGGTTTCCCCCTCCGGATGTTTTATAGCGCAATACGAATAACATCGTCCGGCTGAGTGGCTTCCTGCTCGCGGGTAGATTTCTGTTTCACGCTGACGTACAGGGTTTTACCATCGGCGGAGAGCGCCAGGCTATTCGGGAACGTTGGGGTCTCGAATGTTTTGACGACTTTATAGCTTTTCGCGTCGATCACACTCACTTTACCGGCCTGGCGATGAGTCACGTAGGCTTCATTACGCGTTGGGTTGAACAACACGGCCAGGGATTCCGGCGCGGCTACTTTTGCCAGTACATTGCCATTACGGGTATCGATTACCAGCACTTCCGCCGCTTTAGAGTCGGTGACAAAGGCGCGGTTGCCCGCTGTGTCCAGGCTCAGGTTGATAAAGAAATGCTCTTTCCCGTCATCCAGCAGTTTTTTGCGGCTGAGAATTTTGTTAGTGGCGGTGTCAATGGTAATGAATTCACCGTCGGCATTGGCGGTGTACAGGCGTTTAGCCTTGCTGTCGACAGCCAGAGCGGTGCTCATTTTGCCGGTATTCTGGATGGTGTCCTTCAGCTTGATCGTTTCACCGTCCACCACCCAAATCACGCTCTCTTTACCAATACCGCTAATGTATACCGTGTTGGTGGCATCATCGGCGACCAGCTCACGCGGCTGCAGCGGGCGAACGTCTTCAGAACGTTTACGCGCATCCAGCACCAGACGTCCTTTCACCGCACCGGTTTTGGCATCCATCGCCGTAACCGCGCTGTTTACCGTGTTGCCGAACCACAGCGTTTGCGTGGCGTTGTTGATGGTGGCACCAAATGGTTTGAGATCGTTATGAATCACCTGGGTCACTTCGAGGGTGACCGGGTCAAGACGATAAACCACCCCGCCGGTATCCAGTTTGCGGCTCTGTGAGGTCGCCAGCCACAGCGCGTTCTCTTGCTGGCTGTACGCCATTTCATAGGCGCCTTTGCCGACGGCTTTGCGCAGCAGTTCTTCTGCAGCCTGCGTAGTAAAAGATGATGCAACGAGCAGTGAACCTAACAGTAAAGAACCACGCAGACGCGGCGAAAACAGATGACGTAAAGACATGACGACTCCCTTTGATAAATTCGTTTGTTACTGCTTCACATAGCTTCAATGAGCAAAATCATGGTTCTGCCTTTTTAAGAATGAGAATAGTAATCATTATTTATCTCAATGTGGAGTGTTTATTCGCTTTCGGGTAGTAACCTTCTTATTTTCTCCATGAATACCAGATAACGACATTGGTATTTTACCAGGCCTACATTTTGTACGAAGCAGGCCTGGTTACAGGCATTCACCGTCTTCCACCTTTACGCATCAATCCTCAGCAAGACGAATCACTACCTTGCCGAAGTTTTTGCCGGTCAGCAGACCGATAAAGGTTTGTGGCGCATTTTCCAGACCGTCGGTCACCTGCTCGCGGTAGTGGATTTTGCCCTCTTTAACCCAGCGCCCCATCTCCCGCTGAAACTCATGAATACGGTGTCCATAATCCTGACCAATGATAAAACCCTGCATGCGGATACGCTTTTTCAGCAGCGTTGCCATTAACAGCGGTAATCTGTCAGGTCCGGCCGGAAGCGACGTTGCGTTATAACCGCTGACCAGGCCACAAAGCGGAATCCGCGCTGAGGTATTGAGCAATGGCAGAACGGCATCAAATACTTTTCCACCGACGTTTTCGTAATAAATATCAATACCCTGCGGGCAGGCTTTTGCCAGTTGTTGCGCAAAATCTTGTGCGTGGTGATCGAGACAGACATCAAAACCCAAGACCTCGGTGGCATGTCGGCATTTCTCTGCCCCACCCGCCACACCTATCACCCGACAACCCTTAAGCTTACCGATCTGCCCGACCGTTGCGCCAACCGGCCCGGTTGCGGCAGCTACCACCAGCGTTTCCCCGGCTTTTGGCTGACCGATATCCAGCAGGCCCATATAAGCGGTAAACCCCGGCATACCCATAACTCCCAGCGCCCAGGAAGGATGCTCGGGATGATCGCCAAGCTTCACCAGCCCGTTACCGTCGGAGATGTCATAGTCCTGCCAACCGCTGTAGCTCAATACCCATTCGCCTGGCTGGTAGTCCGGATGGTGGGATGACACCACGCGACTTACGGTACCCCCCACCATAACACCACCAATCTCTACTGGTGGTGAGTAAGATGGCTCATCGCTCATGCGGCCACGCATGTAGGGATCAAGGGAAAGATAAACGGTGCGCAACAACATCTGGCCTTCGCCCGGTGTTGCGACTTCATCTTCTTCAAGACGGAAGTTCTCTGGGACTGGCGCGCCATGTGGGCGGGAAGCCAGTACCCAACGACGGTTACGATTAGTCTGTTGACCCATGATGTGCTCCTCTGCTTTTGGCATGAATCCATCAATAGTAGCAGCCCGTTCCTGCTAATTAGCTGACGACGTGATTTAACCGCACAACCAGGTAAACGCAGGGTTGCGCGGCTTCATTGATAAACCGACAGTCATTCGGCGGGCCAAGTTCCAGGCAATCACCTGCCTGCATTTCATGGCGTACGTCCCCTTCGACAAAGACTAATTCTCCCTGCTGTAACCAGATAAGTTGTCTGGCCTGCACATAGGAAGAGGCTGGCATCGGGATATCACTCCCGGCGGGTAATTCGATCTGCACCAGATCGATAGGCAGATCGCTGCGCGGTGAAACATGGCGGCGCAGATAGTGACTTTGTGGATCGTGCCAAACAGGCTGATCGACGAATCGCAGCAGCTTGCCCTCTTGCATTTCAGCCCGCGCAATCAGGGTAGACATGCTAATGCCAAACGCGCCGGAAAGCCTGCCCAGCAGCGTAGCCGTTGGACTACTCTCGCCGCGTTCTATTTTATGGATCATGGCCCGCGACACACCCGCGCGCTCGGCAAGTTCCGTGAGTGACCAACCGCGAGATTCCCGCTCGATGCGAATTCTTGCACTGATCCGTTGATTTATGCTGTCTTCAATAGTATTCATATTGTAATACTATAGTGAACAAGCCCTGAGGTTCAACATGTCAATTCGATTTGCCAGCAAAGAAGACTGCGCCGCCATTGCAGAAATCTACAACCATGCGGTACTGCATACGGCGGCTATCTGGAACGATCAAACGGTCGATGCCGAAAACCGTATTTCCTGGTATGAAGCCCGCCAATTGATGGGGTATCCGGTGCTGGTGAGTGAAGAGAATGGCGTTGTTACAGGATACGCCTCCTTTGGCGACTGGCGTAACTTTGATGGCTTCCGTCATACCGTTGAACATTCGGTGTATGTTCATCCTGAACATCTGGGAAAAGGGCTAGGACGGGCACTGCTCAGCAGACTGATAGACGAAGCCCGCGCATGCGGCAAGCATGTGATGGTGGCAGGTATTGAGTCTCAGAATCAGGCATCACTGCATCTGCACAGCTTGCTGGGTTTTAAAACCACCGCGCAAATGCCGCAGGTTGGCACCAAGTTTGGCCGTTGGCTGGATCTGACCTTCATGCAGTTACAGCTAGACGATCGCCGCGATCCGGATGCCTGTAGATGAACCAGACGCTGACCCTCTCCTTTCTGATTGCCGCAGGTATTGGTCTGGTGGTGCAAAATACCTTGATGGTACGCATCACCCAGACGTCCTCGACGATCCTAATCGCCATGTTGCTTAACTCGCTGGTCGGGATTGTGCTGTTTGTCAGCATACTGTGGTTTAAGCAAGGAGCTGCGGGATTTGGAGAACTGGTTTCCAGCGTGCGCTGGTGGACGCTCATCCCCGGATTGCTTGGATCGTTCTTTGTTTTTGCCAGTATCAGTGGGTACCAAAATGTGGGGGCCGCTACCACTATCGCGGTGCTGGTGGCTAGCCAGTTAATCGGCGGACTGGTGCTGGATATTCTACGTAGTCACGGCGTGCCGCTGCGGGCGTTGGTAGGCCCGGTCTGTGGCGCGGTGCTGTTGGTCATCGGGGCGTGGCTGGTGGCGAGACGTCCATTTTAATTGCCTGATGGCGCTTCGCTTATCAGACCTACAGAACGTGCCTGTAGGTCGGATAAGGGAAATATCAGAGGATTGTGCCGCCTTTGGTCAACTGTTCGCGACGGGCTTCCATATCTTCTTTATGCTGACGGCCATGATGTGCGATAGCCGTACGCAAACGCTGTTGCTGGGTATAGCGGTCTTCCCGGCTCAACGCGACATCATCGCTGAGCTCAATCAGCAATTCATTCATATGCGTAATGACGCTCTCTTCAATGGCGGCATCAACACGTGCGCTGACCTCATCCAGATGCGACATAACCTCTCCTTAACTCATTAATTTAATTTTGCTTTTGAAAAATCACTGCCCATCAGGCTGACGCTGTATCCGCTGACGTTGCTGCGCGTAGCGTAGAACGTTTTACCGTTTGCCAGAGCTATCCACGGAACCTGCTGGTAGAAAATCTCTTGCGATTGCTGGTAAAGCGCGGCGCGCTCTTCCGGTTTACTCACCAGCTTCGCCTTTTGAACCAACGAATTATACTCTTTATCGCACCAGCGCGCGGCGTTAGATCCGGTTTTTATGCTGTCGCAGCCCAGCAGCACATCGGCGAAGTTATCCGGATCGCCGTTGTCTGACATCCAGCCAAACAACGCGGTGTCATGCTCACCTTTACGCATTCCGGAGAGATATTCCCCCCACTCGTACGACACAATTTTCGCCTTCACGCCCACCTTTGCCCAGTCGCTCTGGATCATCTCAGCAATCCGTCGGGAGTTTGGGTTGTAAGGGCGCTGAACCGGCATTGACCACAGCGTCGCTTCAAAGCCGTTTTCCAGCCCCGCCTGCTTCAGCAGATCTTTTGCCTTTTGCGGGTCGTAAGCGTAATCCTGCAGATCTTTATTGAAGCCCATCATATTCGGCGGAATCGGCGATTTTGCCACCGTACCGGAACCTAAAAAGACGGCGTTAATAATGGCCTTTTTATCAGTCGCGTAGTTTAGCGCCTGACGCACCAGTACGTTATCAAACGGTTTTTTCTCGGTATTAAACGCCAGATATCCGACGTTCAGCGCTTCAACCGAATGCAGCGTCAAATCTTTATTCTTTTTAATCTCGTCAAACTGTACGGGGGCTGGCGCCGGGATTATCTGGCACTCATTGGTTTGCAGTTTTGCCAGCCGCGTCTGGACGTTTGGCGTGATTGAGAAGATCAGGTGCTTCGTTGGAACGGCGCCATCCCAGTAGTTAGGGTTGGCAAGATAGCGGATTTGCGAGTCCTGCTTGTACTGTTGCAACACGTAAGGCCCGGTGCCAATCGGCCAGTTATCGACGTTTTCCGGGGTGCCTTTTTTCAGCATCGCGTCGGCATATTCCGCAGAAAGGATGGAGGCAAAATCCATACCCCAGTCGGCAAGAAACGCGGCATTAGGTTCATTGAGGACAAACTGAACGTGATAATCATCGACCTTCTTCACTTCTTTAATCAGTTTATCCAGACCAACATCGTTAAAGTATTCGTAGCTTCCCTGAGAAACCTTGTGATACGGATGATCAGCATCTTTCTGCCGTAATACCGAGAAAATCACGTCATCTGCGTTGAAGTCGCGAGTCGGATTAAAGAATTTATTACTGTTGAATTTCACGCCCTGACGCAGGGTAAACGTATAAGTCTTACCGTCCGGAGAAATCGTCCAGTCTGTTGCCAAAGACGGTATCGGGGTATTTTTTACCGGATCAAAGTTAATGAGTCGGTTGTAGAGCACCTGTGAACTGGCCACAAATGAAGGACCTGAACTGGCGATTTGCGGGTTAAATGACTCCGGAGATGCTTCAGAGCAATAGATGATGGTGTCAGTATTGGCCGCGAACGCAGCGCCTGACGGTAAGACAGCGCTGAGAGCCAGCGCGAGTAACGTTTTCCTTGCAATCATGGTTATAAGCCTTCTTATTTTATTATTAACAGGGATATCAGAGCATAGCTGACAAAAACTGACCAATAACAAATCACTATCAGGTTATTCTAATCCGGTGTATTTCGCTGAATAATTCATCACTCCAAGCGAATTAATTTCCCTTAAGTCTTTTTCAAAACGTCAAGATTTTTCCCGGCACTCTATGCCATGAAAATTAGCCCCTTTTTGCCTCTCTTTCGCCGTTTGCTCGTTTTTATAAAACGTAAAGTAGATACGTGAAGAAGTCTAAGGGGTAACAACGTGGCAAAAACTCTCTTGCGCAGCGGCAATTTGGATGACTATCAGGCCGTGGGCGGCGGTGGTCAGGCCGTGTTTGATTCAGCATTGCAAATTCGTGAAACGCTTCGTCTGCGTAAACAGCAGGCGATGGTGGATTGTCTGGCGATCCCACAAATTAACGACAACGGCGATCGGGTTGACTGGTATTCCCCGATAGAAGGGAAAGCCGTGGCGTGGAAAGCCGCTGATGAAGAAGCACGTTTTCGTGCGCTGCGCTATCTGGGGAGCACGCTGGAAAATGCGGAGTCCCTGAGCCGTAAAAGTCTGCAATCGGGGAAAACCTCCCTACAGCTGTTTGGCTCGCTGCTTGAAAAAGCCATCCAATTTCCCGGTGAAAATCACGTGTTTCTGGTTGATGGCAAACCCGTTATTACGTTCTGGGGCTTCGTCAATCTGAATGAAAATTCCCGCGCCGATGTGCTCGACTGCCTGCGCATTGCCGATGTTCCTCCTGTGGTTACCGTAGCAGAGCCAGAACAGGAAGAAGAAATCGCACCGGAAATTACCTTTGCCGAGGCCGATGTCCCCTTACTGACGCCGGTCGTTGATCAGCCAAAACCGGCTGAACCTGAACCTCAACCCCCGGTTATTGTTAACGAACCTGAAGTCACTGCGTCGCCGGTACAGGAGAAGCCCATACGCCGCCTGCCGCTGTGGAGCCTCCCCGTTGCCGCAGTGATTATTGCAGCCATCGTTGGGCCGCTGCTGTGGAAGCAACAGACCACCCAGCCCGTACCCGCAGTAGCCGCTATTGAAGTCGCTAAGGTTGATATGGCACCGCTGCCAGCACTGACATCTGCACTGCCCCTGCATCGTGCTGAAGTGACCCCAACTGCGAAGAAAGAGAAACCTGTCGAAGGACCGGTGGTGATCGCCGCAATTCCAAAAGATGCGCTGGTGATGGATGCCAACCAGATGAAGGCAGGAACGACGCGTTTTCTCAACGGTAACTGGCGCGTCATGGTCGATGTTAAAGATCCGGTGAGCGGCAAAGCGCCGTCGCTGCGCTATCAGATTCAGGCCAATAAAGGCACTGCGCGCGTGGTTCATGGTGACAATATTGTTTGTCGTGCCGAGATTTTCTCTGGTTTGCACCAGTCGGGTGAATTAATGATTAAGAGTCGCGGCAATGCCCGTTGTACCGACGGTTCACGTTATCCGATGCCTGAAATTACCTGTAAAGCGGGAACCAATGACGTCGCCGCCTGTACCGCGCGTTATGACGATCACGCGGAAATCCCTCTGACGATCAAAAAGATAGGTGCCTGATTTTATGTTGGTGAATCTGTGTGATTACAAACAGAGCGTGACGCTCATCGCCAATAGCGGTGTGCAATTCCTGGATTTCGGCCTCACGCCGCAGGAATCTGCGCACCACGGACGCTTTGTGCGCAAAACGGCAAACGGTCCGCTACTGAGACTAGACTTCGATCTGACGTCAGGACGCTATACCCTACCGGGCAGCACCGGCGCGCAACCCGAAGTGGTGAAGCCGGAAAGTACTCAGACGCTGCACTATTCGCTGGACGTGCTCGACGGCGTCTGGCTGCCGCTGCCGTTTTTGCGCTTTAACCCGCCGCGTACGTTTGTTGAAGGTCCGGATAACTGGGCACGCGTGCAGGTGCGAAAGCTGCCGCAGCCGGACAGCGCGGGCAACACCCACCGTGTTACCGTAGCGCTGGACAGCCAACTTACGGAAAATGCCCCTGCGGCGTTAACCCCCAACGAAAATGATCTGCTTAACGGTACACGGTTTGCGCTGGCCTGGCATGACAACGAAATTGCTGATTTCCTTGACCAGACCTGGATTGACGGCTGGTTGCGCGAATCTTTTATGCACCATGTCACCCAACATGAGAACCGCTCAGAACAAGAGATCCAGCAGGCGCTGCGTAACTTTGAATACCAGGCGCACTGGCTGAATGTGCTGACCCTGTTAGGTGAGCAGCTTTCCGTCCCGGAAGTGAAACTGGTTACGCACACCCTTAGCACACCCGCCATTCCCGTCGATCTTATTTTGGATATCGGTAATACCCATACCTGTGGTGTCCTGATTGAAGATCACGGGGATGCCAATGACGGGCTGCGTCAGACCGCTGAATTGCAGGTCCGTTCGTTAAGCGAGCCACAGTTCCTCAACGATCCGCTATTCACCAGTCGGCTGGAGTTTTCCGAAGCGCGCTTTGGTAAGCAGCACTTTTCCGTTGAGAGCGGACGTGATGACGCCTTTATCTGGCCGTCGATTGTGCGTGTGGGTGATGAAGCCCGTAAGCTGGCGATGCAGCGTATGGGCACCGAGGGCAACAGTGGGATCTCAAGCCCGCGCCGCTATCTGTGGGATGAAACGCCGGTGTTACATGACTGGCGCTTTAGCCAGATGAATGGCAAAACCCAGCGCGAACCGCTGGCTACCGCCTTCCCGCTGATGAACCTGATGAACGATGACGGGCAACCGCTGTTCAGCCTGCCGCAGGACGATCGTCTGCCAGTGTTCTCACCACAATACAGCCGCAGCACGCTGATGACACATATGCTGTGCGAAATACTGGCCCAGGCGCTGGGGCAAATTAACAGCGTAGCGACGCGTTTGCGCCTCGGATTCCCGGCGTCTCCTCGTCAGTTGCGGACGCTGATCCTGACCCTACCGTCGGCGATGCCCAAACAGGAGCGCGAGATTTTCCGCCTGCGCATGTTTGAAGCTATTGCCCTGGTCTGGAAAGCGATGGGCTGGCACCCGCAGGATGAAGACTTCACCACCCGTAAGCAGCAGGAAAAGAGTGTGGTTCCCGTACCTGAAATTCAGATGGAATGGGATGAAGCCAGCTGCGGGCAACTGGTGTGGCTGTATAACGAGGCTATCTCACACTACGATGGCCACACCGAATCGTTCTTTAACGCCCTTGCCCGCCCGGACCGTTTGCCGGAGCCTGGTGAGACTAAAGGTCGAGCACTGCGCGTGGCATCGATCGATATTGGCGGCGGGACAACGGATATGGCTGTCGTTCATTACCAGCTTGATGACGGCGTTGGCGCGAATGTCAAAATTACCCCGCATCTGCTGTTCCGTGAAGGTTTTAAAGTTGCGGGCGATGACATGCTGCTGGACGTGATTCAGCGCTGCGTGTTGCCTGCGCTGCAAACCCGCTTACAACAGGCTGGCGTGACCGACGCCGCCGCATTGCTGGCCACGCTGTTTGGCGATTCCGGGCGCATTGATACCCAGGCGATTTTACGTCAACAAACGGCGTTGCAGCTCTTTATGCCGCTTGGTCATGCGGTCCTCTCTGCCTGGGAACAAAGCGATATTAACGATCCGGTCGCCGGGCTACATGCCACCTTTGGCGAACTCCTGAGTCAACAACCCACGCGCAACGTGATGAACTACATCCAACAGGCTATCGACCATGCGTTGCCAGCAGAGTCGCCAGCGTTTGATGTTCTGAGCGTGCCGTTACAGGTACAGTTCAGGCAGTTACAAGAAGCACTATTGCGGGGGCAATTTCCCCTGACTTCCCCGCTGCACGCGGTTTGTGAGGCCATTTCACATTATCGCTGCGATATCTTATTAGTGACCGGCAGGCCCGCCTGTTTACCGGGTGTACAGGCGTTGATCCGCCATCTGCAACCTGTTCCGGTTAACCGTATGATCTGGATGGATAACTACCGCGTGCATGAGTGGTATCCGTTCAGCCAACAGGGGCGGATTGGTAACCCTAAATCCACCGCTGCTGTAGGCGCTATGCTGTGCAGCCTGGCGCTGGATTTGCGTTTGCCACGTTTTAACTTTAAAGCTGCCGATATCGGCGCTTACTCGACCGTACGCTTCCTCGGTGTGCTGGATAATACGGTCAATACCCTGCGTGATGAGAACATCTGGTATCACGATATTGATCTGGATAAACCCGGGGCGAAACTGGATGCCCGGTTGCATTTCCCGTTACGTGGCAACGTGACGTTAGGATTCCGGCAACTGGCAAACAGCCGCTGGCCTGCCACGCCGCTGTATACGCTCAGCATAAACTCTGCCGAACTGGCAAAAACTATCGCCGGAGATGGCGTGTTGAATGTTCGGCTGCAGCTACGCGGCGGCAGCAAAGAAAGTGGCCCGGAATTCTTCATCCTGAGTGATGCCTGGTTACAGGACGGCACCCCCGTTGCCGCCAATGCCTTAACGTTAAAACTGAATACGCTGGCAGACCGTCGCCATAGCGGAAGCCATTACTGGATTGATAGCGGGAGCGTGTACCTGAAATGAGTAAGATGTTAAATACCGCGCAGACCGCCATCGAGTGGGTCGCTGATACCCGTCAACGTGCGGTGCGTCTTGATGATGAAGCGGATGCCCTGCTGGCACAGCTTACGCTAGCCGCAGTGAGTGAATCTGCGCTGAAGACGACCTTTTCATCGCAAGGATGTATAGGGTTATACGGACACTCACAATCGGCAAAAGCACATCTGCTGGCGGCATTGTGCTGCAATGCCACTGGCAAAGTGAATATTGTTACCCCGGATCGCAGCTTTGATTATTTCTCGCATATTAATCCGGGCCATGCACCAACCAATATGGCGATCCGTTTTACGCGCGATGAAAATCCGCATGATAGCGAATGGCCGTTGCGTCTGCGGTTACTCAGTGAAGCCGAACTGGTACAGCTATTTATCGCCCAGTTCAGCGCGCTCCCGGACAACCGACAGGTCGAGAAATCGATTATTGAGGCGCGCCTGGAAAAATGGCAAACGCTGCGTCAGCGTCACCCGGTGCCGGGGATTACCGCACATGATGTTGCGGCAATTGGTCGTTTCTGGCGCTCCTGCGTACCGGCAAACCAGCAGCAAATTGACGATGCACTATGGTATCAGTTTGCCACGTTGCTGCCCGCACTGGATCTGACTACCCGGGCAAACGCCTGGGCGTTACTGTGGGGAGAACAACCAGAGCTGACGCAGCAGTGGCTGGCGCTGGCGCACACGTTGCAACAAACCGGACACGCGCAAGAATTAGCGGCCCCGCTGAGCCTGCTGGTTGATCATTTTGGTTTACCGGCCGAAAGTTTCCTGACCCAGGTGGCATTGACCGGCAATAATGAGGCGCAAAGCGATGTGGTGGTTCATCCCATTGACAATCATCAGTTGCTCAATGCGGTCAGCCTTTCTTTGTCGTCACTGGCGCTGCTCACGCGCGAGCTGGTCCTGACGGTTGAAGACGCGGTGCTGGAGAATGTCGATCTGCTCGATATCCCCCTCGCCCCGGATGCTCATCCTCATCCACTGTGGCAGGCAAAATTAGGCTGGATGCTGGAACATTATCGCCAGCACCTGCAACCGGATGTGCTCTTAATCTGCAACGCGGTCTCTGCCCGCGCCCAGACGCCCGCCATCACCCGCAAGCTGTTGGGCTGGGTCAACGATACCCAACCTGTTCATGATGCCGCATTACCGGGCGTGGTTTGGGCCATTACCCCGCAGGATGCGCGTTTTAGTACCCAGCAAAACCTTGATGAATCCGTGCAGCAATTAATGGGCAAGCCCGGGCTGCATTGGGGTACGTTGCAGGCGCTGGATAAACATAGCTTACAACGTCTTGTCGAATGGCTGACTCAGGCAACCTCACCACAGCAGCGCCAGGCCAGGTTGACTTCTCTACGCGAGCAGCATCAACAGCGCATCCGCGAAACTCTGAAAAGCTGGATTAATCCCGCTCAAGCTGAATCGGATAGCCACGAGTCGGTGATCCGCCAGTTACAGGCGCAAGCGGCAAAACATGGCGAACTGCTGGATGGTTTGCTCCCGCCGATGCGCATTTTTGAGTCGCTGCTGCGTATTCAGCAACCTCGCGAGGAGCAGGTAAGCGGTTTATTTAATGAAGAGATTGACCTGTTTGCCGAGGTGCGTGACACACTACACTCGCCGGAAAGTCAGGAGACCGGATATCAGGCACACAAAATGTGGATTAACCACGTGCGCCAGTGGTGTCGCGATGAAAATAATGCCCGCCGTTTACGACTCGATCCCCGTACGTTAAGGCAGGTTGCCGACATTCTCGTCACCACCAGCTATCGCCTGGAGATGCCACAACGCTTACAGCGCATTATGCAGCGCGAAAATTTCTGTGCCGCGCAGTTACACGCCGATATTGGTGATTTTATTACGTGGCTTGGTTTGGCCGAGGTTCCGGAGAAACGGCCCCCTGCCAGCAGGATCCAAAAAGGATCGGCTATTTTTAGCGCGCCGAAGCAATCGCCGATGTTACGCCTGACGAAGCTGGATGAACAACCCTCGCATGGTGCAAGCCGTTACGTTTACGACTGGCTGGTTGCCTTGTACACCCGTGCGAATGAGAATGCGGGATATCAGCACCCACAGGATGTCTCTGAAACCGACAAAAAACGATTAAATGCCCTGCTTTTCTCCTGAAACGGCGAATACGCCGTCATCAGAAAAGAGAAAACATCAGCGCAACGGGAAAACTCATCGGCCAGGTCGCCCCGACTAATACCGCGCTAAGAAAGCGGATCCGCTTTTTATCGCGGGAAAGAAACCAGGTGATGATTGCCGTGATGACGGCCATCACCGCATAAAAAACCAACATTTTTTGGTATAGGGACATTTAAGGCATCCTGGCCAGAAGGGAAAATCGCGCGCAATATGCTCTTTTTCATGACTCACATCAAGTTTTATTAATTAATTTAAGAAAAACGGCTGTAAAACAACCCATTTTCATTATGTTCAGAATTCGTACTATTGCGGATAGTTATAAGCCGTACTATACCCATAAGGGTTAAAACGAAAGGTGGCAAAAATGAATGTTTCCAGTAAAACTGTGGTGCTGATAAATATATTTGCTGCTGTAGGACTTTTCAGTCTGATATCCGCAAGGTTCGGCTGGTTTGCTTGATGTAACTCTTCTTGATTAATTGCAGCGTCCGCTGGCAGAGAGGATCTTCTCTCTGCCATCAGTAAACGATCTTCCCACTCTGCTATTACTGGGTAAATTATCCTTAATATGTAATACCCCTAATCCTTCTGCGGCATTATATTGCCCGAATATCGGCCAGGTGTTGTGCCGGTATGTTGATGGAAGAACGCAATAAAAGCACTGTCGCTGACAAACTCCAGATATTGCGCGACCTGGCTGATATGGCCTCCGTCAGCCAACATCTCCATGGCTTTTAACAGCCTAAATTGCTGCCGCCAGTCCTGATAATTCATCCCGGTATCCCTGATAAATATTCGGCTGATCGTCCTCTCGCATGCCCCAACCTGTCGGGACAATTGATTCAGTCGTGGTGGCAATTCCCCCATGCGTAATCCCTTGAGCCACACGTTAAGCCGCGGATCTGAGGGATACTGCAATGTCCAGTTTTCAGTGCGGGCGGCACGCATTTCCTCACAAAAAACGGTAATGAGGCTGGACTGCTGTGCGGCAGGCATTTCCCATGGCCAGAAGGCCATACGTTCTATCACTTCAAAAAACAGCGGATTAACTTCGACTATCTGCAGCGGTAACTCAGATAACGGCAATGCGGTAGAAAAGTACAAAGAGCGATAAGCCATCACACCACGCATTATGGCACGATGTACCGTGCCTGCCGGGATCCAAACCGCACGACGTGGCGGTAGCAGACACAGGGCCTGCTCCAGCTCAATCGTAATACTTCCCGCTGCCGAAAAAAGTAGCTGATGACGAAGATGACTGTGCCGCCCGGAATCATGTACCCCCATATCGGCAGCAATACCGATTACCGGTTTATCAAAGCTATCCGCATCAAAAGCATCATCAGGGGCAATTTTCATTATCTGTCTGATATTTGATATTTAAAGTCCTGATAATGGTAATACGACATATCCCTTTCAGCAATAATGCCCGCCTGTTTTCTGTCTCTCTGGATATTGCTATGAACACACTTCGTCGCCCATCGCTGTGGCTTCTTACGCTACTGATTATGTTTCCACAACTGGTGGAAACCATTTACAGCCCGGCATTGCCGGGTATCGCTACCTCTTTTCACGTAAGCAGTGAGCGCGCGGCTCAAACACTCTCCGTTTATTTTGTTGCCTTTGCCGTCGGCGTAGCGATATGGGGTTGGCTAAGTGACTGCATCGGACGACGTTGGGCGATGTTGGCAGGGCTTATCTGCTATGGAACAGGTTGCGCATTGGCCGTTGTTGCCACCGACTTCAGCGTTTTGCTGCTGGCACGGATGATCTCCGCCGTCGGTGCGGCTGCGGGGTCGGTCGTGGTACAGACCATGCTAAGGGACAGTTATGAATCAACTGCGCTATCGCGCGTCTTTTCCGTGATGGGGGCCGCGCTGGCATTGAGTCCGGTTTTTGGCCTGCTAAGCGGAGGTTGGTTAGTGAGTCTGTACGGCCATACCGGTGTCTTTGTTGCCCTTGTGCTGTTGGCGTTGCTACTGCTAATACTGACAGCGACCATGCTGCCAGAAACCCGGCCCGAACATACGCTCAGCCCGAAGCTTGCCGCGCTATTTTCCCGCATGATGCGGGACAGTGAGTTGCGGAAAAACGCCATGCTGGTTGCCCTGCTGAACACCATGCTGTTTAGCTATTACAGCCTGGCACCGTTTCTTTTTGGGCAATTAGGATGGAGCTCCAGAGCCTTTGGCTGGACGGGGTTGCTACTTGCGTTTGCTTCTCTGTCAGGTAGCCTGCTGAACCGAAGACTGTTAACGACAGGTCTGACGCCGGAGCGACTGGTACGTTATGCCTGTGTGCTGGCAGTGTTGTCAGGTCTCGTCGCATGGTGTTTACAGCACTCCGCGTGGATCCTGATTCCGGTGTTCGGCGTGGTGATTGCCTATGGTATCGCCATTCCCAATGTGCTGAGTCAGGCGCTGCGTCACTACCGTGAACAGGTCGGGGCCGCCGGTGCTTTGTTCGGATTAAGCTATTACCTGTTACTTGGGATGATGCTGGGTTTAGCAGGCATGGTGCAGCAACTGGGGCTGGTTCTGAGCGTCTGTGCCCTACTCGCCTGGCTTTGCAGCCTGGGCCGCAGATAAACCCGATGGCGATCCTGAAAGCACAAAGCCCCGGCTATATGCTGGGGCTTTGTTGTATCAATTAGCCTGACCTCGCGGATATTTCCAACTTACCGCCGTCCGATGGCGACGAGGCCAGTGGCGCGAATAGTATAGACACACGTATGCCAATATTTAGCTATCCGTGCCCCATTCGCCGATCGCGCTTAAGATATTACTCATGCTTGATCATAACATGGCGAATAACCGTGTAATCCTCCAGCCCATAAACCGACATATCCTTTCCATAGCCGGACTGTTTTTGCCCACCGTGCGGCATCTCGCTAACCAGCGTGAAATGGGTATTGACCCAGGTGCAACCATATTGCAGGCGAGCGCTAAAGCGATGCGCTCGCCCAACATCCCGGGTCCAGACGGAGGATGCCAGGCCGTATTTCGAATCGTTGGCCCATGCCAGCACCTGATCTTCATCATCAAATACGGTCACGCTGACCACCGGACCGAAAACTTCCCGCTGTACGATGGCATCGTCCTGCTTCGCCCCAGCAAGCAGCGTCGGGGCAAAATAGTAGCCTGAACCATCCACTTTTTTACCGCCGGTGATGACCTTAATATGGCCCAACGCTTTAGCCTCATCGACCGCTTTAGTCACGCGATCGAGATGTGCCTGCGAGCTCACTGGTCCCAGCTCGGTCGATTCATCATTCGGCGGACCGATTTTCAGGCTGGCAACGGCGGCGCCAAGTTTTTCGACCAGTGCATCATAAATGCCTTTCTGGGCATAGATTCGGCAAGCGGCGGTACAGTCCTGCCCGGCGTTGTAATAACCAAAGGTCCGCACGCCGCTCACCACTGCATCCAGATCGGCATCATCAAAAATGATCACCGGAGCTTTTCCGCCCAGTTCCATATGCGTACGCTTAATTGACGGCGCGGTGTGCTGAATAATGTGTTCGCCGTTTGCAATGGAGCCGGTAAGCGTAACCATACGCACTTTTTCATGACCGGTCAGCGGATCGCCCACCGGTTTACCGCGACCAAACAGCACATTAATAACGCCAGCCGGATAAATGTCTTTGTCGAATTCGGCTAATTTATGCC
>OBLO01001994.1_pt1 | contig 16507 bp, 11 predicted proteins | sample 1519401 | NCBI WGS metagenome assembly OBLO01 (sample SAMEA2602897, study PRJEB22501) | metagenome | reverse complement strand
CTCATGACCGGCTGCCAGAAAAAAGATACAGTGACGGTGGATACAGCGGCGGAGATGACACAGGAGAGCAGTGAGACTGGATCCACAGCGGAACGTGAGCCGGAGAGTACGGTGGAGAGCATGTCGGGCACTGATCAGAACGGGAATACGGGCGCGGATGCCCAGACGGACCGCTTCGCCCTGATCCCTATCGCGGTAAGCGGGGAATATGACGGGGAATGGGATGACACAGACCAGACTCCGATCATCACATCGCGTTGCGACAAGGTCTATGTACAGGGGGACGGATATGATGCGCTGAAGCAGTCGCTCATTTCCCTGAATAAAAACCTGGTCAGCCAGAATAAAGAGGAGTATGCCTCCTATAAAAAAGAAGCTGAGGATATGCGGAATAATTACCCGGATATGAAGCAGTCATATGTCTGCAATTATGAATTTAATCCGGTCCGCTTCGACCATACGGTCGTCAGTATGTACTGGCTGAAATATTATGATTTGGGAGGCGCGCATCCAAGCTCTGTGACGGAATACCACAATTTCGATACGCAGACGGGAAAAGAGCTGGAACTTTGCGATGTAGTAAAAGATCTTCCGGGATTCCGGAAGTATGTGAAGGAGGAGCTTTCTGACCAGAAGGAGGAGAAAGGATTATTCGAAGATTATGAAACGACCGTGGACAGCCTGTTTGCAGGGACAGATGGATATGGGCTGCTGGAATGGTGCATCACGAAAACAGGTGTGCGCATTCATTTTGATCAGTATGTAATCGCCTCATATGCGGCAGGAGCTGTTGAAGTGGAGGTTCCATTCGCCGGAAATGAAGCGATGTTCCGGACAGACTATATAGGAAAAAATTCAGAAGGCTGGGCGAAAAAGACCAGTCCCTGGGAGACTGTGACGTATGAAAAGGGGGAAAACGATACGTCGGTGAGCTATCATTTTGATGATACTGCGGACGGGTATGGCACGAGAAATATTACGATTGAGCGGGAACAGGGCGGAAAGAAGGAAGAATTCACGATGGAACTCTATGGACAGCCTCAGGACGGCTGGATCGTCATGACGGATGACGGCCACCCATATCTCTACACAGAGATCCAGAGCGAGAATGACTGGAGGACCATGGAAGTCTTTGACCTGAAGGGCGAAAAGATCCGTCATGTGGGTACATCGAATGACAGTCCTCATGGCGCCCTGTTAAATGATCCGGATGAGTTTTACCTTACCCGCAGGGTAGATGCTCTGGGTACATATGACGCTTACCGGAAATTCCATGTGGGTGAGAGCGGGATGCCGGTGGCAGAGAACGAGGTGTATACAAAAGTCAATATCTGCGACTCGAAGGAGGACGAGGCGGCTCTGGTATCCACGAGGGAGCTTCCGGTGACGGTCTTTGACGGGAACGGGAAAGAAGAAAAGCTTCCGGCCGGAACAAAGTATTATGTCCGGGCGACAGATCTGGAAAACTTTGTGGACATGGAGCTCTCCGATGGACGCAGATGCCGTCTGGCAGTGAAAAAGTCGGATAAAGGCTGGGGATTCGAGATCGACGGGGTGTATGAAGAGGATTGTTTTGAATTTATCCCGTATGCTGGATAAAAAGAATGTGTCATGGTGAATTTCCACACCGAACGCGCTCACCTGCTGTGATCTGCATCTTTTCGCGAACACGCATTCAGGAATGGGCGGAATCCGGGAAAAACGTCGAAATGCATTGACAAAACATATCCTCATGTTAAAATGGACTTATATGACGATTTGTAGCTGTGAAAATACCAGGCAGTTACGATTATTTGAAATACAGGAGGGGGAACCAATGAAATTTTTCATTGATACAGCCAATGTGGATGAGATCCGCAAAGCAAATGACATGGGAGTGATCTGCGGAGTTACAACAAATCCGTCCCTGATCGCAAAAGAAGGAAAAGATTATGTTGAGACTTTAAAAGAGATCGCTTCTATCGTAGACGGACCGATTAGCGGTGAGGTAAAGGCAACAACAACAGACGCGGAGGGAATGATCGCGGAGGGCCGCGAGATCGCGAAGATCCATCCGAATATGGTCGTTAAGATCCCGATGACCATCGAAGGATTAAAGGCAACAAAAGTTCTTGCATCAGAAGGAATCAAGGTAAATGTGACTCTGATCTTCTCTGCAAATCAGGCACTTCTCGCAGCGAGAGCCGGTGCAGCTTACGTATCTCCGTTCTTAGGACGTCTCGATGATATCTCCCAGCCGGGTATCGATCTCATCGACACAGTTGCAGAAATCTTTGCTCTCCATGATATCGAGACAGAGATTATTGCGGCAAGTGTACGCCACACAATGCATGTGACAGAGTGCGCACTTGCAGGTGCTGATATTGCGACGGTTCCGTATAAGGTGATCGAGCAGATGACACATCACCCGTTAACAGATCAGGGAATTGAAAAATTCCGTAAAGACTATGAAGCAGTTTTCGGTAAATAAGGAAAATTCATGAGGACGCCTTAGGGCGTCCTTTTTTTGCACACTTTTTCATGGTAAAGAGGTAGTGGACAGAATAAAATATGGAAAGAGAAAGGTAAAACAAAAAATGGAAACATCAACAAAACAAAACAGGGTAGCATTTGCTATCCTTCAGACCGCGATCATCCTATTAGGCCTCACGGTCTACGCCGCGGGAGTTGTCCTCTTCATCCTCCCGTTAGATATGATCGCAGCGGGAACCACAGGACTGGGCCTTTTCGCACAGCATTTTTTCGCGATCCCGCTCTCCGGCTTCGTGGCAGCCTTCAATATCGTCATGTTCGGCATAGGATGGGTGGAACTCGGAAAAAAGTTCGCGGCGACTACCCTGATCGCGACCTTCTATTATCCGTTTATCCTGAACCGTTTAAGCGTGCTCGTGGGGGATTTTATATTCACAAAAGACCCGATGCTCTGCGCGATCTTCGCGGGGATCATGATCGGTTTCTCATTGGGGATCGTGATCCGTTCCGGCGCGTCCACCGGTGGCATGGACATCCCGCCGCTTGTCCTGCAGAAACGCTTTAAGATCCCGGTATCCGTGTCCATGTATGCGTTCGATGTGACGATCCTCTTATCCCAGCTCCTTTTCCGTGACCGGGAGAAAATCCTCTACGGAATCATCATGGTCATGATCTACACCATGATCCTGGACAAGATGCTCGTGATGGGGAAAAAGCAGGTTCAGGCGAAGATCATCAGCGAGAAATATGAGGAGATCAACCTTGCGGTTCAGGAACAGCTTGACCGTGGGACGACCTTGTTTCAGGTGGAGGGCGGACACCTTAGAAAGCCGTCCATGGCTGTTGTCACCGTTGTTTCCGGCAGGGAACTTCAGAAATTAAACCGCATAGTCATGGATATCGACGGTGAGGCGTTTATGGTAGTCCATCAGGTCGGAGAAGTCCGCGGCCGTGGCTTTACAGAGATGAAACGCCACCTGGAAGCGGCTGGTTTAAAAAATTAAGCTGTGTATGAGGACTACGTTAGAAAAAAAGTTTCTTAATTTTTTCTGTCGAAAAAGCATAAAAATGTTGCTAAGCAGGGGAAAAACTCCTTGAATTTTACGTCAAATCCGTTTATCATTAGAATAGGCAGAAATTTGATTTTCGTCAATTTAAGGAAAAATGGAGGACAGCAAAATGACAAAAACGTCGGCAATCAACAGAATTCATGATTTGCTTGATGACAACAGCTTTGTTGAGGTTGGTGCTTATATTACTGCCAGAAGCACTGATTACAACATGCAGTCTCAGGAAACTCCTGCAGATGGTGTTGTTACCGGTTATGGTACAATCAATGGCGCTCTCGTTTATGTGTACAGCCAGGACGCATCCGTAATGGGCGGATCCATCGGCGAAATGCACGCAAAGAAGATCGAGAAGCTCTATCATATGGCCATGAAAATGGGTGCTCCTATTATCGGGCTTGTTGACTGTGCAGGATTCAGACTTCAGGAAAACATGGATGCTCTGGACGGCTTCGGCAAACTTTATGTATGCCAGGCAATGGCATCCGGTGTGATCCCGCAGATTCAGGCTGTGTTTGGCAATTGCGGCGGCGGAATGGCAGTTGCATCTGAAATGGCTGATTTTACATTTATGGAGGAGAACGCAAAATTATTTGTGAATGCTCCGTTTGTAATCGCTGAGAACGATGCTGACAATTCCAGCGCTGAGTATCCGGCAAAAGAGACAGGAAATGTATGCGCAACTGGTTCCGAGAAAGATATTATGACCGAGATCAGAAACCTTGTTTCCATTCTCCCGGCTAACAACGAGGACGATATGTCTTACAGCGAATGTGAAGATGACTTAAACAGAATCTGCACAGATATCGAAAATTGCGCAGGCGATACATCCATCGCATTGTCTATGATCTCCGACGATGGCTTCTATATGGAAATGAAGAAGGACTATGCACCGGAGATGGTAACGGCATTTATCCGTTTAAACGGAACTACCATCGGCTGTGTTGCAAACCGCAGCGAAGTTTATACAGACGGCGAGAAGACTGCTTCCTATGACGCAGCCCTTACCGCGACAGGATGTGAGAAGGCAGCAGCGTTTGTTAATTTCTGCAACGCTTTCGAGATCCCGGTACTTACACTCGTCAATGTAGATGGCTACAAGAACTGCAAATGCAACGAGAAGAAGATCGCGAAAGCGGCTGCACGCCTGACTTACGCGTTCGCTAATGCAGATGTTCCGAAGGTAACTGTTGTTGTCGGCAAGGCAAACGGAACAGCAGGTCTTACCATGAACAGCAAGTCCATCGGTTCTGACATTGTATACGCATGGAAGAACGCGAAGATCGGAGTTATGGAAGCAGCACCGGCTGTGAAGATCATGTATGCTGACGAGATCGCGAAGGCTGACAATGCGGCAGCCCTGATCAATGAGAAGACAGCACAGTATAATGAGATGCAGGCAAGCGCTCTCGCGGCAGCAAAGAGAGGATATGCAGATGATATCATCGAGGCTTCCGAGACAAGACAGCGTGTAGCCGCTGCATTTGAGATGCTGTTCACAAAAAGAGAGGATCGTCCGTCCAAAAAGCACGGAACGATCTAATATGAGGTGGCTGAAATATGAAACAGAGAATTAGAAGAATCTGGCTTGCACTCTGCATGGCAGTTTGTCTCTTCGCGCTTGCAGGATGCTCTGCAGCCGCTGACACCGCTGAAACAATCGATCCGCAGATCGAAATGGCGATGCAGTCCGGCTCCCAGCAGTACCTGGATCTGTTCAACCAGATGGATGATGCTTCCATCGAACAGGCCCTTGCAACAAGCGTAAAGAACAAAGATACTGTTATGGAGAATGCGTTAAAATCCTGGGATTCCATTAAGGATGACCTTGGCGCGTTCGTTTCCAGCGAGACAGCAGTCGTTACAAAAGGTGATGACGGCTATATCGCAAGAATGAACACCGTTTACGAGAAGAGAGCGATGGAATTCACTCTGATCGCGGACGAAGATCTCAGCAAAGTTGAGACAATTTCCTTCTCCCCGGTTTACACAACAGGTGAGAAGATGGCGAAAGCCGGAATGAATACCTTAATGGGTATGGGCGTTGTATTCGTAGTCCTGATCTTCATCAGCTGGCTGATCAGCTTGTTCAAATACATCAGCGTATTTGAGGCAAAGATGAAAGCGAAGAAGAATGCGGCAGCGGCAGCACCAGCAGCTCCGGCCCCTGCAGCAGCACCGGCTCCGACAGCAGCTCCGGCTGAGGAGGAGAACCTTACCGATGATACAGAACTCGTTTCCGTAATCACAGCAGCAATCGCAGCTTACGAGGGAAAAGAGACTGTTGACAACGGACTTGTAGTCCGCTCCATCAAACGTGTTTCTAACAGAAACTGGAATTAATATTATCAGGAGGAAATCACAATGAAAAATTATACAATCACAGTAAACGGTAATGTATATGAAGTAACAGTAGAAGAGGGCTTCACAGGCGCAGCTTCCGCACCGAAGGCAGCAGCACCGGCTCCGAAGGCAGCACCGGCAGCAGCACCGAAGGCAGCTCCGGCACCGGCAGCAGCTCCGGCTGGCGCAGCAGGCGCAGTAGCAGTTACAGCTCCGATGCCGGGTAAGATCCTTGGCGTTAAGGCATCTGCAGGTCAGGCTGTTAAGAGAGGTCAGGTTCTCCTGATCCTTGAAGCTATGAAGATGGAGAACGAGATCGTTGCTCCGCAGGACGGCACTGTTGCAACAATCAATGTTGCTGTTGGTGATTCCGTAGAGCCGGGTGCTACACTCGCTACATTAAACTAATTTTCTGCTGACTGCAGATTCCACATGGAGGGATTAACATGGAATACATTCAAAATACACTTTTGAATCTTCTTCAGCAGACAGCATTCCTGAATTTAAGCGTAGGAAACCTGATCATGATCTTAGTTGCGTGTATCTTCCTTTACCTTGCAATCGGAAAAGGATTTGAGCCGCTTCTTCTTGTACCGATTTCCTTTGGTATGCTGCTTGTAAATATCTACCCGGATATTATGCTGAGCATTGAAGATTCTTCTAACGGAGTTGGAGGACTTCTTCACTACTTCTATTTACTGGATGAGTGGAGTATTCTTCCGTCCCTGATCTTCATGGGTGTAGGTGCGATGACAGACTTCGGTCCGCTGATCGCTAACCCGAAGAGCTTCCTTTTAGGCGCTGCCGCACAGTTCGGTATCTACGCCGCTTACTTTATGGCTATTTTCATGGGCTTCAACGACAAGGCAGCCGCAGCGATCTCCATCATCGGTGGTGCTGATGGCCCGACATCCATCTTCCTTGCAGGTAAGCTTGGACAGACTGAGTTCATGGGACCGATCGCCGTAGCAGCTTACTCCTACATGGCCCTCGTTCCGATCATTCAGCCGCCGATCATGAAACTCTTAACAACGGAAGAAGAGAGAAAGATCAAGATGGAACAGCTTCGTCCGGTATCCAAACTTGAGAAGATCCTCTTCCCGGTTATCGTTACGATCGTAGTTTGTATGATCCTTCCGACAACAGCTCCGCTCGTTGGTATGCTTATGGTTGGTAACCTCTTCCGTGAGTCTGGCGTTGTTAAACAGTTACAGGAGACAGCTTCCAACGCTCTTATGTACATCGTTGTAATCGTTCTCGGTCTTTCCGTTGGCGCTACAACAAGTGCTGAGAGATTCTTAAAAGTTACAACTATCAAGATCGTTATCCTTGGACTTATCGCGTTCGCGTTCGGTACAGCAGCCGGCGTTATCTTTGGTAAGCTCATGTGCAAAGTAACTGGTGGTAAGGTTAATCCGTTAATCGGTTCTGCCGGAGTATCCGCAGTTCCGATGGCAGCCCGTGTATCCCAGAAGGTTGGTTCTGAGGCAGATCCGACAAACTTCCTTCTGATGCATGCAATGGGACCGAACGTAGCCGGCGTTATCGGTACAGCAGTTGCTGCAGGTACCTTCATGGCTATCTTCGGAGTTTAATTGGAACCGAAACTTTTAATATAGGGAGGTCTGCCCGGGCAGATCTCCCGGTAGGAGGATAATAAAATGGCAGAAGTTCAGAAAAAGCCGGTTAAGATCGTTGAGACCGTTCTTCGTGATGCGCATCAGTCTCTCCTTGCAACAAGAATGACGACTGATCAGATGCTTCCGATCGTTGACAAAATGGATAAAGTTGGCTACTACGCAGTAGAATGCTGGGGCGGCGCTACTTTTGATGCCTGCCTGCGTTTCCTGAAGGAAGATCCGTGGGAGAGACTCAGAAAACTGAGAGCTGGATTCAAGAACACGAAGCTTCAGATGCTGTTCCGTGGTCAGAATATCCTTGGATATAATCACTATGCAGATGATGTGGTTGAGTACTTTGTACAGAAATCCATCGCAAATGGTATTGATATTATCCGTATTTTTGACTGCCTGAATGATATCAGAAACCTTGAGACTGCCGTTAAGGCAACAAAGAAGGAGGGCGGACATGCCCAGATCGCCCTTTGTTATACATTAGGCGATGCATATACACTTGATTACTGGAAGAATATCGCTTCCGAAATCGAGAACATGGGCGCTGATTCCCTCTGCATCAAGGATATGGCAGGTCTGTTAACTCCGTATGCGGCTACTGAGCTTGTTACGGCATTAAAACAGGGTACAAAGCTGCCGATCGACCTGCACACGCACTATACCTCCGGTGTTGCTTCCATGACATATTTAAAGGCTGTGGAAGCAGGCTGCGATATCATTGACTGCGCAATGTCTCCGCTGGCTCTCGGTACATCCCAGCCGGCAACTGAAGTTATGGTTGAGACATTCCGCGGCACCAAGTATGATACTGGCTATGACCAGAATCTGCTTGCAGAGATCACCGATTACTTCACACCGATCCGTGAGGAAGCTTTAAAGAGCGGCCTTCTGAACCCGAAGGTTCTCGGCGTAAACATCAAGACGCTCCAGTATCAGGTACCGGGCGGAATGCTTTCCAACCTTGTTTCCCAGTTAAAGGAAGCTGGCCAGGAAGACAAGTACCGCGCAGTGCTTGAGGAAATCCCGAGAGTAAGAAAAGACTTCGGTGAGCCGCCGCTTGTAACTCCGTCCTCCCAGATCGTTGGTACACAGGCTGTATTGAACGTTCTTGCCGGCGAGAGATATAAGATGGTTCCGAAGGAGTCCAAGAAGATCATGATGGGCGAATTTGGTAAGACGGTAAAACCGTTCAACAAAGAAGTCCAGAAGAAGATCATCGGCGATGCAACTCCGATCACCTGTCGTCCAGCAGATCTGATCGAGCCGCAGCTGCCGAAATTCGAGAAGGAATGCGCACAGTGGAAGCAGCAGGATGAGGATGTATTATCCTATGCTCTGTTCCCGGCTGTAGCAAAAGACTTCTTCGAGTACCGTGAAGCCCAGCAGACAAAGGTTGACCGCAAGGTTGCTGATAAGGAAAGCAAGGCTTATCCGGTATAATTTTGCAGTAAATCTAAATATCAATTGACGAAAAAATGAAGTCCGGCATTTCCGTGAGGAGGTGCCGGACTTTTTATGCGCACTTTTTTAATTTTTCATTAAGAAAATGCGGCAATATTTGGAATTTGTGTGAAGTTTCCCATACGCAGTTGACAGGAAAGTCCATTTGTCTTTATAATGGGTATGATGTCGGTTTTCTGCTAAAATTTCATAAAACCGGCAGTGGGAGAAAAAAATAACATGACAAAAAGACAAAAAAGAATTCTGGCACTGATGTTCGGCGCAGTCCTTTTAGGAGACTGTGCGGGCCGCGCCGGAACAATGATATCCGGACTTTCAAGTGCCTATGCGGCAACGGGTTCGGCGACAGTAAATGCCACGACCCTGAACGTGAGAAGTACGCCGGGGACAACGGGGGCTATCGTAAAAAAACTTGCATATGGGGCAGCGGTTACGGTTGTCTCCGAGACTGCGGGATCAGATGGAAAGACCTGGTATAAGATCAAATTTTCTTCCGGTTCCGGGACACAGGAAGGTTATGCCCGTTCAGATTTTATTAAATTCCCGGTATCCTACAGCTACGATTCTAATTTTGAGAGCTATCTGAGCAGTCAGGGATTTCCGGAAAGCTATAAGGCATCCCTGCGCACACTCCACACGGAACATCCGACCTGGGTCTTTCAGGCACAGAAGACCGGACTTAACTGGAGTGATGTGATGGAAGCTGAAGGAGCGGTTGGAACAAATCTGGTATCTAAGGCCAGCATTTCATCCTGGAAGTCCACGGATTACGGTGCCTATGACTGGAATTCAGGTAACTGGACCGGTTTTGATGGTGCATCCTGGGTGGCTGCATCAAAGGATATCGTTGCCTATTATATGGATCCGCGTAATTTCTTAAATGATACCTATGTGTTCCAGTTCCTGCATCACGCTTATGACAGCAACGCCCAGACGAGAGAGGGACTGACAAGCCTGATTACAGGAACATTTCTGGAAAAGACACCGGATGAGGCGACGTCGGCCCAGAGTGTTCAGGAGACATCGGGAGCTGGAAACACAGGAACCGTGAATCATAATACGGGCACAGAAACATCCGGCAACCTCCAACAGGGTGAAAACTACGGACCGGGAATGAATTCTGGTACATCGAATGGAAGTCCTTCGGGAAACGTCACCGGTAGTTCCGGAAACGGAAGTCAGGGTGTGAGCCTCGAGGGACCGGGATCCGCAGTGAGTTCCACGATCAGCCAGAGAAAAATGTATACAACGGCACTTCCTGAGGTAGAGTATGGTCCGGGAATGGACGCGTCCGCGATCACTGACGATAACACCGGCGCATCCAACACATCACCGGTACCGACGGGACAGACATATGTGGATATTATTATGAAGGCAGCGTCCCAGACAGGTGTCAATCCGTATGTTCTCGGCGCGATGATCCTTCAGGAACAGGGGACTGGAAAATCAGGAAGTATTTCCGGAAAGACCGCCGGTTATGAAGGCTTCTATAACTTTTTTAATATCGGCGCTTTTGCGTCGGGATCCATGTCCGCGGTCACAAGAGGTCTCTGGTATGCATCCCAGTCGGGAAGCTACGGAAGACCGTGGAATTCCATTGAGAAATCCATCATCGGCGGCGCGACCTACTACGGAGAGAATTTCCTGAAAAACGGACAGGATACTTTCTATTTAAAGAAGTTTAACGTGCAGGGAAGTACCCCCTACAAACACCAGTATATGACAAATGTGGAGGGTGCGGCCGGAGAGGGCGCAAAGTTGGCGAGAGCTTACACGGACGAGATGAAGAAACAGGCGCTTGTATTTAAGATCCCGGTGTTCAATAACATGCCGGAGGCCGCATGCGCGAAGCCGACTGTGACAGGAAGCCCGAACAACAAACTGTCAGGAATCACGATTGAGGGATATTCCCTGACACCGACCTTTAATAAGGATACAGAGAAATATGATCTCGTTGTGGATTCTTCTGTTTCTTCCGTCAATATCCGTGCCACAGCGATCGATGCCAAAGCATCTGTCAGCGGAGCGGGAACCATAAACCTTGGAGGCGGAACGACGATCGTAAAGATTGTGGTGAAAGCTGAAAACGGCGATATACGTACCTATCAGGTTTCCATCGCGAAAGGAAATGGGAATGGAAGTACCACGGTAGTCTCACCGTCAACGGGAAGTTCTGCCGGATCGACGGGCAGCGGATCGACTGTGGGACCCGGCGGATCGACCGGTACGTCCAACAGCGGAAGCAGTTTCAGTACTACCGGTCCCGGAGGTGCAGGTTCCGGATCGCAGAACTCTTATCCGGAGGGTGCTTCGGGGTCTGGAAAGCTTGTGACAGGTAACTGATCCGGAATGCGTTTTTGCGCGGCGGTGAAGGGATTGAACAGTTACGTTTCTGGATAGACTATGCTTAGAAGTCCGGACAGAACTTGTGGAAACAGATCAGGTTCTGTCTGGAAAATACTGGAATAGGAGATAAAGAAATATGAATAAATACATGAAAAAACTGGCGGCGGGACTTTTGGCGTTCGCGCTGATGGTCATGCTGCTGCCGGCCGGTTCTCTGGTTTCGTTCGCGGCCAGCGGAAAACTCTCGTTTTCCGACCCGACCGCATCTGTAGGAGATCAGGTATCCGTGACAATGAAGATCGCCGCGGACGCAGCTCTTGGTTCCTCAGATGTGATGCTTCAGTACGACGCGGATGCTCTTGAGTTCGTCAGTGGAACGAACTCAAACGGTGGTGCCGGATCGGTTCGCGTCATCGGTTCCGCGGAAGCTGCAGACCAGAAGACATTCAGCTTCACATTAAAGTTTAAGGCATTAAAGGCAGGAACCTCCTCCATCACGGTAAAATCCCAGGAGGTTTATGATGCCGATTCAAAGGCTGTCACGCTGGATCATGTTGGAAGCTCTTCTGTGAAAGTTAATGCTGCGGACACTTCCTCTAAAGACGCATCCTTAGCGTCTCTCACGATATCACCGGGTACCTTAAAACCGGCCTTCTCCGCAGATGTAACAGAGTATACAGCGGCTGTTTCCAGTGATGTGACATCTGTTACGGTCAGTGCACCAGCAAAGGATGGCGGCGCGAAGGTTGCTGTCAGCGGAAACGATGAGCTGCAGGATGGAGAGAACACGATTACCTGTACCGTGACGGCAGAGGATGGTGTGACCACAAAGACCTACACCATCGTTGTCACAAAGTCTGATGACGCAGCCGCTTCCGATGGGGAGACAGGTGCTGATTCCGCAGAGACAAACGCGGGAGTTGTCGGACAGGACGGCAACTGGACGGTTGCGGATACCTTTGATGACTCGGAGCTTCCATCTGGCTTTACGGCCACGGAGATCGAGTACGAGGGAAAAACAGTAAAGGCAGCCACAGATGACTCCGGAATTACGTTACTTTACATGACTGATGATTCCGGCAACGGAGATTTCTTTGTTTACAACAGTGAGACAGGAACCTTATCCGCCTATGTTGTCGTGAAGATGGCAGAAAAGACGGTTGTAGTTCTTCCGCCGGAGTGCATTCCGGAGGAAACGAAACTTCCGGATGGCTTTGCTGAGTGTACGATCGATATCGGAAACCACACGGTTCACGGATGGATCTGGAAAGACAACGGAGATTCCGCACCGGAATATTGCATCGTTTACGGCCGCAATGAGAACGGTGAGGAGGGATTCTACCGCTACGATCAGAAAGAGATGACACTTCAACGTTACTTCCAGGATCCGGACGCAGCGGATGCCCGCAGCAAATACTTAAAGGTTGCTGAGGATTACAACAGTCTGTTAAAGGACTATGAGATCCGCGGATTCTTTGTGATCGGACTCTTTGGTCTCAGCATTGTTCTGGTGATCATTATCATCGTTCTTCTACTTAGAAAACCGAAGACGCCGAAGAATCCGGTACGGGGCGGTTACGACGATTATGATGATTATGAGTCCGGACGGAAAAACAGCAAATCTGAGCTGAAAAAAGTACAGAAGTCCGGAAAGACAGGGAAAGCGCCAGAGAGAAGACTGATGTCCGGAACAACTGCCCAGCGGGAAGAGGCTTTCGATGATGAAGAGGAAGCAATGCCTCGCAGAAGACCGGCTGCCGCAGGAAGACGGGAACCGTTGAAAACAGAACCTGTTTCCGAGAGAACGGACGTCCCGGAGAGACCGGCAAGACCGATGAAACAGAACGTGGAGGATATGGAAAAGGATCTTTCAAAGAATCTGGCAATGGAAGCTGCGAAAGCAGCTCCGGCCGCGAAAACGGAGAAGGAAGACGATGATCTGGAGTTTATTGATCTGGATCTGTAAATAAGAGCACGAAAAAAGTGCCGTGGGAAGCAGATAAAAGCTTTTCACGGCACCTTTTTTATCACCGGTTCATCTCACTGACAGGTCCTGTGGAGTGGTGCTCATGGATGATCCGGTCGATTTCCTTGAAGTCAGAGGACGGGAGGTCGCCCGGAACGGTGTTCTTGACGCTGGATGTGGCGTTTCCGAACTGCATGGCCTTTTCCGGATCTCCATATTTTAAGAGACCGAAGAGAACACCGGCGACGTAGGCATCACCGGAACCGATGCGGTCGATCACATCGATATCGTTGTACGGCGTTTCCGTGTAAAATTTATCGGAGCGGGCATCGTAGACGATGGAGGTGAAGTTGTGTTTTCTTGGGCTGATGACCGTGCGCTGGGTGGTGGCAACGATCTTTACGCCGTAATCGGTGGCATAGCTCTTCATGATATCCTTCAGGTCACCGGTCTTCTTGAACATGCGGCGGCTTGTCTCCTCAGATACGAAGAGGACATCGACTAACGGAAGGATCTCCTCGATGGTTTTTCTTGCTTCCTCCTCACCCCATAAGTTCGCACGGTAGTTTACGTCGAAGGAGATCGTAGCTCCGGCAGATTTGAACCTTCGGATCAGCTCCACAGCGACATTCTGCATGTTCTGGCAGAGAGCCAGGGAGATTCCGCTTGTGTGGAACATTCTCGCGGAGTGGTAGATGTCCTCCGGGATCTCGCTCATCTTGATCCTTGTGACAGATGCCTGATGGCGGTCATAGACGATCGTAGGTTTTCTTGGAGCGGCGCCCATCTCATAATAGTAGAGTCCAAGTCTTGCGTCCGGTGTATCATCATAGACCAGATAGTCATCGGACACTCCGACAAAACGGATCCGGTTCTTGATAAAGGTTCCGAGTTCATTCTGTGGCAGCTTGGAAACGATACCGGTACGGAGTCCTAAAAGGGCAACGCCGGAAGCAACATTGAGTTCTGCTCCACCGGCACGTTTTTCAAAGATATCGCCATCGACGATGCGGGCATGACGCGGTGGTGAGAGACGTAGCATGATCTCGCCAAATGTAATCAGATCGAAAGAATTTTTGTCCATATCATTTCCTCCGGATTATATATATTTTGTGAAAAATTTAGCAGGCTATATTCACAGTATAATCCCGGAATAGAAATTCGTCAAAGGATTTTCAGTAATTTTTGACGATGATTTTCGAAAAAACTGAAAGAACAGACAGGAATATGAAAACAGGAGAAGGTCATGGCTGAATAGTAACAATTCCGGGAACTTGTGAAATTTCCCTCTTTAATTCTTTGGGAAAATGTGCTAATATTACGTATTATATATATAACAGTTCGATATCTGACTACCGGTCAAAGACGGCGGAAATAAAAATAGAAGAAAGATGTACGGGCATGTTATTGAAAAACGAAATGGAGGAATTGATATGGCTGAGAATATGACACCGGCTGAGGAAACAAAAGAAGTAGTTTCCAAAAACTTTATCGAGCAGGAAATTGATAAAGATCTTGCGGAAGGAGTATATGACCATGTCCAGACCCGGTTTCCACCGGAGCCAAACGGCTACCTTCATATCGGACATGCAAAATCGATCATCTTAAACTCCGGCCTCGCGAAAGAGTACGGCGGAAAATTTAATCTTCGTTTTGATGATACAAACCCGACGAAGGAGAAAACAGAGTTCGTACATTCCATCACTGAGGATGTAAAGTGGCTCGGCGCAGATTTTGAGGACAGACTGTTTTTTGCGTCTGACTACTTCGATACGATGTACGAGTGCGCTGTAAAGTTAATTAAAAAGGGAAAAGCTTTCGTCTGCGACCTCTCCGCTGATCAGATCAAGGAATACCGTGGTGACTTCACAACACCTGGTAAGAACAGCCCGTACCGTGACCGTTCTGTCGAGGAAAACCTTCAGTTATTTGAGAACATGAAGAACGGCATGTACAAGGACGGAGAGAAGGTCCTCCGCGCAAAGATCGATATGGCATCTCCGAATATCAACATGCGTGATCCGGTTATCTACCGTGTTGCCCATATGACGCACCACAACACCGGAGACAAGTGGTGCATCTATCCGATGTACGATTTTGCACATCCGATCGAGGATGCGGTAGAGCACATTACCCATTCGATCTGTACACTGGAGTTTGAGGATCACAGACCGCTCTACGACTGGGTCGTAAGAGAGTGCGAGTTCGAAAACCCGCCGCGCCAGATCGAGTTTGCGAAGATGTACCTCACAAACGTGGTAACCGGTAAGAGATACATTAAGAAACTTGTTGAGGACGGAATCGTAGACGGATGGGATGATCCGCGTCTTGTTACGATCGCGGCCCTCAGAAGAAGAGGATATACACCGGAAGCGTTGAGAATGTTCGTTGAGCTCGTTGGAGTTTCCAAGGCGAACAGCTCCGTGGATTACGCGATGCTGGAGTACTGCATCCGTGAGGACCTGAAGTTAAAACGCCCGAGAATGATGGCTGTCCTCGATCCGGTAAAACTGATCATCGATAACTATCCGGAAGGACAGACCGAGATGTTAAGCATCCCGAATAACCTTGAGAATCCGGAGATGGGAGAGCGTGAGGTTCCGTTCTCAAGAGAACTCTATATCGAACGTGAGGACTTCATGGAGAATCCGCCGAAGAAGTATTTCCGCCTCTTCCCGGGCAACGAAGTCCGTCTCATGGGCGCATACTTCGTGACATGTACAGGCTTCGAGAAGGACGAGAACGGAAATGTGACAGAGATCCACTGCACATACGATCCGGAGACAAAGAGCGGTTCCGGCTTTACCGGCAGAAAGGTAAAAGGAACGATCCACTGGGTATCTGCTCCGACAGCCGGAAAAGTAGAGTGCCGTCTCTACGAGAATATCGTTGACGAGGAAAAAGGCAAGCTGAACGAGGATGGAACTCTGAACTTAAATCCGAACTCTAAGACAATCACGACTGCGTATGTGGAGCCGAAGCTTATGGCAGCTAAGCCATACGACAGCTTCCAGTTCATGAGAAATGGTTACTACTGTGTAGACTGCAAGGACAGCAAAGAGGGACAGCCGGTATACAACCGTATCGTTTCCTTAAAGAGCTCCTTCAAGCTTCCGAAATAAAGATTTATGGAATTGATCGTACCGTTAAATGTACAGGGGGATCGCCCACTGTATGAACAGATCTATCAGTATATTAAAGATTAGATCCGAAGAGGC
>OBLO01001973.1_pt1 | contig 16628 bp, 1 predicted proteins | sample 1519401 | NCBI WGS metagenome assembly OBLO01 (sample SAMEA2602897, study PRJEB22501) | metagenome | reverse complement strand
GTAATATCAGCATTTCTTGAAACAAACATACCTACATAGTCGTGGCCAGCATTTAATGCTGCAAGGTTTACATCAGAGTATGTTACAGGAGTGTTGTTACCATACTGTGCTGTGTAAACACCATCTTTTCTTGTAAGTTTAAGTTCAATGCTATCGCCTGCTACTGGAGCAGATTCAAGAACATTTGCCTTATCAAGAGCACCATTTAATCTTGCAAATGGAGCAATTGGAGTTGAGTTACCGCCTACAGACTGCTGAGTGTAACCTGCTGTTACATAGTCAGCCTTTGTCTTGTAGTTATCTGCAATAAACATATTATCTCTACAGATAAGACCGAAACCAATCTGGTTTGTTGCATTAAAGCCTTCGCCTACTGTTGCAGTAGCTGTTAATGTGAAGTTATCATTTGCACCAATTTCTTGGAATACCATCATCATACCATCTTCGCCACCTGCAATCTTACCCTTGTTATTTCTAACAACGATTTCAAATGTAGTTGCATCTTTCTGAATTGCATCGTGATTTGGATGACTATCTTCTGTAATACCACTTACGCCTGAACCAAATGCCATAGCTTCCCATGGAGAAGAAAGTTTCCAAATTTCTGGTTCTGGTCTATTCCAAACACCTTCGTTAAACTTAACCCAATTAGCATTTCTTGTAAGCATATCTACTGTTGGTTCAGTAAGATTTGTAACATTAGATGCAAGAGAAGTGTTAGATGCCTGAATATCCTTAGCCATCATATAAGCTACCATAGTTGCACCAAAATCATTAAGATGAGTATTATCTACAACAAGGCCCTGGTCAGTTGCATGTAATGCTGCTGAACCTGTTGGTGCTACTGTTTCGCTATCACCGTTTTCAGCATCCTTAGGAGCTGTACCTACACCTACTGTATCATAAAGACTCTTAGTGTTGTTAAGTGAATCAATAACTGTAATACCAAGCTCTGAGCCTAAATCTCTAACAGCCTGAGCATAGTCACCACCATTAGCAACATGAAGGTCATTATTACCCCAAGTGCCTGATGCTGTTCTTCTTACGATTGGAGTACAAAGAACTGGTGTAGCACCTGCATCCTGAGCAATCTTGATGTAATTTTCGTAAAGTGAGTTCTTGAAAGAACCTGCTGTATCCTTATCGCCGTTAGGGTCTGTAAATCTGTAAGAGTCAGTCTTTTCGTCATTATGACCCCAAGCAATAATAAGTGTGTCCCCAGCCTTAATATTTTCTTTAAGCTGAGTATAGTTTGCTACTGCTGAATCATCAACAGCACCATTTTCGTTAATACCTGTTGCGAAACTCTTTGAGCTTCTGCCTGAAAGAGCAAGGTTTACAACATTAGCACCTGTTAAGTAGTTCTGGAGCTTATCGCCAAAACCTACTCTCTTATAGTAGAAGTTTACATCATCAGTATCGCCATAGTGGCAAGCTGTTGAGTCACCTACTACATAAACCTTAGGTTCATTACCAGATGGTTCAGCATTAGTAGTTGTTTCTGTTGTACCATCAGTTGTAACTTCTGTTGCTGTTTCAGTAGTAGTTTCTGTTGTATCCTCACTACCACCCTTTTCAAATGGGAACTTAAAGCTATTGTCAAGAGACTTCTGGAGAATTAATGCTGCATCGTAAGCATTAATTACGCCGTCTACTGTACCGTCACTTACATTAGCTACTGTTGAATCAAAACCTGTAACCTGTTCAGGTCTTAAAGTGTACTGTAAAGTTAAAGCAGCATCGTTAGCTTCAACTACGCCGTTGCCGTCAACATCGCCCCAAACCTTACCAGCATCAATCTTAATTGGGTTCCAACCGTCAGTACCCTGAGTATAAGTATATGGTACAAGTTCAGTACCGTCAGCAAGCTTAGGTTCTGTTAATACAGTTGACCAAGCAACTCTGTTTGCAGAGTTATCAACGCCTGCTAATTCCTTAGTATTGTATTCATAGCAGTTAGCCTCGCCACCTAAAGAAGCTGACCAACCAGCTGGAGTAACAAGAGATGTGCCATCACTAGCTACGCCTACTGTAGTATTTACAAATGCAACTTCAGAAGTAGTTGCCTGCCATGGTCTACCGAAGTAACCAGGCTTACTTACATATTCAGATGCTGTATCAACACCAGGAGTAGTAGAAACTACATTACAATCATACATTAAGTAACCTCTACCAGATGCCTGCTGAGCAGCAGTAAGATAAGCTACATCATTGTTATCTTCAGAAGTGTTCATCATAATGTCAGATTTGTAGAATGTTGCAACCATACCACCGAAGATAAAGTCAGTACCACCCATAGCAGTACACTTGTTAAATGCAGCTCTAATATTAGATGCACCGTAAAGTGTATCCTGTCTACCTACGAACTTACAGTTGTTGAAGTATGCCTTATCGCCAAGAATAGCAATAGCAGCAGCTCTTTCAACAAATGACTTGTTCTGAACAGAAGTATCGCCAGCAGTTGTAGGTCTAGTACCCTTACCACCAACTGTCCATTCCTGAACAACATCGTTAGCTTCCTTAGTTGAAATGTACTGGTTAGCAGAATTTTCGAAGATAATACCATCAGCCTCGAAACCTGTACCTCTTACAGTAACTGTTGCATTCCAGTAAGAGTTCTTTGTAGTACCAGAACCTGGGTTTTCAAATGAAAGGTAACCATTTTCTTTGTTTGTCTTTAATACTTCTTCATCATACTTACAATCGTCAGTCATTGAGAAGTAGTTGTAACCATGGATATAGTAAGATGTTACTCTTACACCGTTTTCAGTAATGTTTACACCCTTGTTAATAAGAGCAGTATCAGGGTTAGCTGCTGTATTCTTTAATGTTACATTATCAACATCAATTACAAGCATTTCCTGATAATCGCCAGGGTCAACATTGATTGTTACTCTTTCGCTATTTGGTCTATCCATTAAACGAACAGCTGCAAGAGCATCATTAATTGTCTTGTATTCCTTATCAGCACCAACATAAATGTTTTCAGCATAAGGAACCTTTGTACCTACTGTAATACCAGTAAAGTAAGTTAAAGTATTAACTGTAATAGTTAATGTACCGTCAGCATTAGCTGTAAAGTCGCTAGATTCAAACTTGCTTGTTGAACCAGAGTTAGAAGTAACTGTCTGACCATTTACAGTAAAGTCTGCCTGATAGTAGTAACCTACATTTACATTCTGACCTGCTTTAACAGGTACTTCGATTGTTGTTCCTGCTGGAGCAACAAGATGAGCCTTACCAGATTCAGTCTTAACAGCACCTGTAAATACAAGACCGTTGTAAGCTGATTCATTTGTAAGAGTATCGTTTGAAGCAGAACCGAAGCTCCACTTAGTTGCATTGTTAAGAGTAATATCCTTTGTAGCCTCTGCACCATCAGTAACTGTTAAGTTAGAGATAAGACCAGGAGCAACTGGATATTTGTTATAGCCTGATAATGCTACAGTATATGTACCAGCTCTTAATGACATTTCATCATTTAAGCCAAATGTATATACATAGCCTTCTTCATTAAGGTTAGTAAATGTAACCTTAGTGTTTGCCTTTAATTCATCAATATTAGAAATAGAAGCACCTTCGCCAACAAGATTAATCTTTACTGGGTTAAGAGTCTTCTGAGCAAATGCTACATCCTTTGTAGAATCAGCATCTGCTGAAATTGTGTTAATACCGATTGAGTAATCGTTTACACCGTTAGCTGTTAAAGCATAGCTTACGCCCTTTTCAAGCTTAACTGTGTAAGTACCAGCTTCTGCGTTGATAGCGAACTTAGGCTGATAAATCTTACCTTCTGGAACTGTTGCAACGATTGCAAGTTTTGCAAGGTTAGCTGCATCAAGACCTGTAATAGAACCTGTTACTGTTACAAGGTCAACAGCATTGATTGTTACATTTTCAGTATTAGTTTCTTCGCCGTCAGCAACTGTAATAGTAGCTGGAGTTGCTACAACATATTCATCTGCACCCTTGAGGCTTAATGAATAAGTATAACCTGTAGGAAGTTTAGCTGATACAGTAGCACCTGTTACAGCTACATCAAAATTCTTACCTGTTGTTGTATTAGTTAATACAAGAGAAGCATCAGTTGGGAAACCAGCTGGAGTTGCTACATTAATTGTTGTGTCACAATACTTAGCATCCTGTCTTACAATTCTGTAATAACTTGGCTTACCAGTCTTGCCGTAAATCTTGTATGTACCGTCCTGTTCTGCAACGAAAGTAGCAGTAACACCAGTAGATGGGTTATCAACTGTTACAGACTGAGCAGTTGGGTCATCAGCTCTTTCAAAAGTAAGTGAGCCACCTGCCTGAGAGTTTGCATATACTGTTACAATATCGTCAGCCTTTAAAGCAATAGAGAAGCATCTTGAAGAATCATCAGCCTTGTTGATGTATAATCTACCAGTTGCACCCTCTAATGTAGAAGTACCTACCTGAGTATCATATCTTGTAATAGCTTCGTTAGAAGTTCTGATTCTATCGTTGATACCACCAACCCAGCTCAAGTTACCTGCACTAAAGCTAGATGGAGCAACATTACCACTTGAACCAGCAGCAATAGAAGAACCATAGAAACCATTAATAATATCAGCAGTTAATCTGTTGTTATAAACATTTGAATCAAGTTCAGCACCACCGAAATCCCAAACATCAATCTTGCCGTTTGAATCTTCAGACTGCTTTTCATTCTGAATTGTTAAGCCATGTAAGTAGCTTAAACCAGCTGTACCAGCAAGTGTAGCTGTAATTACACCGGCATTACCCTTGTAAGAGAATGTCTGTGAACCACAAGCACCGGCACCATTGTTAGTAAATGAGCAAGAACCTAAGCTGTTGCCTTCTGCATCAGTAAAGTTCATTACTGCATCTGCCTGTGAATACTGGCAAGTAGCGAAAGTAATAATTGCATTACCAGCTACCTTAAATGAAATACTATCGCCTACACCAAGGTTAGCACCATGAGAACCATCGTGGAAAGCAAATGTTTCTGTAGGAGAAGTAAATGTTACAATACCGTCATCAGTTGAGAATGTAGAATACTTAACTGATGTATCCTGAGGAAGTACATTCTTATCAGTAAACTGATAGTTGAACATATCACCTGGCTGTGGGTCAACTGTTGCATCTGTATCAGCTACATTGATTGTATAAGTGTAAGGCTTAGCCTCTGGCTTATCAAATGTAAGAACAACGCTACCGTCAACAACCTTTGCTGAACAACCAGTTGCCTCTGTAAGCATAGCATCACTAAGTGTCTGCTTACCTAAAGAAATCTTTACCTTTGCACTTTCAGCACCAGCATTTACAACTTCGCCCTTACTTACTGTAACTGTAGCGTTGTCTGTAATTGTAGCACCTGTAACAACTGTAAGAGTAGTTCCGTTTACATTTACTGTTGCTGTCTTCTGTTCGTAAGGAACAACATCAATGTCGTAACGAGCAGGAACAACTGTAATATTAGGAACATACATCTTGCCACCAGTAACTGCAATAGTTACTGTACCAGCACCACCAACATATGTAATGTCAGCTGTTGTGCCGTCCTGATGATAACAAGCTGAAGTCTGACCCTTAACTGGGTTTTCAACAAACTTGCCATTTGCATCAGATGCTGTTGCTGTAAATGAACCAGCTGAATACTGGCAACCACCGAACTTAAAGATTGTATTACCACTTACAGGGAAAGTGAAAGTATTACCGTCTTTAAATTCAACACCATGCTGTGCACCATTAAAGTTAGCAGCAAGTGAGTCTTCATTAATAGTCATAAAGCCGTATGTACCAGCTGCTGTCATTGTGTCCTTTGTAAAATCAAAGTTATAAATTCTGTTTACTTCAGGAGTTGAAACTTCTGACCCGTCCTGAGAAGCAAAAATATTAATTACAGGAACATAAGTAGTAGCTGAGAAATTGATTGTAAGTACAGATGCACCACCTGTATATGCAAAATCAATTGTGCTATCATCACCATGTCCTAAACAGTTAGCAGTAGCAGCAGCTCTTGTTTCGCTGTATGTACCGTCACTGTTTGTAACTGTAATATCACCCTTTGAATACTGGCAACCACCAATAGACAATGTAACAGGACCTGCAACTTCAATAGCTATTGTGTTGCCTGCCTTGAAAATTGAACCATGGTCTGCACCATTGTATCCAAAGCCATTCTGAGTACCTGGCTGAATGTCCAAGATACCATACTTTATCTCTGCATTACCATTGTAAGATGTGTCAGCAGGAACAATACTACCATCTCTAAAGTCAAATGTGTAATCCACACCGACTTCAGCAGTTTCTGGAGCATTTACTGCTGTATTAGCAGTAGTTTCCTCTGTTACATCTTCCACTACAGTAGTTTCTTCTGTAGCTTCGTCGCCATTACCAACAGATACACCACCTGGAGTAACAACGGAGTCAGCAACTTCTTCAACTGCTGCAGGAGCAGTATCTAATGCTGGGTCAGCAATTACATTAGAAAACATTGCACCAACTACTAAAGCTGAGGCAACAATTCTGCTCAAAACAACTTTCGTGTGTTTTTTCATTGGAAAACCTCCTTTTTATTTGTGCTTTTCAGCACAGAATTGTGTAATTATAAATAGTCTTTCCTCACCTAAATTACACTATCTAGTAATATTATACCATAACCAATTTTAAAATCAATAATTTATTGTAGATTTTAAACAATTCAAAAAATTTATACAACCTTTCCAATTTCTTAACAAATTATTAAGTTCTTTTTTGTGAAAGATTATAAGTAATTCTAAATTTTTCTTATTTAATTAATAATTATTATCTTTGCAAATTATGTGTAAACCTCAGATTTTTTTGTTATTTATACCATTTTATGTACCAAACAATTTTTTCCTGTTATAGGCACAAAAAAAGACGCTGACAAAAGTCAACGCCTTTTTTGTATATACATCAATTACTCTGCAACTGTAGTAGTTTCTGCAGTTGTTGTTTCAGTTGTAGAAGCTGATTCATCTACTGTAGTTTCTTCAGTTGTTTCTTCAGTAGTTGTAGTAGCTGCATCCTTTACAAGGCCATCAACATAATCCTTAACGAATTCGTAATCCTTGTACATCATAACAGCCATTTCAGCTCTATTAATGTTCTTCTTAGGTTCAACATTACCGTTTGAGCTACCAGTTACGATACCTTCCTGAGTAAGGAATGCAAGGTAAGGAGCTGACCACCAAGCTACATCTGCAACATCATTGTACTTGTTGTTTACAGAAGTTGGAGCGCTTGTTACATCTACGCCTAAGTATTCAAGAGTCTTAGCTACGAGAACGAACATTTCATCTCTGTTACAATACTTTTCAGGCTTGTAAGTATTGTCACCATAACCACTTAAAATACCAGCTGTGTAGCCCATTCTTACATCGTTATAGTAGTACTTACCTTCTTCGTTATCGCTGAAGTTCTTAGTTGGAGTTACCTGTAAACCAAGAGTTCTGTTAATGAGGATAGCGAAGTCGCCTCTCTTGCAACCAAGTTCTGGAGAGTAGATACCGTCTTCAGTACCAGTTACAATACCAAGTTCAGCTAACTTGTTGATGTAATCCTTAGCCCAACCATAGTTACCTAAGTCAGAGAAGTCTACATCACTATTTACAACATCCTTAGGTACATTAACCTTAACTTTTGTACCGTCTGGAGTTACGATATTGATATTACCATCGTTGTCAACAACAATCTTGTTAGTAGTAGCTTCTGTACTACCTTCAACAACCTTAGAAGTTGTAGCTTCAGTTGTTTCTTCTGTTACTTCAGTAGTAGCTGCAGTTGTCTTCTTTACAGAAGCGCCGCCACCACCGCCGCCGCCACCACCAGAAGATGTTCTCTTAGTAGTAGTTTCAGAGCTAGCTTCAGTTGTAGTAGTAGTTGTTGGAGCAGTTGTAGTTTCTGTAGTAGGAACTACTGGAGCTGCTGTAGTAGTTTCTGTTGTAGAAACTGTTGTTGTTTCTGAAGTAGATTCAGATGTAGAAATTGTAGTTGTTTCTGAAGTAGATTCAGATGTAGAAACTGTTGTAGTTTCTGTTGTAGATTCTGTAGAACCACCAGCTACAATAATGTTAGCATTTAAGCCAACTGTAGCAAGCTTACCATCAACTGTGTAAGCAACGCTACCGTCTGATTCAGTTGAAACGAACTGAACAGGAATTACATCGCCAGCGTTTACATTCTTAAGAGTGAACTTAACGCTTGCAAGTGTAGCATCAGGAGTACCGATTGAAGAAATTGCAGAACCATCGCTGTAGATGTAAGCAACCTTCATCTTACCAAGCTGAGCTGTAGTTAATGTGCCGTTAGCACCAGGATAATCTGGGTTAGAAGCACTTGGAGCATAAGCAATCTGTTCGTTAATCATATTAACGATACCAGTATTATTACCTTCAGCAGAAACCATTTCTACCTTGCTTGCATCGTAAACGATGAAACCAGTGAAAGCACTCATAGCTGTGTTGATGCTCTTAGCACCAAAGTCAAGAGTAACTTCTGTGTCACCAGTCTTAACTGTCTTATCAGCAAGGAAGCCAAGACCACCATCAGCACCTAAAGTAGTTGTTTCAGTAGTTTCAGTTGTTGTTGTTGTTTCTGTAGTAGTTTCAGTAGTAGTTGTTACTTCTGTAGTAGTTGTTGTATCATCAGAACCTGAACCTCCTGCGATGTTAAGGTCGATAGTACAAATATTTAAGCTAGAACCCTTACCTGGCTGAACTACAACATATTCGCCAGCTTCAGGAACGCTAAGTGTACAAACTGAGAATAAGTTTGCTGTTGCTGCATCTCTATCAATGTTAGAGATAGAAACAACCTTGTTAGTAGTTGTGTTGATGAGGTAAACAGGAACTGACATTGCATCTGAAGAACCTAAACCAGCGTGGATTGTAACTGTACCACTGCCACCTAACTTCATAGAGATACCCTTTTCTACGTCAGCTGTTACATCAGAACCAACTGTAAGGTCTGCAGGGATAAGTTCGTTACCCTTACCAACCTGGAACTTCTTAAATTCTGCGTCAAATGACTTACCATCTGTAAAGTTAGTAATATTTGACTTGAATGTGAATGCAGAAGCACCTGCTGCTAACTTAATCTGAACATAGTTCTTACCACCATCATCAAGAAGTGAATCTCCACCCTTGAGAGATGTTACGCCAGAAGCGTTAATAGCGTTAGAATCAATAGTAGCCTGACCCTTGAAACCGTCAACTGGAGTTGGAGCTGGAGCTTCTTCAACCTTAACTGCAGCGTCAACTGTTTCTACAGTAGCTGTCTTTGCAATAGTTGCATCGCTAGATACTGTTGAGAGCTGGTTACCTACGAATGTAACCTTGATGTTAGCATCGCCAGCCTTGATAGCCTTGAATGAAATACCAAAGAGGTTACCGTCTGTGTTAAATTCCTGTAATGCTGTGCCGTTAACCATCTGCTGTGGAACAACATAAGCATACTTAACCTTACCTAACTGAGCCTGTGTCTTAGCACCGTCAGCACCAGTAAAGTCTGTGTTACCTACAGCTGGAACATTTGCAAACTGACCCTTGAGAGCAGCTGCATCAGATGCTGTATATGTAACGCCTGCAACTTCCTTAGTAATTGTACCGTTAATTGCATCAACCGGTTCAACAATTGTTGGGTCAAATTCTACGAAAGCTGTATAGTTATTGAAACCCTTGTTACCAACAAGAGCAACATTAGCATTTACTGTTTCGCCAACCTTAACTGTTGCCTTATCTACAACAACCTTAGCTGTTACAGCTTCTGTAGAAACTTCAGTAGTAGTTTCTGTTGTAGTAGTTGGAGCTACAGTTGTAGTTTCTGTAGTTGTTTCAGTAGTTGTTACTGTTGTAGTAGTTGGAGCTACTGTAGTAGTTTCTGTTGTTGGAGCAGAACCACCGTTTAAGTCAAGGTCGATTACTGCAAGATTTACACTTGAAACCTTACCGTTCTGAACAAGGTAGTAAGTACCTGCTGCAGGAACTGTAAATGTAGGAGTGTTATAAACCTTTGACTTAGCATCACCTGTATTAATAAGTGACTGTGCATCAACAACCTTGTTTGTTGTTGCATCAACGAGGCAAAGAGGAGCTTCCATAACGCCAGAAGAACCTAAACCTGCATAAATTTTAATTGTACCTGCCTTAGCAGCTTCAATCTTGAGACCCTTTTCAACAGCACCACCAAGGTCATCGCCAGCTTTAAGTGTCTGGCTTAACTTTTCGTTACCGTTACCAATCTGGAATTCAGTTGAGTAAGCTGAACCATCAGTAAACTTTAAGTTGTTAGCCTTGTAAGTGAAAGCTGAACCGCCATTAACAATAGAAACGCCTGAACCAAGTTCATTACCATCAGTTAAGCCTGATGCGAAAAGCGTTTTAACTGTTTCAGCATTGATAGTAGCCTTACCTGAAAAAGCCTCAGCTGCCGTAACAGGTGCAACATTGACAACCATTACGCTTGTAAGAGTCATACTCGCTGCAAGTACAGCACTTACAATTTTCTTGAAAGATTTTTTCAATTTTTATTCCTCCTTTATAAATTTTGAAAATACCCCATGTAGAGAATGTGCATATCTTCTCCTATAAAGTATCTATTCAAGTAGAATTATACTTGCTTTTAATATAAAAGTCAATTTTATTTTAAAAATTCTTTCATTCTTTTTGCACAAAAAATGTAAATTTTTTTAGGAAACTTGTTTTGCTACATAATTATTTTGAAATTTTTTATTCATTTCTTACAACAAAACTTGTATAATAGTGCTATTATTTCAACATTTTTATATATTTTCCACAAAATATCCAGTTTAATGAGATATTTTCTATATTTAGTACCACATACCCTGTATCTAGTTTATTTACTGAATTTGTGTAATATAAATGTAACATTCCATATTCTCTAATCTCCTGAAAAACCCTGTTTACTTGTAAAAATACACAAAAAATAAAGTGTAATAAACCGTACTTAAATTTAACTCCAAAAATATATATTAACTCTATGTTAAAAATGTATAAATTTTATTCACAAAAACGAGTTTCTTCCTATTATATATGTTTCTATAGTTAAAGCCCCTTAAATTTATCTATTGGTCAGAACAAGTTAACTTCGTTAACTTATGGCTTGTAAACAAGCCATCGGATTTATCTTTCCGATTCACTAAAAAAAAGAGTGCTGACATAAGTCAGCACCCTCTTTATCAAATCCGATATACGAATTGTAATAACAGATTATTCTGCAATAGTTAAAGCCTTATCATAAACGCCCTTAACAAGCTGAGCCATTTCAGCTCTTGTAATGTTCTTAACAGGTTCAATCTTGTTGTCAGAACCCTTAACAATACCAGCATTTACAAGTGCAGCAACAGAAGTTCTTGCATAGTTTGCAATACCTACTGTATCGCTGAAGTTATCAAGGCAAGCTACATCAGTATCAAGTTCAACGCCCATAGCATTAAGAGCGTTAGCAACCATAACCATCATATCCTGTCTTGTAATGTAATTTTCTGGCTTGAATGTGTTGTCATTGTAGCCGTTTACAATACCGTAAGCCTTAGCTGTAGCAATAGCCTTTGCGTAGTACTTGCTAGAATCTACATCGCTGAAGTTAGCTGTTGAAGTAGAGTCAATACCAAGAGCTCTAACGAGCATTACTACAAAGTCGCCTCTCTTGCTGTTAGTAGCAGTACCGAATGTATCAGCACTTAAACCATTAACAACGCCTGCCTTAGCAAGTGTAGAAACTGCATCATTTGCCCAGTGAGTTGCAGGAACATCCTTGAATGTTACATCAGCACCGTCAGCCTTAGGTGGGTTAACAGCGAATGCAGCATTAGAAGTTGTAGCTTCTGTAGCTTCACCAGTAGTTACTTCTGTAGCAGTTTCGTCAACTGTTGTAGCTTCAGTAGTAGCCTTAGCACTACTATTGATTACAGCACCTGAACCACCACCACTTGAAGTTCTCTTAGTAGTAGTTTCTGTCTTAGAAGTTGTAGCTTCTGTAGTTGTTTCAGTTGTAGTAGTAACAGTTGTAGCTGTTGTCTTTTCTGCTACATCTGGGTAAACAACTTCGTCGCCTGCGTCATGAACGTAAGCAACCTTTCTTGCAAGGAATGGACCCCAGTTGAATGAACCGTCAGCTCTTCTAGTATAGTGCATATTTTCATCAATAGAAGAATATGGGTCAATACTTTCGAAGAAGTTTTCTGGATTTACATATTCATCATTAGAGTTCTTACCCTGTTCGCCGTTGTAGTAAGTGATGTAGTTATTTTCACTTACGATAGGAGTCTTACTGAGGTTACCGTATGTAGTATCAGGTTCGCCCTGGTCAGTCCAAACACTACCAATCTGGTCGAAGTTAATAGCACCCTTAGCTGGGTCTGCACAAGAAACAACGCCCTTCATATCGTAGTCGAACTTATAAGGCTTCTTGTTAGCATCTGTCTGGCTACCGTTTTCATCCTTCATAATGTTACCAGTACCAGAGTAAAGCTTAATGTTAGGACCTTCGTTGTTGTAAGAAATAACATTTCTCATCTTGAAACCTGGGTTGTAGTTAGAGTCTACACCACTTCTCTTGTTACCCCAAGAGATACAATCCTTTAAGTAGTGAGCAACATGGATGTTTTCGCCACCCATCTTGAAACCGTTACAACCAGCACCGTTGCCCCAGTCAGTTTCTGAAGCATCGTCATTTAACTGGTAACCATTTCTATAAGCTACACAATTTTCAACCTGAACAGGACCGATAGCACCTGTTGCAAGCTTAGTATAACAATCCCAACCATCATCGAGGTTGTGGTGAGATGAACAACCAGAGAATACATTGTTGTAACCTGCTGTTAACTTACAAGCGAAACCATCGGCATTGTTCTTAGATGGGTCGTTGTTGTTGTAAGATTCACAGTTTAATACAAGGTTGTTGCTTGGCCATTCGCTTACAGATACTTCTGTAGCAATTAAACGAGAAATCTGGAAACCTAATTCACCATTATCATGGAAAGTACAGTTCTTAACTTCATCGTAGTGACCACCGAGGTAGAATGCCTTACCGTTACCCATAGCATTCTTTACTTCAATACCATCAAATGTCCAGTAGCTACCTGATACAGAGAAACCTTCGTACTTGCCTTCAAGGTCAAGAACTGGGTGAGCACCTTCGTCAGCCTTAATAGTCTTTCTACCGTCAGCCTTACCAGAAAGTGATTCGCCAATTTCAATCTTAGCAGCTTCTGTATTCTTAATCTTGTATGTACCATCAAGCATTACAATAGTAGTACCAAACTTAGACATACCAATAGCTGATTCAAGGTCAAGAGGATTTTCTCTAGTACCGTCACCATCTACAGCACCGTCTGGAGCTACATATAATGTGTTAAAGTCCTTAATATTGCTCTTCTGAGTTACATTAAATCTTGTTACAACTGGTTCAAAAGATACACAGTTATCAGCTGTACTTGGCTTGTAAACGATAGTAAATTCATTTACAGAATCAGGTACAAGTGTAGTGTTGTAAATAGAAGTCTTCTTAGATACAGCACCGTCCTGAATGATAATGTTACCATTCTGAGATACATCAATCTGACCACCGTGAGGGTTGTTAGCCTTGAAGCTTAACATATAGTCAACAGTAGTAGAGTAGTTACTAGAAATCATAGTAAGCTTTGGTGAATATTCCTTTTCATCAGCAGGAATAGTTACCTTATCTGTGTTAGGGTCGATTTCGTGAAGTTCGATATTTTCGAATGTAGCATCAGCCCAACGACAAGCAGATAAACCTACTGTCATATAAGTATCGTTCTGAGTATCTAATAATGAATTTAAGTTAAGATTACTAAGTGAATCATATTCAGTCTGAGTCTGACCAGTCTGATAATCATATGTAGTAATCATATAACCTTCATTAATCTTCTGTAATGTGATGTTGTACTTATCACCCTTTACAGGAACAGTATCAGTAGTATCCTTGATACCAACTCTTTCACCACCACCATCAGTAGCAACTACGCCAGTTCTGATGAGAATATTAATTCTGTTCATCTGAGTCTTAGTGTAGTATGTAGAACTCTTTGTATCTGTTGGATATGTAGAGTCTGTAGTAGCACCTGCAACTACGATATTAGATGCGAAAGTATTTTCAACATCTGTGTAAGAAACAGCATATGTATCCTTGTTCTTATCAGTTACAGTCTTATTTTCAATATAAGCTTCATAGATATCAACAGGAGTACCGTCGTCATCCTTCATAGCCTTTGTTGGGTCAGTAGTCATATGGTTACCAAGACCACCTGTGTAGTTACCATCTGCATCAATACCACCAGCAAATGGGATAACGTCTCTTGCTTCAAGACCGAACATTTCCTGACCTGTACGAAGCATATCAATAGCTGTTGTACGGTCAACACCTGCTGAAGCCATCTTAGCTTCAATTCTAGCAGCATCAGCTGGGTCATCAGGGTCAGCAACGTATCTGTTTACTGTTACATCAGCAGATAACTTGAAGTTCTTCTTAGCATCTACTAATGTATAGAAGTAAGCCTTACCATCCTGGTCACCAGACTGCTTACCAGACTGTGTCCAAGAATTTAATCTTACAGAACTTACATTGTCAAGCTTACCGCCTGTCATGTTGATTGAACCGAATTCTTTGTTCTTAGAATCGTTTACAAACTGGTTACCTTCATTATCTGTTAAGATAACCTGAGAAGATTTACTTTCTGCGTTACCAGATACACCCATTGAAGATGCACCGAATAACATACCCTTCCAAACGTAATCCTTCTTAGCAGTTGTAGTAGTTACAAGTTCGATAGATGAGCTAACACCTAAAGTATTTACATTAACGTAAACCTTACCTGTACCTTCAGAAGCTGTGCTAAACTGGCTTAAATCAAGATAATACTTTGCAGCCTTAGCCTCTGCTTCTTCTACAGCGTTGCCTTCTGAATCATAGTAGTTAGAACCATCGAATAAGTAGTAAACAGTCTTGCCGTCCTTATCTGCATCGATATTCTGAGTTCTACCATCGTTGTAAAGAAGTGTTACCTTTAATCCAGTTGGGTCAAAGCTATCGCCTACCATATAAGTAAGTAATGGATATGATTCAATCTGTGGGTAAACAATCTTAACAGTTGTTACAAGAATGTCATAGCTTACAGTAACACTAGGGTCATTCTTATAAGTAACTGTAACCTTCTGGTTACCTACCTGAGTAAGGTCATAACCTGAGTAAGTGTAAAGGCTCTTGTCAAGAGTACGGTATACTGTAGTACCATCTTCAAGAACATACTTACCTTCAATTATAAGACCTGAATCATCAAAGCTTTCGCCCTGAACGAAGTTTGTCTTATCAGGAATAACACCAACTCTGATGCTCTCTAACTTAGCATTCTTTACATTGATGTCGTAAGTTGCACCAACATTGTTAGGGTCAATAGTTGTATCAGCATCTGTGTACATTACTGTAACAGTCTGCTTACCAACTAAATCAGACTTAAGTTCTGTGCCTTCTGGTAATTCCTTACCATTTACATAGAGCTTATAGTTCTTTGTTGTTAAAGTCTTTGTAGTACCGTCTTCGAATGTAGCAACTGGAGTAAGACCGTTAGAGTCAAATGCAGTATCTACAAGGAAGTCAGTTCTTACTGGAAGATAATCTAACTTAAGGTCTGTTACCTTCTTACCTGTAACATTTACATTAAATGTAACAGAAGCAGAACCTACAGAAGCCTTAATTTCCTTTTCACCAACAGATGTAAATGTATTCTTACCACCTGTTGTATCTTCGAAACCAGTTAATGTAATATCATCTAAGCTGTCGATAATATCAGTAGTACCGTTTTCGTAAACAACCTTTACAGATAAACCTGTAGAGTCGAATGCTTCACCAACATAGTAGTCAGTCTTGTTTGGTAAAGAGTTTAATTCAAGACTCTTAACCTTTGAGCTACCAACTGATAACTTGTGGTCAGTTACACTAACGTAAGCATCTCTTGCTGCGAAGTAACCAACATAAAGCTTTTCAGATTTAGCAAAGAGGTCAGAAACGTCAATAACCTGCTTGCTACCATTGATAGTGATTGAAAGAGATGTACCACTCTTTCTTAAAGTATAAGTAACTTCACCGTCATAATCCTGCTGGTTAGTACCGATAGGAGTTGCATCGAACTTAGCCTTGTTACTCTTGTCATTAGAAACTCTTGTGCAAAGGTAAGCCATAGCTTCAGTCTTGTCAGGAACCATAGCACCTGCCATAACTGAATTACCGTCAGCTACACCACTAGCTACATCAGTTGCAACACCTGTTGCGTCTTTTCTGTACTTGCTGTCAAATACAATAAGACCTGAACCACCCTGTTCCTTAGGGTTAAAGTTCTTACCCATACCAAGCTTCATTTTACCTGTCATTACAAAGTCGTCATCCTTTGAAATTTCAGACGCATAGTAAGTGTAAGAATCTTCAGAGTTAGATAACTTACCAATAGCCTTACCAGCTGAAGCTGTATCTACATATACCTTGAAAGCTGTATCGCTAGTCTTGTCAACTTTGTTGTAGATACTTGCATAGTTAGCTGATGATGGGTCATCGTTACCGTTGAAACCGTTACCGCCGATAGTCAT
>OBLO01001959.1_pt1 | contig 16715 bp, 10 predicted proteins | sample 1519401 | NCBI WGS metagenome assembly OBLO01 (sample SAMEA2602897, study PRJEB22501) | metagenome | reverse complement strand
ATGAGGAGCCGGATGAAATGGAGTATTCCCTGGCAACTCTGATGATGAATATTGTAAATGATGAAAAACTGAATATTGAAAAAACAATCCTTCATCATAAGGAAGGCATCATTCATTATAGAAATTACACTTTGCTGAGTTACATTAGAAAGGTTCGGATAATTTTTCAATGGGTCAGTACAGAATACAGGCATAAATTCTTTAATGGGATTTACCAATAGAAAAGGTCAGCAAGAAGGGTACAGGATGAAGGGTGCAGATGCTGATCAGACAGCAAACACGGTGGCTGTTCCGGAAGGGGTGGATGCGGAACTTTTGATGAAGGTTCTGAGAAATCCGGAGATGACGGCTTTGCTGACGAGCCTGGCGAAGAGCTTGAATTAAAAACAGGTCAGAGATTCGATTCTGCATTAGTGGCGGGATCATGATGCTGTATAAATTAGCTATCAACAGGGTAAGATATTATTACAGTTGCTAACGATCAAGTAAAACTGAATTCTACTTGACATATCGGAAAGTTGACATATAATGAGATTGAGGAGGTGTCGTATGAATAGCTATGCAAAGTATATTAAAACTGTGATCGAACAGGAGCCTGAGAACAAGCTTTTGGAAGCAAGCATTTTATATCAAAAATCGTTCGGCACTGTTCCTGAAATGACCTACTATAAAACATTGGAAAGAATGAGCAAACAAGGTTCCCTTGTACATCTTACCAAGGGTCTTTATTACAGACCAAAGAAATCTCGCTTTGGAACAATTCCAATCAGTGAAAAAGAGATTATTGGTCACTATACGAACAATGGCCGGGGGATTGTAATTGGCTACAGACTTTACAATCAAAAGGGCTTAACAACACAGATAAGCAAACGGGTTGAGGTTCTTTCTTCTGCTGTTACAGAACAAAAGAAAAATATCCAAAATATTTGTGTGACAAACAGTGGGATTGATTTGACGCAGGAGACGATTCCAGTAATTGAAACTATGGAGATTCTTCAGAACTATAAGTCCATTGAAGATATCAGAAAATCTGCATTAGCAGCATATATGAGAGAATTTGCGACGGAATACTCTGATACTGCGGCGGTGTTTGTCCTGAAAAATCGGAAGTATAAGAAATCTACGATTGCATTTCTGGAGCGCTTTCTGAATTATCTTGGTGTTGAAAACACATTGCACCAGTTTTTATCAGCCCTCTCATCGTATGCAATTCCAGAAATGGAGGAATTCTATGAACCTGCACGAGCATAAAGAAGAATTTGAACAACTGATTGCCATTGTAGCAGATTATATAGGAGTTCCTGCTGATGCGGTTCGCAGGGATTACTATATTGTTCAAATGATGCAAAACCTTCAAAACAGCGAATACGCCGAAGTTTGTGTGTTTAAGGGAGGAACTTCTCTCAGCAAATGTTATCCAGGATCTATCAATCGTTTTTCCGAAGATATTGATCTGACATTCATACCTGTAGAAGATATGACTAATAAGAAATACAGCAAGGCTTTGAAACGAGTTGAAGATACTATCTCAGCCGGTTTTTTGATGGAGAAAATTGAAGATGAACGTAATGACCGAAACAAAAGTGCATTTGTTTGGCCTGAAAATGAAAGCAAGGAAACCTGCCGGGTAAAACTGGAGATTGGTTCCAGTGTAAGACCGGATCCTTTTTCAAAGAGAAGCATGAAAACTTATATTCAGGAATATCTCGAAGAGAAAGGCATGCAGGATGTCGTGACCGAATTTGATCTGCAGGAAGTCAAGGTAAATACACTTGATATCACACGAACGTTCCTGGATAAGGTAATGTCAGTCAAGAGGCATGCAATCTGCGGAACTCTTCCAAGAAAAGTGCGTCACATATATGATGTTACGGTACTTTTGGATCGCAGTGACATTCAGGATTTCCTGAATAATACCGAACGGCTGAAGCAGCTTCTAAAGCTCACAAAAGAAACGGACAGCTTCTATCTTCAGAAACGTAATATTTCTGAAGATTATGATCCGTTGGGGGCATATGCCTTTGAAAACTGGAAACAGTATTTCAACGATGAAATTCGTGGAAGATATGAAACTCTTCATGAAGATCTGCTCTACACATCCAATCGGCAGAGCTTTGAAAAAGCAATTCAGGCATTTGAATTTATCAGTCACCTGTTTGCTTCTATAGGTGAATAGGTTATTAAAAATCTACAATAAAAAACCAGATACTGAAAAGCAGTGTCTGGCTTTTTCCTTGGTTCTCCTATCGGAGAAAGCCACCTGCGTGATCAAATGCAGAAGGTTATTGATGAACAGGGACTGCCTGATGTGGTATTTCATGTTTTATTCTGCTTTGGATATACTAATATTGGAATAGAAAAGTGCGTCAGGATAAAATGCCCAGCCGGATACCAGAAAGCGCACCGATGACTTTTGAAGTTCTTCCTCAGAAAGCGCCAGAATCCCATTTGCCGCCTGGATTGTGTTCTGGCTATATTTATTATTGAACTGATACAGGCCAAGAAAAAACAGGGATGAGCACAGGCAGACCATACATAAGGCAGCATATTTTTTTACCGCAGAAGATACCATCTTATTTTCGCCTCCTCCTTAGGAAAAACACACCGGCAGACAGAAGAAGCAGACAGGCCGGAATCAAAAAGAATATGGGCGACCGGCTGTGCTCTGTGTCGGCAGCATGTGCCAGGGAAGCGGTATCTTCCTTTCCCACAATGGTGTAAGTCCCTGTATGGCTGATCTGAAAGGAAGCGGCTTTCGCCGTATCGTCATAGCCGGTCATGGGAACTTCCACGCCGCTTTCATCACAGAGGAACAATGTGCCGGCTGCCGGGTCATTTGGATAGGGCAGCATGACAGAAACATCCGGCAGGGAGTTGAGCACAGTTCCATTGATGGAAAACGAAAAAGAAAAACCGCCATCCGTATCCTTTTGGATGATGACTTCAATCTGATCTTCGTTTTGGATACCCTCCGGCAAGGCGTCTTTGGGTATGCTGATAGTGATTCCCTGTTTGGAAAAGATGGCTCTTTGCTCCCCTGTTTGCAGTATCATCAAAAAGCGTGTGCCGGAAATCCGGTCAGTGGTTTCATCGAAGAACTCTGAAAAAGCAGAGTTTTGGGAATCTGCGACTTCCTGGGGAACGGTTATAGCGCTTTGCACCGGCTCTTTCCTGTTTTCCGAAAGCTTCCGGGCAGGAGCGGTAAGCTCTGAAGCGCCGGCAATCGTCTGCACTTCAGGGGGTAGCTGCAAAGCGGTATCTTCCCCTGTATCACCGTTTGCCTGTTCCGATGGGAAATCGTCTTTATCGATATCCATGGAATCATCCTTTCCAACCCGGGATGGCTCGGAAGGCTTGTGATCCGTAGGATCATTTATTAGTATAATATAAAACCGCAGGAAAAAACTTGCGTCTTAAACAGGAAACCTGCGTCTTAAACAAAGTCGGTTGCATTTCTCTTGACAAGATGCTACTCTAATTATACTACCAGACTTTCCGATGAGAAGGTCTGGTTTTTTTATTTTTCTTTTCAGGAAAGGAGGCTCAGCATGAAAATCGCACTTTGTACGGAGCTGAGAAATGTGGAATGGTTTGAAAGCAGGCTGCGCTCCCTTTTTGATGGGGATGGGCAGCTTGCGATTGACGAATTGTGGAATGAGAACCAGCTTGCTCAGGCACTGCGGCGGAGCCGCTACCATGCGGTTGTCATCGCCATGACCGGAGCAAAGGGACTGGAGGCAGCCATTCAGGCGAAGCGGCTGGCACCGGAAGTACCGCTTGTCTGGTGGAGTGATGATGAAAACTTCGCCCTGATCGCGTATCACCTGCGTATCTCTGCGTTCCTTTCGGCAGACTGCTCCGATCAGGAGCTATATGAGGCGATAAAACCCATCATGAAATGGAGGTGCGAAAATGCGAATTGCGCTATGCAGTTATAGCCAGAAAGAAAAAGAAACCGCTTTGCTGATGAAGCTGGGCAAAGTAGACCGCTTTGATAACGGCGTGTTTTGTACCTATGCCATGCAGCGGGATGGGCCTTATGATGCTGTGGTGGTCATGGAGGACGGAGCCAGGGGGATGAATTTCTGCATGAGCATACGAGGGTACAGCAGGGATGTCCCTCTCCTGTGGATCAGCGACCAGGCAGAGTTTGAACCCCAAAGCCGCAGGATGCAGGCGGACACCTTTTTGGTAAAGCCTGTGACGGAATATCAGCTGCGGGAGGCAGTATCCCGGCTGCTTCAGGGAAAAGGGTAAAAGAGAGGAGTTTACATGAAAAAGAAAAACACCATGCCAGAGAAGGATTGGCAGCAGACCCATGAAAAAATCAGGTGGAGGGAGCTGCGTAAGCGCATACTTGTGATGGGCTTGACCGTTGCGATGGTTGCCAATACTGTAGACCTGTCCGCACTCTCGGTTTCTGCAAAGACCGATGAAAGTGAGACAGGTAAAACGACTATTGTTTCCTTTGAGGAGCTTTCAAAGGACATCACGGAGCAGACCCTGCCCATCGGTGCGCTTGAGAGCGACATCAAGTTTCCGACCAGCCTGACCGTTACGGTAGAAAAGACCACGCAGGCGGATGAAAAGGAAGCCGACGATGAAGAAGATGCTTCCGAGACGGGAGATACAGAGAAGGACGATGCGCAGAAGGATGACAGTAATGGAGATACTGCGTCCTCTGATGATAAGAAGGATACAGCATCCTCAGATGAAAAGGATGGCGATTCCGGCAATGCGGATGCTTCCGATAAGTCTGGTACTTCTGACAATGGAAATGCAGATACAAAGGATTCGGATACATCAAAGGATTCTGGAAATTCTGACAAATCAAACAACCCAAATGGCTCTAGCAGCTCTGATACAGAGGATACACAGGCACGTGCCGACCTACCCTCTGCTTTTGGTGCGCTTATTGGCCAGATGGCGGATGCCCTTCTGCCGCATAAACTCATAGTACACGCGGCAGAGAAGGACGATGCCTCTGACACAGCAGCCACATCCGACGGTGCAGACAATGCAAAGAAAACCGACACAGCATCTACATCCGATAATGCAGACAGTGTAAAGACGACAGGCAGTTCTGACGCAGCAGCTTCCTCTGAGACAGAGACAACGACGGAGAAAATCCGTCTGGAAAACATCAAGTGGGAGCTGAATGTGGAAGAGAGCGACGCAGAAGAATTTGACAGCAGTGAAGTGTCAAACGGCTTCTGCTATGCCTACACGCCGGTACTGCCGGATGAGGATGGAGACGGCAACCAGCTCGTATTGGGTAAAGACGTGGAGCTTCCGACCATCTATGTGCTCGTAGGCGAATATGGGATTGCGCTGCTGGCTGATGGAACGATTGAAGTAACAGAAATGAAAGCTGACGGGACTGTACAGAAAAAATACAACGCTCAGGACCTTGCAACATGGATTGGCGGGCATGGAAACGCAAACCTGGAAAAAGTTTCCATTAAACTGTTGAATGATGATGCCTCCATAACAAGTGCGCTTACCATTGGTACCGGTTTGGCAAAAGAGATAGAGCTGGATTTGAATGGCCATACATTGAAACTGGCTGACAATGCGCGTTTATATTTTAAAAGAGCAAATATAACAATTACCTCGTCCGGCTCGAATGAGGGAACAATTACAGGCAACTATCAATATGGGCAAAATAGATTCAAAGGAGATGGACTGATAACTGTAGATAGCGTGCTGAAAATTGAGCATGTCACAATCAAAAATGCTGGAACCGGTTCCACAGTTGCGATGTGGGGAGGTGCGACCTGTACCATTGACGAAGCAAATATTAGTGGAAGTAATGGTAGTCAGGAAGGCGTCATTACTATTTGTGACAGTAACGCCTGTACAATTACCAATACGAAGGTGACCGGAAACGTTAAGCTTAAATATGGCGCTATTATGTTTATGGGCAGCTGCTCCGACTGTATCATTGGCGGCGGCGCAGTTATTGAAAACAATAACAAGGATTCTCGCTGCATCGGTGTTTACGATAATAGTAGCATTAAAATTACAGTTAAAAAAGGCGCTACTTTAACAGCGAATGCTGGCAACCGTATTATAATGGATAACGAATATAAAAAGTTAGCTGTAAACATTGAGGGTGGAACCTTTAATGGACGTCTTAGATTACCCGACAACAGCCAGATTGCAGAGGGAACCTTTACCCCTGCCCAAGCCTCAGGCAATGCGATTTGGGTTAATAATCCTAAGAAAACCCTGCAGGACCTTCTGAAGGTCGGCTATACCTTAAAGTATGATGATGGTACCTATGCAGACCTAACAGCCAGGTGGACAGAAGAAGGGAGAAAGGTAACGGCTGTTAAAAGTCCGCTCTATTTCACGACGCATCCTACGATTTCAAGCGGAGCGGAAACTGTGATGGAAAACTATACCGCTGCCGAGGCGCCGAAGCTAACCGTAAAAGCGGAATCTGGCAGTGGCAGTATCTCCTACCAGTGGTATGCTGATAAAACAATAAATGGGACAACAACCAAAGTAAAACAAACGGGGCAGGATGCAACATCTGCGACCTACAGGATTCCTACAGGACTTTTGGCAGGCACTTATCAATACTACTGTGTAGCGACCTGCGGTGAATATACGGCGACCTCCAAAAAGGCTGTCTTTACGGTAGAAGAAGGTGTTGCGGAAGTTACGGTAGGTGGGAATACAAAACGTTATGCAACACTTACGAAAGCAATAGCTGCAATGAAAGATGCAGTAGATGCTGCTGATGCAGACCTTGAAATTACGTTGAAAATCCTGAAAAATATTTCTGAGACAGGAAGCGAGTGGAAAATAGATGGGGGTACAAAAAATGTCAGCTTTTGTATGGATCTCAATGGCTGTACCGTTACAGGAAAGGGTCTTTATATCACTGGCGAAGGTGTGGAGGCAGTCTTTAAAGACGCAGGCACGGGACAGAATGGAACACTGATCGCCCCAGTTTCTATTCAGAACAAAGCAAAGCTTACGGTAGAGAATGGTAATTATAAGGGTGTCTTGAGGTTTTTGGGTGGTGCGGCTGCAAAGCTAAAAGATGGTTATTACAGCAACAGTATTTATATTGGAAAAGCTAGTGAGATGCACAATACTGATATTTCCTGTACAATTACCGGAGGTACGTATGAGGGAGAAGAGGTTCTGGTATGTGGAGGTGCCACCCTTAGCGTATCCGGAGATACTGCAAAGATAAAGGCTCTGCATATAGACCACAGAGAGTTTAGCCAGATAAAACGTGCAAAAGTAATGCTTTCAGGTGGTGAGTATGGAGAGATTGCTCTGAGCAATTTTGGTAAAAATGATGATTCTCTGCTTGATAAAACGCAGGGTTATGCTATTGCGGATACGCTGGAAGAAGGCTATGCTTTTTATTCAGCCGATATTAAGACCGATATAAGCAGAACGGATAGAAGTCAGGGCAGTGTAAAAGTGCTTCGCGCTGACATGCCGGAGGATACATCTCAGGCCGTTGTAAAGTTTCAGATAGAAAAAAATAGCGGTGAGACAAAAACGATGTATTTCCTGACATGGGATGCAGCAATGTTCTATCTGGAAGAATCGAAAGAGCATCAAAAGAATGAAGAATACAAGTTATGGAAGAAGCTGGAAATCCTGCTGCTGAAGGATACGATAGCAGGTAAGAGTATAAACAAGATGCTCGATAAAGTATATTTTCCGGCTGAGATAACGCTGCGTTCAGAGGGTGATGAGCCACATACCTTGACGGGTAAGGGAAACTACCTGTTTATGACAGGGAGACAGGATGTTACCATAGAAAATATAAACGTGGTCGGAAACATAAGCTTTCCTGGTGATACCGCTGTACTGCGGCTGGGCGAGGGTGTAGCTGGACTAGAGAATGTAACGGTTCCTTCTGGCAAGGCTGAGATAGTTATAGAGAAGGGAGCACAAATACCTGATGCGTTTACGGGAGATGAAAGTAATCTGGATGCCAGCATCTACTGTAATCATGACTCTGCTGATTTTTCCAGCAAAATAACGAAGGGAGCTGGCGCATTTAAGGTATGGTTTCCGATAGAGCTGAGTGGTATCGCTCTGCCTACAGGTGGAGAAAATGACACGAATGTCACACAGAGGGATGGTGTAACCTACGGACTGTACAGCAATGGAGGTGCGACAGGCCAGAAAATTAAGGTCACGGGCGAGGTCTGCTCTTATGAGCCTTATGGCGGCAAAGCAGTAACGATAGATACGACAGACCTTTCCTTCACGATGCCGTCTTCTAAGGTAACCCTTAAGGCACATACGAAGGATGACTATGGCTATTGCAGCAACTGCAAAAGGACTGACCTTGCGGAAGCCTATAAGAAAAGCAGACTGATAATTGAGGGTCTGGAGGGACGTATTTACGATGGCTATCCGCAGGTAATGACGGGCATTACACTGATGACTGCAAACGGAGATGTAAAGCTTACCGGACCAAAATACAAATCTGGAAAAGAGCTGGCACAGGACTCCACAGGCTCTGCCAATGCAGACATTACAAACGCAAACTATACAGTAATCTATAAAAACAACATTAAATGTAATGAAAATAAAGAGTCAACTGATGCGCCTACAGCGATAATTACCGGACGCGGCGCTTACTATGGTACGGTTGCATTTAAGTTTGCAATCGGACAGGGTGAGATGCAGGTAACAGGCGCTACGGCAGCTGCGACAGAGTATGATGGAAAGGCACATACGGCATTGACTGACAGTGATGCGATAAACGTAACACTTAAAGCGGATAAGTATGATGCGAATGCACATATTCCGGTAACGGACGGCTATATTGCGCCCTGCACGGGTAAGACGCTTGCAAAGGATGGGTTTGACAGTGAGTATATGGATACATTTCCGCTGCAAATAACTTGCAAAGGAGCAGATGGAAAGGCGTATGGGGACGCAAATACCTATACGGTTACCAATGCAGGCAGCTATCCTTTTACGATTATGGTCATGGCGGAAAATAATAGTTGTCCGTCTGTTGAGATGTCGCTGACAGCGGAGATTACGCCGAGAGATTTAAGTAAGTTATCAATTCCTTCTACCTCGCTTAGTGGCTGTGCTTACTACACCGGAAAGCCGTATTCTTTTGATGACCTTGACTGGGAAGCTGCAGACCTTAAAAAGATCCTGACAGACAGCGGCGTTACAGGTGCGGATGGCGGCAGCTATGTTCTGGTAAAGGACACAGACTTTACGGTAACAGAGGAAGACACGACCGGACCCACTACAGATGCAAAGCCGGCAAAGCTTAACCTTACCGGCAAGGGCAATTATACGGGAAATGCGGCGATACGCTTTGAGATTCCGTATGCCTTTACGCTGGCGCAGACGTTAGTTTCTGGCACTGATAAATGGTACAGGGCGGATGTGCCTGTAAGCTTTGCGATTGATGACCAAAATGACGCAGCTCAGATTTTATACAGAAACAGTAAAGCTGCTGCTTCAGATTCCTGGCTAAACGGCAGCGTGGAGATTTATGAAGGTCTTGAGGCGGCGGTTGCAGGCGAAAATCCGGGCTATACCTTCACGCAGGAGGGTAAAAATACGGTAACGCTCTATGGAAAGGATACGGCAAAGGGCTGTCTTTCCGAGCCGGTGGTGGTAACCATCTGCATTGATAAGAGTGCGCCGACCTGGGCGGATAAGGATGGCGTGGCGGATGGCTATGGTATCCAGATTAAGGAAAACTGGTTCCGGTCGCTTTTGAACACCATCAGCTTTGGCTATCTTTATAATGATGCAACACTGGATATTAAGATACAGGCAAATGATAAGAAAGCCGATGTGGCTGAGGTCAGCGGCATTTCCAGGTATTGCTATTATGTTGAGAAGGTTTCAGATACGGCGTTGGCATCAGTAAAGACAAAGGATGAACTGGATGCGCTGGCAGCAGGCGGTAAGTTTTCGGAAGTAGCCGCAGGAACAGGCACTATTCTTCCATCATCAGACGGCGCAACCATTTCGGGCAGCCTGAGCAGCGAAGGAAATTACGTGGTCTATGCCTATGCAGTGGATGGTGCGGGAAATCAGAGTGATTATATCTGTACCGATGGCATTGTGGTGGATGCACAGGCTCCTGTAGTAAAAATAGCTGACCCGAAAAAAGAAGACGGTACCCTGAAGGATACAGAGGCGATACTCAAGGTTAATTTAAGCGAGGATGCAACGCTGATGTGGTTCTTTGTATCCGAAGGAGTATTTGACGGGGTTACTGACTACACCTACGACGACTGCAAAAGAGATATTGAAAGTTATATGAAAGGTGAGCCAAAGTACCCACAGTTCGCTGTCGAAAACGATGGAAAATGGGCGCCCCGCAATGGGTGGATTTTTAAACCGGACGAAAATCTTTATTGTGGACAATGGGAAGTTCGTACGGAGGGACTTAAGTATAGTAATGCTAACCAAAACTTTGTTGCGAGTTGGACACCTTCAATCTTCAAAACGACAGGAACAAAAGGTGATAATAAAATTGAAATAGGTAATTTTGGAAAGCCGGACGTTTATTTTCCATTGTATCCAAGTAAGAAAACTGCAGTCTGGATAGCAGCCATTGACAAGGCAGGCAATATAACGGCATTAACGGAGCCTGCTATTGAATTTACCACTGCAAAGCCGACTCCGTATGTAAAGACTGCACCAGTTCTTTCCGGTACTTATGGTAATACGGTATCTGCCATGTTTGAAAAGGCAGATATGACAAAGGCAGTTGTGACAGCAGGACTAAACAGTGACACGAAGGTTGAGGGTACATGGACTCTGGCATCTGAGGATGCAGATAAGCTTCCGACAGTCGGTACAAGTGAGAAATACACGCTTGTCTTTACACCTACAGGAAGTGATGCAGATACTTATGATTCTGTAACTTGTGAAGTGACACCGGTAGTTTCCAAGAAGCAGATTACCGTAGTGATTGCTGATAAAGAAAAATTCTATGGAGAGACAAACCCTGTACTTACATGGAGTCTTGCCTCAGGTGATGCCTACTTAGACAATGTTTTGGTAGCAGGTGATACCGAAGAAGCACTTGGCATCAGCTTATCAACTACTGCGAAAGGCAATTCAGATGTTGGAACCTATGCAATTACAGGCTCATCAGATAGTGCCAATTATGAAGTATCCTTTACCGGAAGCGGTTCAGATGGCAAGAGTGGCATTCTGACAGTAAAACAGGCAGCAAATAGTTTTACTACAGAACTTAGCTGTTCTGATTATACTTATGCGAAGGATAAGACACCAATACCAAATGCAACAGCAAAATTCGGCACAGTAACTTATAAGTATGCAACAGCAGCTTCAGATGGTACTGCATATACGGCACCTTCAGACGAATCTGCATATACAGATGCCATACCTGTAAATGCAGGAATCTATGCCGTAAAGGCTTATATTGCAGAGACAGGGAACTATGCAGGACTTGCAAGTGATCCGGTCGTATTTACGATTAACAAAGCAGCTGAGCCGACCATAGCTGGTGAGGAAAGGAGTTATGCATATTCAGCCGGTTCAGACGGCAAGACAATCGGTGTGGATATTGCAGGAAAGCTCCCGACAGATAGGGGAACTACAGCATACGCATTAACAAATACGTATAACGAGCAGCTTTTGAGTGATGTAGCAGTAGATCAAGACGGAAAACTGACCTATAAAGTGAAAGAGGCAGATGAATCTCAGGTTGGAGCTACAGCTACAATCACAGTGACAGCTTCTATGCTAAATTACGAAGATGCTGTATATACTATGACAATCAAGATTACGGATAAGAAGCTTGTTACATTAAAGAGCGGAAATACGGTATCTGTAAATGGAAGCAATGCACTTACATATGGAGACAAGCTTTCTAAGCTTAGCTTTAGCAGTGTTACCTTTGTGGAAGCAGATACAGACACCGAAGTAAAAGGAACACTCAAATGGGCTGATCCGGATTGCATACCGACTGCAGGAACGACACAGGCGGGCTGGGTATTCAAGCCTGATGACAGCAAATATTACGAGGACCTTACCGGAACAGCGGCTATTACAGTAGCCAAGGCAACACCGGCAGTAGTAACAGTTCCAACTGTAGCAGAGCGTGTATACAATCCTGCTGTTGCACTAGCTGATTCAGATATGACAGGCGGCAGTGTGACCGGGGCAGATGGCAATTCACTTGCCGGAACATGGAGCTTTACAGGAACGAATATCATTCCGACTGTAAACAACAAAGGCTATCAGGCAGTATTCACACCTGATGACGCTGACAACTACAATACAGTAACCAGAACAATAACTGTTAAAGTAACTAAGGCAACACCGGTAATTGCAGAGAAGCCGACAGCAGGCGCACTTACCTACGGACAGAAACTTTCAGACAGTACCCTGACCGGAGGAAAAGCAACTTATCAGACAGCAGATGGAACTGAAATCACAGGAACATTTGCATGGAAGAACAGCAGTAGCACACCTACAGCAGCAGACAGCAAAAAGACAGAGTATGATGTAACATTTACACCATCAGACAAGGATAATTATAATGCTGTTGATACAAAGCTTACAATCACTGTAAATAAGGCAGCTCAGGCACCGAACATGCCGCAAGCTGAAATGGCTCCGGCGCACAGCACAAAGAAGGTTGGCGATATTACGCTTCCGGATGGATGGAACTGGCAGGAGGCTGATAAGGACACGGCACTTGCAGATGGTGTGGCAGTGACAGCGAATGCAATTTATACAGGAACTGACAAGGGCAACTACGAGACAGAAAGTGTAAGCATTACGATTACAAGAAGCAAATGTGATCACACACATACTGAAATACGGAATCAGCGGGAAGCAACCTGTACGCAGACCGGATACGCAGGAGATACCTATTGTACGGACTGTGATAAACTTCTGAGTACCGGAAAAGAGCTGGCAGCATTGGGACATGATTATAAAGCAACCGTGACAAAGCAGCCAACGACAACAGAGGAAGGCATCAGAACCTACACCTGCACCAGATGCAACAGCAGCTACACAGAGAGCATTGCGAAGCTGCCGGAGGAAAAGCACACTCACAACTATACGGGAAGCATTACGAAGGAAGCAACCTGTACAGAGGCAGGGGTAAGGACGTATACCTGTTCTTGTGGAAATAGCTACACGGAGAATATTCCGGCAACAGGACACAGCTATGTATCAAAAGTGACGAAGGCTGCAACGACAACAGAGGAAGGTATCATGACCTACACCTGCTCCAAGTGCGGACACAGTTACACACAGCCGATCGCTAAGATTAAGTCCGATGACAGCAACAAGGATAATGGCAGCCAAAACCGGAAACCGCAGTCTGGCACAGACAATGGTAATCAGAATCAGAAGCCACAGCCTGATACGGATAATGGTAAGGAAAAAGGAGATTCAATTAAGCCATACATCAAGGACGACAGCGGCAAGGAAGGCTGGGATGTTATCAAGCCACAGCTTGAAGAAGCTAAGTCAGGCGATACAGTAACAGTTGTCATGAATGGAACGACGGTAGTACCGAAAGATGTAATTGACAGTATCAAGGGCAAAGATACAACACTTGTTCTGGATATGGGAAATGGCCTTTCCTGGAAGATTTATGGAAAGGATATTACTGATGCAGCTGGAGATATTGATTTTGATGTGACAGTCGGAGCCGACGCCGGAAAATCCATTCCTGTGGATGTCATCAACAACGTGACCGGGGAACGGTATTCCATGAACCTGACACTTGCCTATGACGGAGAGTTTGGATTTACAGCCACACTGACCGTCAACATGGAATCAAAGAATGCAGGACTGTATGCGAACCTGTTCTACTACAATGAACAGACCGGAGAACTGGAATTTATCAGCGCCGGGCAGATTGATCCGGATGGAAATGTGGAACTTGTATTTACCCGTGCATCAGATTACACGATTGTTGTTGATGCCAAGATTATGAGTGATAACGGTCAGGCAGACAACAAATCTGATGAAACCATTCCTGCACCTAAGACAGATGACAGCACTTCAAAATATGCATGGAATAATACGATAATCATTATTATAGGTATCTGTATTATACTGATTGTTTTTGGAGCCGTATTCTATGTAAGAAAAAAGAGTGGTTCTGAGGAAGAATAAGTATCTGACATAGTAATTGAATAAAAGTGGGAATGTGGGAGTGTACTGGCAAAGGGTGTAACAGTATAAACATGACAAGCGGTGTATGTCTTGATGAAGAGACATATGCCGCTTATTTGCGTCAAAAAAATGGATGAAAAATAATTTCATAAAATTTGTAAGATTTTGTCGAAAACTGTCACGTATACAGTGAAGGGAGATTTTAAGCATGAGTAAGAGTAAGGAAATCAGATTGCTGAAAGACAGACTTGATTATTACACAATGGAGGCTGAGGATGATCAGTTTGACGCAGAGGAAGTGATAAGATTATTGAAAAGACTGGATGAACTGGAGCCATTACCAGAACCGGATATGAGTGCCGAGGAATCGTTGGAAGCATTCTGGGAATATGTGAAGGAGCGAGAGCGTGAAGAAAAAATTATAGCTGGAAGATAAAGTGTGGGTAAGTTACCTGACTTTTGAGATAGGAAAAAAAGGTCAAAAACTTATCGACAACCGACCTACCACATGATATAATCCCATCTTTGACACTTTGTAGAGTGAAAAACAGCCATAATCCCAGTATTTATGGGGAATGTGGCTGTTTCCGTTTTTGCATCGATATGTACTATTTTTGAAATTGTGCTATTTTTTCTGCTTTGTTTCTTTGATGACTGCGCGCATATCTGCTTTTGAGATGAATTCGTAATCCGTCCTAAAGCCAAAGGCTGTATGCAGGGCATCTGTCAGTTTCGTACGTTTGTAGGACGGGATGTAGCCACTGTCTTTAGACAGCAGGGTCATGTTCATTTCTCTGAGAGTTTTCAAAATTTCGCTGCAGGTGAATTCTTCTAAAAGCTTCTTTTCCAGCAGCCGGTATACCAGAAGGCTGATGTAACAGGTTAAAAAGTGGGCTTTGATGCTGTCTTCCCGTCTTACAAAAACAGGTCTTGCTTCGAATTCTGTTTTCATGATCCGGAAGTTTTCTTCGATCTCCCAGCGGCGTTTGTTGATGTTGATGATTTCACGGATATCTCCTTCCAGATTCGTTACAACTGCGTAAAAGCCATCATATATGGATTCTTCCTGTATGCGTTCTTCATCTAATTCATAAAGCTGTTGCTGGGCAATCTCGCCCTCATCGGTAACTGCTGTTTTCTGAATGAAACGGGAAGGGTCGTTTGGATTTTTCCCTTTTCTGGCTTTGCCCGGAGACTGCATGATCTTTAAGGCACGTTCGATCTGGCCTGCCCGGATCCTCTGCTGGTATGCTTTGTATTTGGGAGAGTATGTGATAATGACGGTTTCGTCCATATCTCCTGTGACAATGGGGTGTTCTTTGTAATAAACAGTGTTGTACACTTCGGGGTCTGTCTCATCCAGCGTGGAAATGTCTATGAACTTCTGGGATCCAGGAACCTTGAACTGTGTTGGAAGGAGCGCCAGTTCACGTTCCTCTTTTCTCATTTTTTTCAAAGAATACGTGATCACATAAGACCTGTTTCCAAAGCTGTTAAAAAAACGATTGCTCTTACTGCCAAGCCCGGCATCGGAGCAGAAGATAAACTCGCTGCAGTTAAAATCCCGGATCACTTTGGTCTCTAGCGGTTTCAAGGTAAGCTGTTTGTTCTGATTTCCTGGATACAGTTCAAAGGAAAGGGGGATGCCGTCTGCATCCATGAACAGTCCCATGGTCACGATGGGATTGGGTCTGTGTTTTTTGCTTTTGCCATACTTTTTCATGCCATCTTCGGCTTCAATCTCAAAATAATAGTTGGTACAGTCATAGTAAAGGATTTTTGAGTTACGAGGATAGACAAAGTTGGAGTTTTGGTAAAGCTCCTCCTGAATGTAATCGGATTCCTCTGCGAGAACAGAAAGGGAACGATAAAGATTCTGCAAGGAATACTTTGGCGGTTCCAGCAAGGACTGGCAGTAAGAGAAACTGCTGAGCTTGCTGGAAGGGGAAAGAATCCTGGCATAGATCAGATCCGTAAGGATGGCATGGAAATCGTAAGTAAACCGGTGGTGGTTACGGATATTTCTGCAGATGTTGTCGAGGCGCAGTTCGGTGCATAGCTGTTGCAGGAACAGATAGCCGACGTTGAAGAGACGTTCTTCGTCCAGTGGAATACGGGCAAGAGGGGAAAAAGAGACCGTGATTCTTTCCTTACGCTGGTTGTAGAGCAGAGTTTCTTTTTCCGCTTCTTTTTTTGCCCAGTCCATCATGGCAGTCTCGTCACCGGAGAACTGAGCCAGAAGATCATTATACTTCCCAAGTTTTTTGTAGATACGGGAAGAAGTTTTACCGTTATCTTTGCGGTAGGATTGTTTGATGTAGACATCCTGATTGCCTTTATTTCCAGTAATAGATACGTACATAACGCTTTTCTCCTGTAATAAAATCCGTTTTCTTTATTATACCATAAAGCGTACAAAGTAGCACTATAAAAATCATAAAATTTGACAAAAAAATAAGCCACAAACGGCTTAAACAAAGGATTTATATTACAATGATAAAAAAAGAAGTGTCAAACTCCCGATTTAGATATATAATATAATGTTACCAGATAGAAACAAAATGCATATTAGTAGA
>OBLO01001956.1_pt1 | contig 16742 bp, 16 predicted proteins | sample 1519401 | NCBI WGS metagenome assembly OBLO01 (sample SAMEA2602897, study PRJEB22501) | metagenome | reverse complement strand
GCTTCCGGATGCCGTATCCTTGTTACACTTCTTCATGAGATGGAGAAAGCAGATGCTAAGAAGGGTCTTGCAACTCTTTGCATCGGCGGCGGAATGGGCTGCGCTACGATCGTAGAGAGAGACTAAAATAGTCTGGGACATAGGCAAAATCTGAGGAGAACGATGATATGGGTTTTGTAAAATATGATCAGGACGGTTTTGTTGGTGTTATCACCATCAACCGTCCGGAGGCATTAAATGCGTTAAATACAGAGGTTATTCAGGACCTTGATGCTGTTCTTGACAGCATTGATCTTGGTACAACAAGAGTGCTTATCGTGACCGGCGCAGGTGAGAAATCCTTTGTTGCCGGTGCAGACATTGCCGCAATGAGCACAATGACTGTACAGGAAGCACGTGAATTCAGTAAAGCAGGAAACGATGTTTTCCGTAAGCTGGAGACACTTCCGATCCCGTCGATCGCTGCTGTCAATGGTTTTGCACTTGGCGGTGGAAATGAGCTTGCAATGAGCTGCGATATCCGTTACTGCTCCGAAAACGCTATGTTCGGACAGCCGGAGGTTGGTCTTGGCATTACTCCGGGATTCGGCGGAACCCAGCGTCTCGCAAGACTGATCGGAACCGGAAAAGCAAAGGAAATGGTATATGCCGCTGTCAATATCAAAGCTGACGAGGCATACCGGATCGGTCTTGTAAACGGTGTATGTGCGAAGGAAGAGCTTATGCCGACAGTTATGAAGCTGGCAAAGAAGATCGCCTCCAACGCACCGATTGCTGTCAGAAATTCCAAGGAGTCCCTGACAGACGGTTACCTTTCCGACCTTGATCATGCAATCTCTATCGAAGAGAAATATTTCTCCGAGTGCTTTGAGACTGAGGATCAGAAGGAAGGAATGAAGGCGTTCCTCGAGAAGAGAAAAGTGGACGGCTTCAAAAATCGATAAGATTACATAACATTGTTGCATATATAAGGAGATAAAATCATGAAAGTTGGTATTATCGGCGCAGGAACCATGGGTTCCGGTATTGCACAGGCATTCGCACAGACAGAAGGCTATGAGGTAATGCTCTGCGACATCAATGAAACATTTGCAGCGAACGGAAAGAAGAAAATTGCCGCTGGATTCGAGAAGAGAATCGCAAAAGGCAAAATGACTCAGGAAGAGGCTGACAAGATCCTTAACAAGATCACAACTGGTGTGAAAGATATCTGCGGTGACTGTGACCTCGTTGTAGAGGCTGCAATCGAGAACATGGAGATCAAAAAGCAGACATTTAAAGAGCTCGACGCGATCTGCAAACCGAGCTGTATCTTTGCAACAAACACTTCCTCTCTTTCCATTACAGAGATCGGCAGCGCTGTTGAGAGACATGTAATCGGTATGCACTTCTTCAACCCGGCACCGGTTATGAAGCTGGTTGAGGTTATCGCTGGCTTAAACACAAAGCCGGAAGACGTTGAAGCTGTTAAGAAGATCTCTGAAGAGATCGGCAAGACTCCGGTACAGGTAGAAGAGGCTGCTGGTTTCGTTGTAAACAGAATTCTTATTCCGATGGTCAACGAAGCAGTCGGCATTTACGCTGATGGCGTTGCTTCCGTAGAGGGTATCGATACTGCCATGAAGCTTGGCGCTAACCATCCGATGGGACCGTTAGCTCTCGGTGATCTGATCGGTCTTGATGTTGTTCTTGCAATCATGAACGTTCTTGAGACAGAGACAGGCGATCCGAAGTATCGTCCGCATCCGCTTCTTAAGAAGATGGTTCGCGGCGGCCTTCTTGGAAGAAAGACCGGCAAGGGCTTCTACGATTACACAAAATAATCCGGAGATAGTTACCGGTATGGGAAATGCCTGACGGGGATCTGATCCCGTCAGGCAAATAACCCGATAGCGTTTGCTTTTTCCACTAAATATCAGCGAAAGCAGATTTATGAGGTAAAGAAAACGCTAAATTTATTTTTTAACTAAGATTGTGTTTTTTTTCACAATCAGAATTCCGGGCATATATGTTGGGTTATATGCCGGGAATTTTGAATCCGCAAAATGCGGGATCGGATAAACGCGGGCGGAAACCACGTTTGTCCAATGGATAGGTACATCGGAGAAATGAAGCATCCACATTTCTCCATGTTATACATGATACAATTCACAAGGAGGAACTAAAAACATGGATTTTACATTAGGTAAAGAGCATGAGATGGCGAGAACACTGTTCCATGATTTCGCCGAGAAGGAAGTCAAACCCCTTGCTCAGGAGGTTGACGAGGAAGAGAGATTCCCGGTAGAAACCGTAGAGAAGATGGCTAAAAACGGTTTCCTTGGTATTCCGGTACCGAAGGAGTATGGTGGACAGGGCTGTGATCCGCTTACTTACGCTATGTGCGTTGAGGAGCTTTCCAAAGTTTGCGGTACTACAGGCGTTATCGTTTCCGCTCATACATCCCTTTGCATGGATCCGATCCAGACATTCGGTACAGAAGAGCAGAAGCAGAAATTCCTTGTTCCGCTTGCTAAGGGCGAGAAGTTAGGTGCATTCGGTTTAACTGAGCCGGGCGCTGGTACAGACGCTCAGGGTCAGCAGACAAAAGCTGTTTTAGACGGCGACGAGTGGGTATTAAACGGTTCCAAGTGCTTTATCACGAACGGTAAGTATGCTGATACATACATCGTTATCGCTGTTACAGGCACAGTTGAGAAACGTGGCAAAATGCAGAAAGAGATCTCCGCATTTATCGTAGAGAAAGGAACACCTGGCTTTACTTTTGGTACAAAAGAGAAGAAGATGGGTATCCGTGGATCTGCAACATATGAACTTATTTTCACAGACTGCCGCATCCCGAAGGACAACCTTTTAGGTAAGAAGGGTGAGGGCTTCAAGATCGCTATGCATACACTTGACGGTGGACGTATCGGTATCGCTGCTCAGGCTCTTGGTCTTGCAGAGGGCGCTCTTGACAGAACAATCGCTTACGTAAAAGAGAGAAAGCAGTTTGGCCGCACAATCGGTCAGTTCCAGAACACACAGTTCCAGCTTGCTGATATGGCAACAAAGGTAAAAGCTGCTCAGATGATGGTTTACCGTGCAGCAATGGCTAAGGCTACTCAGAAGACATATTCTGTAGAAGCAGCTATGGCTAAACTGTATGCAGCAGAGGTTGCTATGGAAGTAACAACAAAGGCTGTTCAGCTCCATGGTGGTTATGGTTACATCAGAGAGTACGACGTAGAGCGTATGATGCGTGATGCTAAGATCACCGAGATCTACGAAGGAACAAGTGAAGTTCAGAGAATGGTTATCTCCGGCGCACTGTTAAAGTAATTTAACAGCTGGAAAATCATAACTAAAAACGAAAATAAGGAGTGAAATACAGTGAAAATCGTTGTTTGTGTAAAACAGGTGCCGGATACTAAGGGCGGCGTAAAGTTCAAACCGGATGGAACACTTGACAGAGCAGCTATGCTCACAATCATGAACCCGGATGATAAAGCTGGTCTGGAGGCAGCTCTTCGCTTAAAAGATCAGTATGGTGCAGAAGTTACAGTAGTTACAATGGGTCTTCCGAAGGCTGAGGAAGTTCTTCGTGAGGCTATGGCTATGGGCGCTGACAACGGTATCCTTGTTACAGACCGTGTTCTCGGCGGTGCTGATACATGGGCTACTTCCCAGACAATCGCAGGCGCATTAAGAAACCTTGATTACGATCTTATCATCACAGGCCGTCAGGCTATCGATGGTGATACAGCTCAGGTAGGTCCGCAGATTTCCGAGCATCTTGGTCTTCCGGTAATCAGCTATGCTGAGGGCATCGAGATCGACGGTGATTCTGTAATCGTTAAACGTCAGTTTGATGATAGATACATGATGTTAAAGGCTAAAATGCCGTGCTTAATTACAGCACTTTCTGAATTAAATGAGCCGCGTTACATGACTCCGGGCGGAATCTTCGATGCATACAAGAAGGATATCACCGTTTGGGGCAGAAAGGATCTGAAGGATGTTCTTGATTCCAACCTTGGTCTTAAGGGATCCCCGACTCAGATCGCTAAGGCTTCTGACAAGGTAAGAAAGGGTGCAGGCGTTAAGGAGACAAACCTTGACCCGTCCGCAGCTGCAAATTACATTGTTGAGAAACTTACTGAGAAACATGTACTTTAATTTAATAAAAGAAAAGTGTGGTGAAAAGTGATGAATTTAGCAGAATATAAGGGTGTATATGTCTTTGCACAGCAGGTAGACAATCAGATCAGCAGCATCGCTCTGGAGCTGATCGGAAAAGGTAAAGACCTGGCAAAGGATTTAGGAACAACTGTAACAGCAGTTTTAGTTGGTTCCAACGTAAAAGGTCTTGCAGACGAGCTCGGTGAGTACGGTGCAGACAAAGTTATCGTTGTTGACGATCCGGAATTAAAGGATTACAGAACTGAGCCGTATACTCATGCGATCACTTCCGTTATCAACGAGTTCAAACCGGACATCTTCTTAATCGGTGCTACAGCAATTGGCCGTGACCTTGGTCCGCGTGTTTGCGCACGTATCCATACAGGTCTTACAGCTGACTGTACACAGCTTGATATCGGAGATTTCCCGCTCGTTGCTACACCGGGTAAAGAGCAGAAGCATGGTCAGCTCCTTATGACCCGTCCGGCATTCGGCGGTAACACAATCGCTACAATCGCTTGCCCGGAATTCCGTCCGCAGATGGCTACAGTACGTCCAGGCGTTATGCAGAAGCTTGACCGTGAGGCTGGCAGAAAAGCAGAAGTTATCGAGTTCAACCCGGGCTTCACTCCGGACAACAAGTACGTTGAGATTCTTGAGATCGTTAAGGCAGTATCCGACGTAGCTGATATCATGGATGCAAAGATCCTTGTTTCCGGTGGCCGTGGAGTTGGAAGCGCAGAGAACTTCAAGCTTCTTGATGACCTTGCTGAGGCTATTGGCGGTACCGTAAGCTGCTCTCGTGCAGTTGTAGATTCCGGTTGGAAGCCGAAAGATCTTCAGGTTGGACAGACTGGTAAGACTGTTCGTCCGCACGTATACTTCGCAATCGGTATCTCCGGTGCGATCCAGCACGTAGCTGGTATGGAAGAGTCTGACATCATCATTGCGATCAACAAAGATGAGTCTGCTCCGATCTTCGATGTAGCTGACTACGGTATCGTAGGCGACTTAAACAAGATCGTTCCGATGCTGACAGAGAAGATCAAAGAAGCAAAAGCTGCAGCAGCTAACTAATTTGTGTGAATTGTATTATCAGGGTGAAAAGGTCTAAAGTCCGATGCAAGCTTGCTTGCAGGAGGAATTTTGACCGTAGCACCCGCTAAAAACATGAATATATTAAAGTAGGCAGAGTGATTCTGTCGGTAGTGTCACAACAGGTGATGATCCCCGTCCGGGTTTCTGGGCGGGGATTTTTGCGTCTATATAGTCGGAAGAAAGTGCCGGCGCCTGTTTTACAGGTGTTCTTTTTGCATTGGAAAACCATCACAAGATACTTGGTCAATTAAAATGCAGTTCCCTCATTCCCCGGTTTCAGGTAAGGGACGGCTCATTTTCTATGCTGTCTTTCAGATACCGTTCTACATGCGCAAGACATTCCTGATGTGCGCTTCCGCAACGGTAAAAAGTAATTTTATGATCGTGTACCAGAATCCCCTGAAAATCTTCTGTTACAGTTCCCTTCACGCCTTCATGCCCTTTTTTCTTACGGGCAAAGTAAAGTACCTTTTCCTCATCTGGAGATACTGATGTCTGGAGGTTATATCAGCCAGAAGATGAGGTGCTGTGTTTTGGAATCGCTTTTTATAAGAGGCGCTGTATAGTAAAGAAAAATAGAGTCCTGGAAGTTCCCCGGTTGTTGGCTGTAATAAAGACCGACGATGGGGGGACTTTTTTGAAATCTTATTTTGTGGCGGATGTAAAGATTACAACGATCTTTAATAAAGATACAGCCATGTTTTCTGTATTCCGTCTGATCATTCTCCCGGCAGCAGCACTGGTCGTTGGACTTGGACTTGATGCCACATCACTGGGAATCAGCGTTCTGATGACCGGCATGCCTGCCGGAGCTACGGCGGCGATCTTTGCGGCAAGATATGACAGAGACGCCTTGTTTGCAACGAGATGCGTGGTTATGACGACGCTAATGTCCATGCTGACCCTGCCAGTCTGGTGTTATCTGGCAGGGTGAGAGGGCCCGGGCAGGTCGATCGTTTTCAGTTAGGAGAAGAGATAGAAATTTTTGTTCATTTGAAAAATGGCACACCGCATGCGATCGAGAACGGAAAGCTAGGTGGTTGTGCCGGTTCTGGTGAGTGCAGCGTTCGCGGCATCCATAAAGTTCCGGATCGCCTTCCACTGGTAAGGCTGTTCCAGAGAACCGAAGCGGATCTTATATTTTGCGGATCGTCCGAGATGGATGATCCGCATTTTTTTGCGCTGCTCAGGGGAGAGGGAGCTCATGGCAAGGTTCAGCGGGGAGATGCAGGCGCCTTTTCCGGCGGCGCAGAGTTCCAGAAGCATTCCCATATTGTCGGACTGGGTCTTTACGATTGGTTTGAAATTGCCCATGGTGATGAAGTGTCTTCCGAGCTGACCGGCGATGTCTGTGGCGTAGTTTAGAAGGAATGGGCAGTGTTCGAAGATCGAGAAGTCTTCCGGGCTTCTTAACATTAACGGTTCTGGCTGTGAATCTGTCAGTGCAGGGAGATCCTGGACAGAAAAGGAGACAGTGCCAGCGGTGCCATGAGTGAAATCAGAGCCGGAGCAGCAGATAGTCTTTGGAAGATGTAAAAATAGGGCATCTGCTGGGGCGGCATCGGAAATGACCTCATGAAACAGAGAATCAGCAAGCAGAAGGACGACCTCCTCCTCATAGAAATCGCTCAGAGTGATCCCTGGCAGAAAATCCGGGAACTTCGCGATGGCGAGATCGATCTTATGTTCCATCAGGTCTTTTTGTAGTCCAGTGTTCGCATTTTCGATGACCTGGATCTCCATATGCGGGTAGCGGCGTTGGTATTCCGTGATGATCGCAGGCATGATGGCGTGGCAGCGGGTAAAGGAGATGCCGATCCGCAGGATGCCCTGCTCATTTTTAGTCAGATCGGCAAATTCGTGCTGCATTGCCCGGTATTTTTTCTGGAAGTCTGCGGCGTACTGCCAAAAGATCTCTCCGGCATAGGTGAGCTCCAGGGGGACATGGCGGACGAAGAGCTTGCAGTCCAGCTCCTGTTCCAGATTGGCGATGTGGGTGCTCAGGGTCTGCTGGGTGATGTGGAGAGCATCGGCGGCTTTTGTGAAGCTGCGCTTCTCGGCGGTCATGAGAAAGTAGTCCATGGAAAGAAAGTTCATATAAAACCTCCGGAATATAAAAAAGAAAGGTAACTGTTCAGTAGGTCTGCGCACTTGCTGCGCTGACCGTAAGAAAACATAGGCTAAAAGGCAAAAATCCATCGGCGTAGCCGATTTGGAATGGATTTTTGCATGTAACTGTGAAGGTACTGAACAGTTACAAAGAAAGTTTAATTGTAAGTGTCGTGCAGAGTCTCGGATCAGCTGTGCTGATCATAAAGGATACGGGACAGCCAGAATGAACTGGGAAAATCGTGTAAAGGAATGAAATCTGTAACTTACATACAGTTTTTTAGCTGTATTATATATCGGAAAATACAGTTAGACAAGCGGAAAATCCAGGCGTATACTATAATCAAAAAGGTGGATCAGGATATCTGAACAGGGAACAGCTGGCTGAGGGAATGGTTCACGAAAGAAAACAGGGAAGAGGTAAACATTATGAAGGTACACACCAGTGAGACGGCTGTTCTGGTCGTGTTCGCGGTGACGCTGATCGGGTGCATACTTGCGGGAATCCCGATCCTGGCAGCGTTGGCACTTGGATATCTAATCTTTTTCGCGTACACTTTGAACCGCGGTTATACGGTCAGAGATATTTTCGGGATGTCCTGGAAGGGAATCAAGACGGCGAAAAATATTTTAATTACGTTTTTACTCATCGGGATGCTGACGGCGCTCTGGCGGGCGGCAGGAACGATCCCGGCGATCGTCTCCTACTGCGCAGGGCTTATGAATCCGTCGGTAATGATTTTGATGGCATTCCTTTTAAACTGTCTGGTGTCCGTCCTTACAGGAACAGCATTCGGAACGGCGGCGACCATGGGCGTGATCTGCATGACTATGGCGAAGGCGATGGGGTGCAATGAGATCCTGACGGGAGGCGCGATCCTCTCCGGCGTGTTCTTCGGGGACCGATGTTCGCCGGTATCCACCAGCGCGCTGCTGGTCTCGGAGCTGACCCACACAAATATTTTTGACAATATCCGTCTGATGGTGAGGACGGCCATCGTGCCGCTAATTTTGACCTGTGCCTTTTACGGTGTCTGCGGAATCGCATTTCCGGCGGCGGAAGCCGGAAATTTGTCGCTGACGGAGAGCTTTTCTGGCGTATTCCATCTGGGACTGATCCCAATTCTTCCGGCGGTGGTGATCATGGTATTGTCACTTTTACGGGTACAGGTGCGGATGGCGATGCTGGCAAGTATCATGACGGCACTCGGCGTGTGCCTTTTCTGGCAGCATACGGACCTGTTCCTGATCGTTGGAATTCTGGTCAACGGTTATAAATCTCCGGATCCATCAATCTCGTCCATGATCGACGGCGGCGGAATCATGTCCATGGTGCGGGTGGCACTGATCATCACGATTTCGTCCTCCTATTCGGGTATCTTTGAGGGAACCGGACTTTTAAATGGTTTAAAATCGAAGATGGGCTCGGTGAGCAGAAAAATCACCGTATTTGGTACGATCCTTATGACGTCCATGGTGGCGGGGATGGTGGCCTGCAACCAGACACTGGCAACGATGCTGGTGGACCAGGTCTGCAAGGATCTGGAGCCGGATCAGCAGAGGTTTGCGATAGATATGGAAAACTCGGTAATTGTTACGGCTCCGCTCATTCCGTGGTCCATTGCGGGTGCGGTTCCGCTGGCGTCTGTGTCGGCACCGCTTGTGTCGATAGGGGCGGCGGTGTTCCTGTATCTGCTTCCAATCTGGCATCTTATTGTGAGAGCCAGAAAGGCTGTTTGATAAATTTTAACTTTTCCAGTTTTGGATGAAAAGGTCAGGGCTGGACAACAGAAATAAATAGGATAGAAAATGTGGATGATCGTCCGGGGAGATAGATTATGAAAACAGCAGAAAAATTAACAGATGAAGCAAATAAGAAAATATGTTCAGGGGAGATACTGCAGAATCTGAAACCAGCGGCAGGGAAAGAATTTTCTGACCTGCCGTGGGAAGAGAGCGAGGATATGAAAGAGATCTGCGATAACTTCCGTATCATTGAAAGGCAGCGGGACCTGTACCGGGAGCGCAGCACCGCCGGTCCTTTTTTGGGACCTGGCGGTGCCGCATTTCACACACGTGAGTATATTATTTAGCCTTTGTCACGGAAAGAATGGTTCCATCAAAAGCGTCTACTTCATTGACCGTTCCGGTGTAAGTTACAGTAACTTTATCGCCGTCCTTGACTTCGGAGAGACCTTCCGGTTTTTTATCGGCTTCGAAGGTGAACGCGTAATCCTTTCCATCAGCACTTACCGTGAACATGAAATCTTTTATGTCACTGATGGTACCAGTCATTGTAGACTCTTTTGATTCGTCGCTTTTTTCACTGCTGTTTTCGGAAGCTTTGGAATCAGCCTCTTTCTTGCCTTCTGCTTTTTCAGCGGCAGTTGTCTCCTTTTCAGCAGCAGTTGTATTCTCCTTCACAGCAGCCGCTGTTGTCTCAGCCGTTGTAGAAGCAGCGGTCGTTGCAGCAGTTGTGCTCTGGGAAGAGCATGCGGTTGCCAGTGCGATGATACCTGCGATGCAAGTGGTAAGAAGTAATTTCTTTTTCATAATAATTTAAGTCTTCCTTTCTAATATCGAAAATATAAGAGAAAAAACGAAAGATCCAGGTGCTTCAAAGGATCTCTCTCTTTCTTTATGATCCATATTAAATCAAAAAAGTGTGACCAAATTGTCAAAAAAAAATGAAGGAATACGGTCAGATATAAGAGGTTTTGTGAAGAGAATGAAAGAAAAATGACAGAAATGTAAAGAATCTGAACAGCTGAAGAAAAGATCCCGGCGGGAACATGTCCTGCTGGGATCAAGCCTAAGTGTTTATGAAAGAGAGTTATTATTTCTGGTTCTTCTCGACCTCTGCCTTCTTCATTGCGCGAACCTTTGTGGAAAGACCATAGAGGTTGATGAAGCCGGTAGCGTCGTGGTGATCGTAGAGGTCGCCTGTTGTGAAGGAAGCGATGCTCTCATTGTATAAGGAATACGGGGAAGTTGTGCCCTGCTTAATGATGTTGCCCTTGTAGAGCTTCATCTTGCACTCACCGGTCACATATTCCTGAGTGGACTCAACGAATGCCTGTAATGCCTCACGAAGCGGGCTGAACCACTTTGCGGAGTAAACGACATCAGCGTACTCGTTGTCGATGTTCTTCTTATATTTTAATGTCTCTTTGTCTAAGATCAGTTCCTCTAACTGCTTGTGAGCTTCGAGAAGGATGGTTCCGCCAGGAGTCTCATAAACACCACGGGACTTCATACCGACCATACGGTTCTCAACGATATCGGTGATGCCGATTCCGTTCTTTCCGCCGAGCTCATTTAATTTTGTGAGGATCTCGGAGAATTTCATCTTCTCGCCATTTAATGCAACCGGGAATCCTTTCTCGAAGGAGATGGAGATCTCAGTCTCTTCATCCGGTGCTTTCTCCGGTGTTACGCCGAGTACGAGCATATGATCGTAGTTCGGAGCCTGTGCCGGATCTTCCAGCTCAAGACCTTCATGGCTGATGTGCCAGATGTTGCGGTCACGGCTGTAGCTGTCGTTCTTCTTGAACGGAAGATCGATGTTGTGTTTTGCGCAGTACTCTAATTCTTCCTCACGGGACTGGATATTCCAGGTTCTCCACGGAGCGATGATCTTCATATCCGGGGCAAGGGCCTTGATGCCAAGCTCGAAACGAACCTGATCGTTTCCTTTACCGGTAGCGCCGTGGCAGATGGCAACAGCGCCTTCCTTCTTCGCGATATCAACAAGGATCTTCGCGATCAGCGGGCGGGCCATTGCGGTACCGAGAAGGTATTTGTTCTCGTAGGTAGCGTTTGCTTTTACACACGGAGCGATGTACTCGTCACAGAATTCATCGACAACATGCTCGATATATAATTTGGAAGCTCCGCAGTATTTTGCTCTCTCTTCCAGCCCATCTAACTCATTTCCCTGTCCTACGTCGATGCAGACGCAGACTACATCGTAATCATAATTTTCTTTTAACCACGGAATCAGAACGGTTGTGTCGAGTCCGCCGGAATATGCTAAAATAACTTTCTCTTTCATAATGATGTCCTCCAATCTATATCAGAAGTTTAATTTCTCTGTGCGTCATAAATATACATCGTAAGATGCATAATGTCAAGCATAAAGTGTATTTTTATAAAAAACAATGCATAATATGCAATACAAATGCTGTCGGAGGCATACGTTTGAAGCACGAGCAGGCAGTCATTTTTCAAGAAAATAGGCGAATAACGAATGTTTTGAGGATTGCTGAGCATGTACTTCTTTACATGTATAAATTAGGAATCACAGGGAAATGGTCTGAGCGGTCTGTGTAAAGAAAGGGTCTGGAGGCAAAAAGTATTGGGAGGGGGATCGGAATGAAAAAGAGAGCAGCTGCCGGATCTGCAATCCTATAAAAATAGTAGGAAATATACAGCCAGGATTGACAAGAACCGTGAAATCATGGATAATAGTTTCCAAGACTGCAAATCGACTGCAGGAAGAGAGGGATTCACAGGTATGGATCAGCAGCCATGCATCTGAATCAGCAGCCAATGGCAGGTACTTCCGGATGCGGGGATTCAATCGATATGCAGAGAGTAAATTTGGAAGGAAATATGTTCATGGAACAGTGGAACGAATATCTGGAAGTGTTGGCGTCCAAGGCACCGACTCCGGGAGGAGGAAGCGCGGCAGCGGTTTACGGCGCGATCGGAACAGCTCTCGGCGAGATGGTGGGGAACCTGACTGCGGGTAAGAAAAAGTTTGCGATATATGAGGAAGATGTCCAGAGGATCCTTGTGAGACTGGGAGAGGCGAGAATGGATTTTATCCGGCTGAAAAAAGCGGATGAGCAGGCATTCCGGCCACTGTCGGAGGTCTACCGCATGAAGGCGGAGACAGAGGAAGAGAAGAGGATAAAAGACGAACGGATGGAAGAATGCCTGAAGGCTGCCGCGAAGGTTCCGCTGGAAGTCATGGAGCGGGCGGTCAGCGTGTTGGATGATATGGAGTTTCTGGCGCTCCACGGAAGCCGTCTTGCAGTGAGCGACGCTGGTGTCGGAATTCAGGGAATCCGGGCCGCGCTTCTCGGCGCTGTCATGAGCGTGTATATCAATACGAAGATGATGAAGGACCGGGAGTATGCCGAAACAGTGAATAGTCAGGCAGAACTTCTTATAAAAAAGGGAACGGAACAGGCAGACCGGATCTATGAGATTGCGTTAAAGGCGGTAAGAGGATGATCACATTAAAGGGTGCAGAGGTTTCTGCAAAAATCAAGGAACAGGTTCTCGCAATGAACGGGAAATTAGGCGGATATGTGCCGACAGCGGCCATCGTCCGGATCGGCGAGCGGCCGGATGACCTCTCCTACGAGAGAAATGTCATGAAACGCATTGCGGCATATGGAATGGAGACTAAGTCTTACGTGTATCCGGCGGATATCAGCGAAGAAGAATTTTTCACTGAATTCCGGAAGATCAATGAGGATGAGACGATCGATGGGATTCTGTTATTCCGTCCGCTGCCGAAGCACATCAACGAAAAGCGGGCGGAACAGATGATCAGACCAGAGAAGGATCTTGATGGAATTTCTCCGGTGAATACAGCGAAAGTGTTTGCTGGAGAGAGAGACGGCTTTGCGCCTTGTACGGCTGAGGCGGTCATTGAGGTTTTGAAGGCATTTGATCTTTTAATGGAAGGAAAGCGTGCGGTGATCGTCGGACGCAGCATGGTGGTTGGACGTCCTCTTTCCATGTTGATGTTAAAGGAAAATGCGACGGTGACTGTGTGTCACACAAAGACAAAAGATTTAAAGTCTGTCTGCCAGGAAGCGGATATTCTTGTGGCAGCGGCAGGTAAGGCGAAAATGCTGGATGCGTCATTCTTAAAGAAAGGCGCGGTGCTGATCGATGTGGGGATCAATGTGGATGAGAATGGAAAGCTCTGCGGTGATGTCCTCTGGGAAGGTTTGGAAGAGAAGGCCTCCGTTGCGACTCCGGTCCCAGGCGGTGTCGGCGCTGTGACGACTGCAGTGCTGGCGAAGCATCTGGCGATGGCGGCGGAGCGAAAAGTAAACGACCGGTAGAGATCATGCAGAGCAAAAACTGTAGGATCAAAGTGCCTGGCACATATTTACACCGGGTTTATTTGTCTTAGCGGGAGTCAGGTCTCCGACTGAGATAAATGCTCCGCGAGGATGCGCAGTGATTCTGATAGGAATATGTCAGCTTCGCTGACCAGAATCACGCGCCATGTCTCACGGACGTTCGACTTGAATTAATTGCGGTCAGTAATCACTATTGCGAAGTTTTGTGGTATAAAAACCTCCTGATCATGGAATCCTAAGGGAAACATGGTTTCAGGAGGTTTTTTTATGTGGGGAATTCTGGTGGCACTGCTTTCAGGGGCGCTTATGAGTCTGCAGGGGATTTTTAATACGGAGGTGACGAAGCAGAGCAGCATCTGGGCGGCAGCAGGATGGGTGCAGATGACGGCGCTTGTGACCTGCGTGGTCTTATATTTCGTTACCGGCCGAGGGGAAATCTGGGGGATGTTTTCCATCGACCGGAAGTACATGCTGCTTGGCGGTGTCATGGGCGCATTTATCACCTGGACCGTGATCAAAAGTATGGACGGCCTGGGTCCGGCAAAGGCGACACTGCTCATCGTTGTGACCCAGATCCTGGTCTCCTATGTGGCGGAGGGATTTGGCCTCTTCGGTGTCGAGAAAGCGGCATTCGAGTGGAGAAAACTTATTGGTGCGGCTCTGGCGATTGCTGGGATCGTGGTGTTCCGGTGGTAGCGTGGCGCAGGGCATCCTGAAAGTGGGAGAAAGAGTCTGTTGTGGCAGCAGTCTCCACTAAATCCAAGCGTTCGTCAGAAGAGAGATGCTTGACTGCTGGGGCTGCAAGTTCACCTGCTTTTTTGCCGAAGCGGGAGACGAGAACTTTCATGAGCATTTTATAACTCATCTCTTCGTTACCTTGGGAGAGTCCCTGAGAAAGTCCCTGAGAAAGTCCCTGGGATACACCCTTTGATTCACGTTCTGCTAACCAAATATCCATTGCTTTACACATATTTATCTTTCCTCCTTTTGCCTGCATCATACGGGGTTCTAATAAAGTCGACATATTCGTATGAGTGGCAATCATTTCATATGCATCTTTATCTAATGCTTGATATTCTGGTGCCTTCAATAACTCTTTTAGATATACTTTATCATCAGAATATCGGATAAAATCAAACACCTGCCGGATATCCGTCTTAAAAACATCGGTATTCTGTAAATGCCGGACGTCCACGAGATGGATCCGGTAGTTTTGAATTAAAGGATGAAATTCCTCCGGAATTCCGGAAAAATCGATCATTCCGTGAAGGTCAACGGAGCCGTCCCAGGGAAACTCTCCGTAATAGAGAACGATGATGATCGAAGGATGGAGACGGCTTGATTTAGAAAAACTGTAAAGATATTCTCCAGAATTCTGTTTGATGCCGACATTTCGAATTGTATGACGTATGATTGCGGCCTGACGCTCATATTCGCCGGTTTCATAGGTCATACAGCGAAGTGGCAGTGAGTAATCGATGGTCTGCTGGTTTTCAATGCCTATGACAAGAAAGTTCACTCCGAAAGATGCTTTTTTAACCAGATCGCGAAGCTTTACATGCCGTCGCCTCTTTGATATGCGAATTGCCGGATCGTTCCAGATCCCGGTCTGTGTGTCCATATCCTGCAGGTCGTCTTTTCGGACCACCGGTCTGCCTTGACAGATGAGCCCATTGATCAGGTCAGCGTAGCGTTCATCGTCAGAAAAGAACTTTTTGTCGCTGATGTCTGCACTTGGAATTGTGCTCAAGTTCATACCTCCTTTGTGTAGGAGTCAGAACATGCGAAGTACAATATTGTCAGCTGTTTTTCCATGAATCTCGGCTCCTCCTGCTTTTAAATTGATTGAAAATAGTTAAAGGATATAAAAGCAATGAAGTTCCGAAATGTGAAAAGACGGATCGTAGTCCGGATAGAAACTTAGAAAATATGCTTTTATAAGGTTTTGTGTGGATATCGTATCACAGAATATGCGGGATAGCAAGGTAGTCCGGTATATAAAATTATAAAATTTTAGAAGCTATGAGGAAGCTTGCAGAGTGGAGAAAATTTATGGGCGTGGCAAAGCCTGGTGTTCCGGTGGTAGCGCGACGCAAGATATCCTGAATACAATATGAAAATTTTAAAACGATAGCACGATAAGTTTAAAAAAATTAAATATATAGTTTAAAATTAATAAAAGCATATTGACAAAATAGGAAATGAAGGGTATGATAGCGCCATCGGATTTGAACAGGAAGTTCAGACGATGAGGAAACACAGGACCGCGGGATGACGGGCGGTCGGAAAGGAGATACAGGTATGGGAAATGCTGGAAGAATTGACATGAACAATATGTGTTGTTGCTGTTGCATGTGTACTTCCGGGCGTTTTTTACGGCCAGGTGTTTTGCTGTGCGGTCATGTACCTGTATACAGAAAATAGTTTCCTGTTAATGCCAGAGAATGCGCCCGGAAGTGTAAAAACTTCCGGGATTTTTTATGTAACAGGAAATTCCGAGAAATTCCCTGTTACATAAAAAGGCACTGACGTGCCAAAGATGCGCACTCGCGCGAAGATGTAGATTGTCGCAAGCGACCGCGCGAGGCGCGAGAATGTGCCAAGGCACATTCTTTTTCAGTTGGGAGGAAGAAACATTGATCCAGATCGAACATGTAAGCAAAACCTTTTCCGGGAAAAACGGAACGGTCCACGCGCTGGATGACGTGAGTATCCATGTGGAGAAAGGGGATATCTGTGGAATCATCGGATTTTCCGGAGCTGGAAAATCCACACTGATCCGCCTGATAAATGGTCTTGAGACGGCGGACAGTGGAAAGGTGACTGTCTGCGGAAAGGAGCTTTCTGTATTAAAAAAACAGGAACTCAGAACATTGAGGAGAAAGATTGGAATGGTATTCCAGCAATTTAACCTTCTGGAGTCCAAGACCGTGTACCACAACATCGCGCTGCCGCTGATCCTTGCTAAGACCCCAAAAGCGGAGATAGAAAAGAAAGTCATGGAAGTGTTAAAGATCGTTGAGCTGGAGGACAAAAAAGATACCTACATCAGCCAGCTTTCCGGCGGACAGAAGCAGCGTGTGGGGATCGCGAGAGCGCTGACGACGGATCCGGAGCTTCTTCTCTGTGACGAGGCTACAAGCGCTCTGGACCCGCAGACCACAGAGTCCATCTTAAAGCTTTTAAAACGGATCAACCGGGAGATGGGGGTCACGATCTTACTCATCACACATCAGATGCAGGTCGTTCAGATGATCTGCACCAAGG
>OBLO01001955.1_pt1 | contig 16771 bp, 15 predicted proteins | sample 1519401 | NCBI WGS metagenome assembly OBLO01 (sample SAMEA2602897, study PRJEB22501) | metagenome | reverse complement strand
AACCTTCTAAATTCCTTGCGGAATTTAGAAGTAGCGCAAAAAAGGGAACCTTACGGTTCCCCAATACTAGGAACCTTCTAAATTCCTTACAGAATTTAGAAGTAGCGCAAAAAAGAGAGCCTTGCGGCTCTCTTACACATGGAACCTTCTAAATTCCTTGCGGAATTTAGAAGTAGCGCAAAAAAGAGAGCCTTGCGGCTCTCTTTTTTGCTTAGTTGTTGATCAGTTTGTCTTCGCCGTTCCAGCTGTAGAGTTTGCGGATTTCTTCGCCAACCTTTTCAGAAGGATGCTCAGCTGCGAGCTTTCTCATCGCTTTGAAGTGTACCTGACGGCCTGCGGGGCTCATGTCAAGCAGGAACTCTTTTGCAAAAGTACCATCCTGGATATCGGACAGGATCTTCTTCATTGCTTTCTTGGTATCTTCGGTAATGATCTTAGGACCTGTGATGTAATCGCCGTATTCAGCGGTGTTGGAAATAGAATATCTCATGCCTGCGAAACCGGACTGATAGATCAGGTCAACAATCAGCTTCATCTCATGGATGCACTCGAAGTATGCGTTTCTCGGATCATAGCCAGCTTCTACCAGAGTTTCGAAACCAGCCTGCATCAGTGCGCATACGCCGCCGCACAGAACTGCCTGCTCGCCGAACAGGTCTGTCTCTGTCTCGGTACGGAAGGTAGTCTCTAAAACGCCTGCTCTTGCGCCGCCGATTGCCAGTGCATATGCCAGAGCCAGATCCAATGCCTTGCCGGTAGCATCCTGCTCAACAGCAACCAGACACGGAACGCCCTTGCCTGCCTGATACTCAGAACGAACGGTATGACCAGGTCCCTTGGGAGCGATCATGGTTACGTCTACATCCTTCGGAGGCTTGATGCAGCCGAAGTGGATATTGAAGCCGTGTGCGAACATCAGCATGTTGCCGGGCTCCAAGTTGGGCTCGATGTCTTTCTTGTACATGTCTGCCTGCAGCTCATCGTTGATCAGGATCATGATGATATCTGCTCTCTTTGCAGCTTCTGCAGCAGTGTATACGGTAAAGCCCTGTGCCTCAGCCTTTGCCCAGGACTTGGAACCTTCATACAGGCCGATAATGACATCACATCCGGACTCCTTTGCATTTAATGCATGTGCATGTCCCTGGCTGCCATAACCGATCACTGCAATTGTTTTACCTTCCAATAAAGAAAGGTTGCAGTCTTCCTGATAATAAATCTTTGCCATCTTGGTATCCTCCATATTTTGGTATCTGCTTCTATCTCTGAAAAGGAGGTCAGCCTCCTATCAGTAACATTGTACATTAAAGATTTTTGTTGTCCTCTTCATCGATGTAAACCACACGGTCTACACCTCTTGTAAGTCCCGCAATACCGGTTCTTGCAAGCTCCAGGATCTCATAGCCGGACAATAGATTTAGAAACGCCTCCAGCTTACTCTGGGAGCCGGTTACTTCAATGACCAGGCTCTCTGCCCCGACGTCCACGATCTTGGCACGGAACACGTTTGCAACAGCAATAATACCTTCCCGTTCCTTGGCATTGGCCCTTACCTTGATCAGCGCCAGTTCGCGGAATACGCTGGAATCCGGCTCCAGCTCACGGATATACCGGACATCCACAAGTTTACCGACCTGCTTTTCTATCTGATCGAGGATTTCATCATCTCCGCTGGCTACAATGGTAATCCGGGTAAAACGCGGATCAGCCGTTACGCCTGCAGTAATGCTTTCAATATTGTAACCCCGTCTGGAAAACAGCCCGGAAATCCGACTTAATACGCCGGAGGTATTGTCAACAATCAGCTGAAATGCCTTCTTATGCATCGCTTCGTTTCCTCCCTGTACAGCACCCGGTTCTTCTGCCGGGCTGCCTGATCACCCTATGCGCTTTATTTTAGCAATGTTCGCATAGCATGTCAACGTATGAGTTTCCGGCATGTCATTCATAACCGGAAGTTATGACTTTTTATTTTACGCAAAATCTGTGTTATAACGCAGGATCGCTGATATCAAAATCCCGCCAAACTGTCTACAGAATGTAATGTCCTCACTGCACCTGCAACAGCTTCCCCATTCAGTTTTCCTGATCGTGGCATTTCTGCAGCGCCACAGTTCCGGTGCGGGCAACTTCCACGATGCTGATTGAATTGAGCATCTTTAAGAATAACTGCACGCGGTCCGGCACGTCGCAGATTTGGATCATCATCTGATATTTGCTCATATCTACGATCTGCGCCTTTAAAATGTTGCAGATTTCCATAATATCCCTGCGATTGTTCCGGTTATATTTTACCTTCACCAGCATCAGCTCCCTGCTGATGCTGGCCGGCTCGTCGAAGGTCTTTACTTTAATGATATCCAGTTTCTTATTTAACTGCTTTTCGATTTGCTCTAACGTGTGGTTATCGCCGCTGGATACGATCGTCATGCAGGAAACGCTCGGATCGTCTGTCTCTCCAACCACCAGACTGTCAATGTTAAACGCTCTTCTGGAAAACAGCCCCGCAACCTTGCAGAGAACACCGGAGCGGTTTTCCACCAGTACAGAATATATCTTCTTCATCGGTTTGTTCCTCCCTCCGTTATTTTACCGTATCCATCGGATTGATGACGCATTCCATCAAAACAGCGTCCTCATCCTTTAAAAAGGCGTCGATCGCCTCGTCCATCTTGTCCGGAGCCTCCAGACGGATAAAGTCCATGCCGTAGGCCTGTGCCAGCTTTTCCAGATCAGGACCGCCGCCGAGCTCTACGACAGAGTAACGTCCCTTGTAAGTATTCTGCTGGTACTCCCTTACCATACCAAGATAATGATTTGCAATTACCACAATTTTCACCGGAACCTGATACTGACGCATCGTCGCAAATTCCATCATGGACATCTGGAACGAACCGTCACCGCAGACTGCAACGACCTGTCTGCCCGGTGCGCCCAGCTTTGCGCCCATCGCCGCAGGAATGGAATAGCCCATCGTTCCCATACCGCCGGAGGTCAAAAAGCTGCCTTCACGGATCTTGCAGTTTCTGCATGACCAGATCTGGTTCTGTCCCACGTCTGCCACATAAACTGCGTCTTGCTCCATTTTATCGGAAAGCCTGCGCACGAACTCCGCCGGATCGACAAAGGCAGGATCGGGCTTTCTCGTATCTGTCATCGTCTTTTCATATTCCTGCAGGCAGACTACCCATTCGCTGTAATCTCCGTCTAACTCCTGTTCAAGCATATCGGAAAAAATGTGTTTTGCATCGCCGACCAGCGGAATCGTCGGGCCTGCGTTTTTTCCGATTTCCGCAGGATCGACATCCATATGGACGAGCACCTTATTTTTCGTGATGATTTCCGGCTGGTTGACCGCACGATCCGCCACTCTCGCGCCGACCATAATTATCATATCCGCCTCGTTCATTGCGCGGTTTGCGCACGGCGCGCCGTTGTTGCCGACCATACCGAAATACAGCGGGTCTTCTGTCTGCATCGCGCCGATGCCCATCATAGTTGTTACAACCGGAATTTTGTGACGGTGGGAAAATTCCCGTAAAAGCTTCTGCGCATCGCCAAGCAACACGCCGCCGCCTGCGCAGATGACCGGACGCTTTGCCTTTTCCAGCTCGGCAATTACCTTTTTGATCTGCACGATATGTCCTTTTACAGTCGGTTTATAGGTGCGCATGCTCACGCTGTCCGGATATTTGAATTTGCGTACCGGCGCATTCTGCACATCGATCGGAACGTCGATCAGGACAGGACCTTTTCTGCCGGTATTTGCAATATAAAACGCTTCTTTAAAAATTTGCGGAATGTCCTCTGCATTTTTGACCAGATAGCTGTATTTGACAAACGATTCCGCCGCTCCAGTGATATCCGCCTCCTGGAACACGTCGCTGCCGATCAGCTCGCTGTTGACCTGTCCGGTAATGCACACAAGCGGAATGCTGTCTGCAAAAGCTGTTGCGATACCAGTAATCAGGTTTGTCGCACCGGGACCGCTCGTTACCGCGCATACGCCCACCTTGCCGGTCACGCGAGCCAGACCGCTGGCTGCATGCGCCGCATTCTGCTCCGTCCGGATCAGAACAGATTTGATATCCGTATCCAACAGGCTGTCATAAAACGGACAGATCGCAACCCCCGGATATCCAAATACCATTTCTACGCCTTCATTTTCAAGGCATTTTACCATTGCCTGTGCACCATTCATGCTGCATCTCCTCCTTGCTGCCACCCTGTCAGCGTTTTGTGTGATTCATCGCACCTCTGTATGTTCATCTTAATTCTATCATCTTAAACTATCGTTTTACCGTTTGAACTTCCCGAAAAACTCCGCTAACGGCTCCACAACTGCTCCCAGATCACGGATCGCGCTGTTTAAGCTTTCGATGTCCATCCGGTTTAACTTCTCCGTCGCCTGGCTTAACGCCTCGCTGCTCTGCCAAACCAGACCGTTTTCATCAAACAGCGTCTGAATATCCGTCAGCGTCTCCTGCGCCGTCTGCAGCGTGTCTGTCGCTTCCACCAGCGTCTCCTGTCCCTGACTGATAATCTGCAGCATCGGCGGGACGATAAACAGAAAAACTGCGATGACCGCCGCTGCCAGAACACAGCCTGCCGCAGCCAAAATTCTCGTCACGAAAAGCTGCTTTTTTAACGAAGCCGTCTGCTGTCTGTTCTGCTCTGTCAGCTCTTCCAGCAAACTGATCACATCCCTGGATCTTTCTTCCATCTGATCTTCCCCCTGTTGAAAATTTTTCAAAGCAGCGCTGATCTCACTCCTGCATTCCGACCAGGCGCTTTGCCAGCCGGACGGCGTCCGCCGCATCCCGAGAATAGCCATCTGCATGGATTTCATCTGCATAATCCTGCGTAATTACTGCACCGCCGATCATGATTTTTGCCGTTACACCCTTTTCTTTCGCATATTCAACGACATTTCTCATTTCCTGCATCGTCGTCGTCATCAGGGCAGAAAGTGCGATAATCTGTGCGTTGTGCTCGATTGTAGCTTCTATGATTTTCTCTTTCGGAACGTCCTTTCCGAGGTCGATGACCTGAAAGCCGTAGTTTTTCAGCATCAGCGCGACGAGGTTCTTGCCGATATCGTGGATATCCCCCGCAACCGTCGCAATGACGACTACCGGCATCTTTTCCGAAGTCTGCTCCTGCAAAAGCAGCGGCTCCAAAATGCCGATGCACAGCTTCATCGTCTCCGCACTCGCAATCAGCTGCGGTAGGAAATATTTTCCCTTATCGAACAGCTCACCGACCTCGTTGATCGCCGGAAGCAGCTGTCCGTGCAAAAGCTCCTGTGGGGAATTGCCAGCCTCCAGCGCTTTTTTCGTCAAATCCTCTGCGATTTTACGTTTTCCCTTTAGCACCGCCTCTCGCACCCGCTCTGCCGCCTGCTGCTGTGGTGTTTTTGTACCCGCTGCTTTCTGCCGGGCCGCGCCGTCCTGGACTTGCGTATTTCCCGTCTGGTTTGCCGTTACAGTGCTGCCTTCAGATGCCTGCAGGCTTTGCCGAAGCAGCGCTTCCTTTTTGGCATCCGCCTCTTCCCGACGTTCCTTTGCCTGACCGGAAAATTCGATATAACGGATATCACTGTCTTCTTTATTTAACAAAAGATCCGACGCAAATGCAGCGCCGACCAAAATATCCTGGCTTGGATTTGCAATCGCCATCGTCAGTCCGGACGCGATCGCCATCGTCAGAAACGCACTGTTAACGCAGCTTCTTTCCGGCAGGCCGAACGAAATATTCGAAAGTCCGCAAGTCGTTGCCAGACCGTTTCTATGGCAATACCGGATCGTTTCCAACGTTTCCAACGCCGCCTGTTTGTTCGCGCCGACCGTCGCCACCAGACCGTCCACAATAATATCCGTCTTTTTCATGCCCAATTCCAGCGCGCGCGCCACAATTTTTTCGATGATGGAAATCTTCTCATTCAAATTTTTGGGCAGTCCCTCGTCCGATAGCGGCAAAAGGACAAACATCGCGCCGTATTTTTTTGCCAACGGCAGCAGCTTTTCGAACTTTTCGGATTCCAACGAAATCGAATTGATCAGTGCGCGTCCCGGATAACGCCGAAGCGCTTCCTCCTGCACGTCCACATGGCTGGAATCGATGGACAGCGGCAGCTTCGTCACACCCGCTACCTCTTCCAGCGCCTGCAGCATCATCGCCTTTTCGTCGATTCCGCTCATGCCCATGTTGACATCCAGAATCGACGCACCGCGTTCTTCCTGCTCCTGTGCAAACTGCGTTACAAGTTCAAAGCTGCCCTCGCGCAGCTCCTGCTGCAGCTTCTTTTTACCGGTAGGATTGATTCGTTCGCCAACGATCAGAAACGGTCCGTCCAGGTCAAAGGTCAGGGACGCGCGTTCCGAAGTCAGTGCTCTCTGCGTCGGGTTTCCATGCACCGGAACCGGTCTTCCTGCCAGCCGGTGGGTCATTTTACGGATATGCTCCGGCGTCGTGCCGCAGCAGCCGCCCAAAATCTGCGCCCCTGCGTCCAGCAAAAGCTCCATATCTGCGCCGAATTCCTCCGGTCCCATATCGTAAACGGTTTGCCCTTTTTCATCCAAAGACGGAAGTCCTGCATTTGGCTTTGCGATGATGGGGATATCCGTCACCTTCGCCATCCTGCGGATGACCTCTGCCATCTGATCCGGTCCGGTTGAACAGTTTGCGCCGACCGCGTCTGCGCCCAGACTCGACAAAACGATCGCCGCCGTCGCCGCATCCGTCCCGAACAGGCTTCTTCCGTCCGACTCAAACGTCATCGTCACCATGACCGGAATATCCGGGCACGTCTCTTTTGCCGCAATGAGCGCTGCCCTCGATTCCTGCAGGCTCATCATCGTTTCCACAACGAGCAGGTCTGCTCCTGCTTCTGTAATATACCGGATCTGTTCTTTATAAACGTCGATCAGTTCTTCAAAATCCAGCGGGCCCATCGGCTTTAGCTGCTGCCCTGTCATCGTCAGATCGCCTGCTACCAGCGCCTTCCCATCGGCAGCCCTTTTGGAGATTTCGACTAATTTATGATTTAGTTCTTCTATCCGGTCCTCCAGATCGAATTCCTTTAATTTGATCCGGTTTGCCGTAAAGGTCGGGGCATACAGAATATTCGTCCCTGCTTCCAGATATGCTTTCTGAAGTCCGCTCATAATCTCTTCATGCTCTGTAATCCATAGCTCCGGGCACACCCCGACAGGCATTCCCTGCTTCTGAAGATTCGAGCCGGTTGCCCCGTCCAGAAAAAGCAGACCGCTTTGTGCCAGCCTGCGAAATTCTTCTTTTGTCATTGCTCCTCATTTCTGCACTTTTCCTCTGTGCATTGAAAAAGTTTATACTATTCTAGCACGATTTTCCGGAAAAGAAAAGACGAACTGTTTTCACTTGTCACAAAATCCAAAATGCGGTATCCTATAGAGGTCAAAACAGCCTGCAGACAGGACGCAGAATGCGCGATTGCTGCGGCATTCTTACTTCAAAAAATGAAAAGGAGCGCTTATGTATTGTACAAGAAACGTATCCGACTCTGTCGTATGGGTCGGCGCAAGCGACCGTCGCCTTGCTTTATTTGAAAACCTTTTTCCTATTCCGCGCGGTGTTTCCTATAACTCTTATCTGATCCTCGATGAAAAAACCGCCCTGCTGGACACAACGGATGCTTCCGTCACCAGACAGTATCTGGAAAACGTCAGCCACAGTTTAAACGGCAAACCGTTAGATTATCTGATCATCAACCATATGGAGCCCGATCACTGCGCCAATATCGCAGAGCTTCTGCTGCGTTATCCGCACCTGACGCTTGTGGGCAACGCCAAAACCTTCGCCTTTGTCAGCCAGTTCTACGACCTCGACTTAACCGGACGCACCCTGACTGTCAAAGAGGGCGACACCCTTTGCCTCGGCTCCCATACCCTGCACTTCTTCCTCGCACCGATGGTGCACTGGCCGGAAGTCATGGTTACTTATGAAGAGACCGAACAGATCCTGTTTTCCGCAGATGCGTTCGGCAGCTTCGGCGCATTAAACGGCCATCTGTTTGCAGATGAAGTAAACTTCGACCGCGACTGGCTCGATGATGCCAGACGTTACTACTGCAATATCGTCGGCAAATACGGAATACAGGTACAGGCAGCACTCAAAAAGCTCTCTGCCCTTTCCATCCGCACGATCTGCCCGCTGCACGGTCCCGTATGGAGAGAAAACCTGGAATACCTGCTGAGCAAATATGACCTCTGGAGCAGATATGTTCCCGAAGACAACGCTGTTGCAATTTTCTATGCCTCCATGTACGGTGACACCGAAAATGCAGCCAACATCCTCGCAGCCGGACTTGCAGAGGGCGGCATAAAAAATATCGCGCTCTACGATGTTTCCGTCACCGACGTCTCTGTCCTGATCGCGGAAGCGTTCCGCTGCAGCCATCTTGTTTTTGCAGCGCCTACCTACAACAATGGCGTTTACCCTGCTATGTACAACTTCCTTCACGATATGGGCGCACTGAGCCTGCAGAACCGCACCATCGGTCTGATTGAAAACGGAACCTGGGGTCCTGTCAGCGCAAAGCAGATGCAGCAGCTGTTTTCTGAAATGAAGCAAATGAACGTCCTGGAGCCTGTCGTTACCGTAAAATCCTCTGTCAAGGAAGATTCCCTTGCCGCCTTATGCGCCCTCAAAGACCGCATTCTGGCGTCTTGTACGAAATGATGCGCGCAAAAACAGCGCTGGCTTCTTTGTCCCTGCTGCTTACCCTCTCCCTTTCCGGCTGCGGAAGCGATTCTGCCCTGACCGATTACACCAGCCAGATGAATACGTTTTATGATGCGTTTTCTTCCGGAACGCTGGCACTCGAGCAGATCGATCCTTCTTCCGAAACTGCACAGGAGGAGCTGCTTTCCGGTCTGGATGAACTGACCGCCCTGACAGACAGCCTCGCGGACATCTCCGTTCCGAAGCGCTATGCCGACGCCGGAATCGACGAGCTGGCTGCCCAGGCGGCGGAACACATGCAGGAAGCGGACAGCCTGTACCACGAAGCCTGCAGCGCAGAGACTTTCGACCAGGAACGCGCCAGCGCCGCACAGGAACATTATCAGCGCGCAATGAAACGAATCCATTACATCGGCATCATGCTGCAGGGCAGGACGCCGGACGATGAAGAGATTACCATCATTCACGAAACAACCGACTGGACGGGCGGAGATTTGCCGGATACCAGCGACGGAACGGTAGAATAAGCGGTCGTGTTTTCCCATAAAAACCTCCATTCCGCAGGCGCTTTGCGCCAAAGAAATCGCGAGGCGAACGTCCAGTTCGGCTCTGCGATCCCAGCTACCTTGTGACGCCTGCGACACAGCGAACGCAAGATCGGTTTTTCGCCACAACAAAAAGCCGCTGTAGTTTTTACATCTTTCAGAGTCAGTTTTAAACTCCGACCCGGAAAGCATGTAGAAACTACAGCGGTTTTCTATTTTTTATCTCATCCTTATTGCATACAGCATCGGTTCACAGCTTTCTGCTGCCAGCATCGGGCATTCCGAACACCCGTACCTGCCAGCGTCCAGCCTCAGAATTTCTCGTACTGATCCACATCCACTACAAAGACGGTACATCCGCCGACCTGCATATCGATCGGGATCATCGAGTTTGCGCCAGGGCCAAGACTTCCGGTCGACATGGAGGGCATCGTATATTTGACGGACTGACGCGCACCTGCGCATTCCTTTAAAATCTTGAGCGCGCCGGGAACCTGTTCATCCTCCGTACCGATGACCAGCGTGACGTTCTTGTTTTTCAAAAAGCCACCGGTGGTAGAGAGCTTGGTTACCCAGTATTTTTCCTTGTTCAGCTCTTCTACGGTTTCATCCACATCTTCCGAATGCAGCATGGCAAATATCATTTTCATAACAGATTCCTCCTGTCCGCGATGGGTTGCAGTTTTTTTCTATTATATACAGACCACCGAAAAAAAGCAATCTCAAAGCGTCTTCTTCATGTAATAATGTGTATGTCCCTTTGGTGCATTGGTAAGCGTACCGAATATTTCATAGCCCTGCTTTTCATAAAAGCCCGGTGCCTGAAAATCAAACGTATCCAGCTGTGCCATATAACAGCCTGCTGCTTTCGCTTCTTCTTCTACTTCTTTTAACAGTCTGGCAGCAATGCCCTGTCCCCGGTAATTCTCCGCCACCCATACAGACTCAATCGACAGTATGTTCCAGAGGATACTGCATGCCAGCACACCGCCGACCAGTTCATTTTTTTCATTATAGGCGCAGCGGCAGAATTTAACAAAAGGCTCCCCTTGTCTGCAGGGAACCTTCCGTAAATTATATGCAACCAGCTGATCGTCTAATTCTTCTTCGTCTGCAACGGACGGAGCATCAAACCGGAAGCGATTATTCATGACATGCCTCGCATTTGCAGCCAGGGCCTTTTTCGAGCATTTCCTTTGCGGTATGCCATCCGAGACAGGCACATTTTACACGCGCAGGCATATGCGCCACATCCGCCAGGATCGAGGATTCCTCCAGCTCGTCCATTTCCTCCTCCGAAGCCTTGCCCTGAATCATGCGCAGGAAAATATCTGCAAGGCGCAGTGCTTCATCCTTGGATTTGCCGATAATCAGATCGAGCATCATATCTGCAGATGCCTGCGACACCGCACAGCCGTCTCCCTGAAATGCGCCATCTACGATCTTGTCATCTTCTACCTTTAACAGCAGGACGATGTCATCCCCACAGCTGGGATTTACACCCTCCAGCGCCATGTTTGCACCCTCCAGGGTGTGCTTATGATAAGGGTGTACATTATGCTCTGTCAGACTCTCATTGTAAAAGGTCTTACTCTCCATACCCCATTCTCCTTCTCAGTGTTTTGAGGCTCTGCGTAAAGCGCAGAACTTCTTCTTCCGTATTATAAAAAGCGAGGCTCGCACGTGTCGTGGACGGTGTTTTTAAATACGCCAGCAGCGGCTGTGCACAGTGATGTCCCGCGCGGACAGCGATTTTATCGGAATCCAGAATCGCAGCCACATCATGGGGATGCACATCCTGAACCGTAAACGCCAAAATACCATGATGGTCTTCTGGGCGGTCGGAGCCGATGATATGCACATACGGATTCTTCTTCATCTCTTCCATTGCCAGCGCTGTCAGCTCATCCTCACGCTTTGTGATCTCCTCAAAACCGATTCCTTCGATATAACGGATCGCTTCGCCCAGCGCATACGCGCCTGCAGCGTTGACGGTTCCCGCCTCGAATTTATGCGGCACCTCGGCATAGGTTGCACCGGTGCGGGTCACATATTCGATCATTTCGCCGCCGGTCAGGAAAGGAGGCATTTTTTCCAGCCACTCCATCTTGCCGTACAGCGCACCAATTCCCATCGGAGCCAGCATCTTATGTCCGGAAAAGGACAAAAAATCCACATCCAGCTCCGACACATTAACCGGCATATGCGGCACACTCTGCGCGCCATCCGCTACCAGTACGATGCCCTTTTCGTGACAGAGGCTGGCTATGCCTTTGATATCGTTGACACAGCCTAACACGTTGGACATCTGGGTAATTGCCATAATTCTCGTCTTTTCCGTCAGGACAGCTGCCACGTCTTCCAGCGTGATTTTGCCGTCTTTGGAGCATTCCACGAACTTTAACTGTGCTCCGGCACGTTTTGCCGCATGCTGCCAGGGCAGCAGATTGCTGTGATGCTCCATAATGCTGACTACCACTTCATCTCCGGGTTTCAGCAGCAGGCTTCCCAGGCTGTAAGCGACCAGATTCAGGCTTTCCGTTGCATTTCTCGTAAAAACGATCTCTTCCGGACGGGCTGCACCAATAAAGTGCTGTACCGTTTTGCGGGCATCTTCATAACATTTCGTCGCATTCTCACTCAGTTCATATAAGCCGCGCAGTGGATTCGCATTATGGCATTCATAAAACTCCCGTTCTGCCCGCAGCACGCACGCAGGCTTCTGGGAAGTCGCCGCACTGTCCAGATAGGTCAGATCCGGATTTGCCAGAAGCAGTGGAAAATCTTCACGAATTTTCTTCACATTCATCAGCTGCATCTCCTCCCAGATAAGCTTTTACCAGTTTCTGCGCAGTTTCATCCGGAATCTTCTGGCATACCGCTTCGATTCTCGCATCCGCCATCAGTGCATATGCCTGTTCCTCCGAAATCCCGCGCGCCTGCATATAAAACAGCGTCTCTTCATCCAGCTGTCCGATCGATGCGCCGTGGCTGCCCTTGACATCCTCTTCCGCACAGAGAATCAGCGGAATGGTCTGATTTACCACATCGTCGCCCATCAGCAGCACATCTTCTTTTTCTGCTCCGACAGATTCTGCTGAGCCGTGCTGAAAGTCGATCGTTCCGCGGAACAATTTCGAAGACGCATCCTTCAATACGCCGGACGCATTGATCTCGCTGTTTGTACGTTTTCCCTCATGCAGCGCCACATAGTTCATGTCCAGACGCTGATCGTCCTGTAACAGATAACCGATATCGGACTGCAGAGAGCTTTCATTTCCGAGAAGCTCTGTCTGGCATCCCTGATAAATCTTTCCGCCGCCCAGGAAAATGTGCACCATTTCGATGCGTCCCTGATCCTCGCAGATGCTTCCGACATCATTTAAAACACGGAACCCTTTGCCGAGGCAATCGATCTGAACGAGACGCAGCAGTGCGCCTTTTCCGACCTTTGCGCGGGTTCTCACGCTGCAAAGTCCCTCTGCATCTGCATCGGATGCATAATCCATCACAACGGTCATCTCGCTGTTTTCTTCTGCAATCAGATCGATCAGATCCAGACTTGCAGTCTGATCCTTACAGACAAAGCCAAGACGCAGCGCAGCTGCCTCTTTTATGCCTGCAGGCATCCGGTAAGCTTTTGCTGCAAAGCCTGACTGCTCTGCCAGCTTGTCCATGTCCGGTCCCATACCGGTTTTGATCGGTTCCAGTGTGCTTGCTTCTACCGCAAACGTTTCCGGAATTTCTTCTTTTTCCAAAGCCTGTCTGTCTGCTTTTACCTGCTTTACTTCCGTTTCATTCATCCGAAGCCAGTTCCAGGTCTTTGCAGGCAGGAAATTTATTTTCATATCCATGTTGATTCCTACTTCCTCTCATTTCGCTGCAGATTCGTTTTCCTGCAGCCTTACCCGATGCTGCCTTTCATTTCCAGACGGATCAGATTGTTCATCTCGACCGCATATTCCAGCGGAAGCTCTTTCGAAACATTATCCGCAAAGCCGCTGACGATCATCGCTCTGGCATCTTCCTCGGAAAGTCCTCTGGACATCAGATAAAAGACTGCTTCGTCGCTGATCTTGCCGATCTGCGCCTCATGTCCGATATCCGCATCCTTTGTCCGGATATCCATTGCCGGAATCGTATCCGATCTGGAACGGTCATCCAGCATCAGGGACTCGCAGGAAACGGAGCTCTTGCTGTGCTTTGCCTGCTTTGTAACTACAACGCTGCTGCGGAACGTGCTCACGCCGCCGTCCTTGGAAATCGATCTCGTATTCATATAGGAAGAAGTGTTCGGAGCGCTGTGTACGACCTTCGCGCCGGTGTCCAGGTTCTGACCTTTGCCTGCAAAGGTAATGCCGGTAAATTCACTTCTCGCGCCTTCGCCAGCCAATAGGCTCGTCGGGTACAGATAGGAAACATGGGAACCAAAGGAACCGGATACCCATTCAATCGTGCCGCCCTCTTCTACCTTTGCCCGCTTGGTATTTAAGTTATACATGTTCTTCGACCAGTTCTCGATTGTCGAATAACGCAGCTTCGCATTTTTGCCGACATACAGCTCTACACAGCCCGCATGAAGGTTTGCAACATTGTATTTCGGTGCGGAACAGCCTTCGATAAAGTGCAGATACGCGCCCTCTTCAACAATGATCAGTGTATGCTCAAACTGTCCTGCACCGGGCGCATTCAGTCTGAAATAGGACTGCAGTGGAATCTCCACATGCACACCTGCCGGAACATATACGAACGAACCGCCGGACCAGACCGCGCCGTGCAGTGCCGCAAACTTATGGTCTCTGGGCGGAACCAGCTTCATGAAATGGCTATGCACCAGCTCGGCATATTCTCCGGTCAGCGCGCTTTCCATATCCGTGTATACAACGCCCTGTGCAGCAACCTCTTCACGCACGTTGTGATAAACCAGCTCAGAATCATACTGTGCGCCGACGCCCGCCAGGGAGGTACGCTCTGCATCCGGGATTCCCAGTGCCTCAAACGTATTTTTGATATCGGTCGGAACCTCGGACCATTTCGCACTCATCTGCGTGTTGGGGCGTACATAGGTAACAATCTCGTCCATATTTAAGTCTTCGATAGACGGGCCCCAATCCGGCATCGTCATTTCATTATATACTTTCAGGGCTTCCTGACGAAATTCGCGCATCCAGTCCGGATCGTGTTTTTCTTTCGAAATCTGATCCACGATTTCCGGTGTCAGTCCCTCTTTGACCCGATATACATCTTTCTCTTCGTTTCGGATGTCATAGATGCTTCTGTTGACATCCTCCACATAAGTCTTTTCTTTCATGGGATTCTCCTTCTTGGACGCTTCTTATTCCTGATGTCCGATATATTTTTCAAAACCGTTTTCGTTAATATCCTCCACAAGGCTGCTATCGCCGGACAGAATCATCTTTCCGTCTGCCAGCACATGCGTCACATCCACATGCAAGGATTCCAGAATTCTCGTGCTGTGTGTAATTACCAGCAAGGAGCCCTGCTGATTCTTCTGGAACTCTTCGATTCCCTTGGATACGGTGCGGACTGCATCGACGTCCAGACCGGAATCGGTTTCATCCAGAATCGCCAGATCCGGTTTTAACATCAGAAGCTGCAAAATCTCCGCCTTTTTCTTTTCACCACCGGAGAAGCCAACATTTAAATCACGGTCTGCATAGGAATGATCCATCTGCAGTACGTCCATTGCTTTCTTTAATTCTTTGCGGAACTCCCACGGACGGATTCTCTGTCCGGTGCGCTGTTCCAACGCATTTCTCAAAAAGTTCCCGAGGGTAATACCGGGAACCTCCAGCGGGTTCTGGAACGATAAAAACAGGCCAGCCTTCGCACGCTTGTCTGTGGATTCCTCTGTAATATCCTGTCCCTTGAACCAGATCTGACCGTTTGTCAGCTGATATCTTGGGCTTCCCATCAGCGCATAACCCAGTGTGGATTTACCGGCACCGTTTGGGCCCATCAGGACATGTGTTTCTCCTCTGTTTATCTCAAGGTCAATGCCGTGAAGGATCTCTGTGTCCTCTACGTTGACTACTAAATTCTTTACCTGCAGCAGCTGTTCTGACATAACTTCCTCCGTTCTTCACAGGTCTTTGTCTCTGTTTTTCGTCCCTGCGACTGTCTTCCTGGTTAACTCCTACTAACTTTGTAGGGTTTGCTGTAGATTATCATAATGGAATCTTTCCCAAAATGCAAGCATTAAATCCTACAAAATTACAGGGATATCGGGCAACGGTTTGGCATTCCAGACAAAAAGGTCGGGAAATGCGCTCCACAGACAGTCTGTGAGACATTTCCCGACCTTGTTCCATTTTGGATTCAGGTATGTTTTTTCTTTGACCTGCAAACGCAGGTTTCATTATCTCCATGATCGTCATCATACCACATCACATTAAATACACGCCCATCCATATAACCATATAACCTGTGGTTTCCCGTAAGCCGCAACGAAATCAGAGCTTCTGCCTCCATATATCGTGCTGCCATGCGATCTCTTGCTTCTTTGTTTAGTGTATCTGGATCAATAGAATGATTCTGCTTATTGTTTTTTACTAAAATTTCTCCCCACGTCTGGCTTTCCAGATTTTTCAATCGCGGAATAATTTCTGTCCAGATCACTTCTCCAATATGTCCCTTTGAAAACGCCCACATCTCCTGATCCGTATTTGCAAAAGTCCATGCCGGCTTCTGAGAATAATATTGGTCAGGATTTTTCTCCTGACCAATGCTTTTTCCACGCGGAATTTCCTTTTGTTTTACCTGCTTCATCTTTTTAGAGCCCGCCATAGTACATCGCCATACTTTCTTTTGTAATTACCCGACTGCATCCTGCCCCAGCCGGAATTCCGCTTCTTGCCAATAACCAGGGATCTTCCATATGTGTCAATTGACTCAGCCACTGTGCATCATGTTTACCATAATACTCTAATACCTTATCGATCGTATCTTTCTGATCTGCAGTCAGATTATTTTCTCCACCAGTTTCATCTTCTGCACTAACACAGAACTTTCCCTGCGTTTTGTAGAAAAGTTCCGGACACACAGGACCATTTGCCCATGCCTGAAAATCCTCTCTAAATAAAGGGGCATCTTCCCAAACAAGTGCCCATGCCTGCGAATAATAACATAACTTTTGAAGCTTCATCGTAGACATCGAACCCGATTTTTCCAGAATATACTTTGCCGTATCAAATACATTTGCCATATTTTCCCCCCTTTCTAATAACAGTATAACATATCTTATCGTTTGTCTGTTAGAATAGCCTACAAAAACAGAAATGCTTTGTCAACTTGTTTTCATAAAAGTTTAGATAAAATTTAGAAAAGTTCAAAACTTCTGGATTATTATTGATAAGACAAAAAAGCCGGAGAACCTTAATTTCTCCAGCTTTTTCTTTCCTTTACATTTGTAAGGTTTTAGTCACCTTTTATAAACATGGCATCCCCAAAAGAGAAAAATCTGTATTTCTCCTTTACCGCCTCTT
>OBLO01001953.1_pt1 | contig 16800 bp, 18 predicted proteins | sample 1519401 | NCBI WGS metagenome assembly OBLO01 (sample SAMEA2602897, study PRJEB22501) | metagenome | reverse complement strand
GATTTAAACGGTGCTACCTTGTACCCATCCTGCTTAAAAATCCTACACAATCCTGCAACAATAAGACTTTTGCCGGCATTTGAAGCAGTTCCCTGTATCATTATTGTCTTTGCCACAATCTTTCCTCCATTATCTAAAAGATTAATAAATAATTCTATTTTAATATGTTCTTATATAGATTCTAAAACATTAACTCTTTTATTATTTTTTATCCACAAAGCCTTATCTATTTCTATTAAATATCCACAGCAATTATCCACTTGCCAACAATAAAATTCTTTATTAGGATGCGAATACTTATCTAATATGGACATTATTGTTCCACCATGGACAATTATTGCTGCATTATTAATTTTATTATCTATAATATTCTTTATTACCTTATCAAAGCCTCTTATACTACGCCTTTTAAAAGCTTCAGTATTTTCTCCATTTGGAAAAGGCATTGACCCATTGCTATCAATCCATTTTTGATAATCCTCATTTCCATCTAGGTCTTTGTAATTTTTATTTTCAAAATCACCAAAATCACATTCTCTTAAATCATCAAATATTAATGGTTCACAATAATTGTATATTATCTTTGAAGTTTCAACACACCTCTTTAAAGGACTAGAATAAACCTGTTCAGCCTTTGGAAATTCTTTATTTTTAGCAATGATAATTCCCTCATTACAAAGATTTTCATCTGTCTTTCCTATATATCTTCCATGAAGATTCCCTTCAGTTTTAGAATGTCTTATTAAAGCTATTTTAATCATTTTCTTCACCTTTAATTATAGTTCCTATACCGCATATTACCCTATGCACCTCTTTAGATTCTTTTGCTATTTCACAGCATATTCTCCCTGTCAATTCACGATATCTTCTTTCAAATTTATCTATTGGAACTATACCATAGCCTATTTCATTAGATATAATAACGGCTTTTCTATTTTCTTTTATCATTTTTTTTATCTTTTCTTTAACCTTCTCTTCATCATCATACACTACTAGAAGCTCTTTTATAAGATTATTAAAATTATATATAACAGGCTTATTACTCATTAAAATTTCTTCTGCTTTTAACCCATCAACATTCAAGCAATCTACCACATCTTCTTTTTTGAATCTACTTATATTAAACAAATATTCAAGCTTTCCTTGATTTTCTCCTCCAATTATAAAAATCACTTATTCCATCTCCTTTCCATAAAATATTCACTTTACTTATGATTATTCAAGAATACTTAAAATCTATTATTCTTTTTTGTATATCTAATATTCTACATCCTAAGTTCAATAAATCCTGTAATGAATTTCATCTACTCGTATATTATTAATTGTGAATTAATATATATTCATATTTGAATACAATCATTTTATAAAAGTATAATAAGCTTTTCTCCTAAAATAACACTTGCAAGCATAAGTAATTCACACATTTGAAGAAAATATCCTGCTAAGTCACCTGTAATTCCAGAGAATTTTTTTATAGACATATGTTTATAATAAATAAACATTAGAAATGCACTAATAATACATATGCTTCCCAAAACAAAATTAATAAACAACATAATTCCAATACAAAAAGCAATATAAATATACATAGTTATTTTTACAGTATTTTTTTGTGCTGCATCTGAAAAGCTGGCTGCAAGTCCACTAGTCTTTGCACATGGGAATGTTACTATTGAAAGAGCGCTTAAGGCTCGTGACAACATAAATCCAACACACAATATAAGTATTGACCTTAAACCAATTTCACTCCATAAGCCAAAATCAACTATAAAGTATACAACACAACTTATTAAAGCAAATGCTCCTATATGAGAATCTTTTAATATCTCTAATTTTCTTTCTACACTTTGATAGGAATTTATCGCATCCATAGTATCAACAAATCCATCAAGGTGTATTCCACCAGTTATAAAAACTGGCAAAACTGTAAGTATAGATGCTTTTAAAAGATTACCCATCTGTAGTGTATTACAAATCAGGTATACAGTAACAATTAATAATCCTATAGCTGCTCCAACCATTGGGAAAAAGCACATAGCATATTTCATATTATCTTTATTCCAATCAGTTTCAGGCATAGGTATTTTTGAATACATTGAAAATGCTATTTTAAAAGAACCCCACACTTTTAAATACCTCCTTTATGAAAAATTGGAATAGAATAAACAACTTCAACTACATTGTCAGCTTTCTTTCCAATTTCTTTATTTATTTCACCTAGATTTCTTATATATCTCATTGTGTCATCATCATAAACAATACCATCTGAGAATACTTCATTCGTCACTATTACTAAATTTTCTGCTTGATTATTTATTGATTCTATACCTCTTATTACTTCTTGTACTGTCTTATCTTTTGCTCCACCTTCAAGATACATTTCATTTGCTACTAGATTTGACATACAATCAATAAGAACTGTTGAATTATTTGATATAAATAATGACTTTAAATTTTTAAAACATTCTATGGTCTTAAAATTTTTATGGTCTCTCATTCTTTTATGTCTTTCAACTTTTTTTAAAGACTCATTATCATAGAGAAACATAGTAGCAATATAAATTAAATTATTTGATTTATAAGATACTGATAAGTCTTCAGCAAACTCTGACTTACCACTTCCACTTCCTCCAGTTATTAATGTTAACATTAAATTCCTCCAAACTCTATAAAGGTTTATATTGTTCTATTCCAATATCATTAAAGCTGCTCATTTTATTATATACAGTGCAAGCCATATCTAAAATCGGAAGTAAGGCTACTGCACCACTGCCTTCTCCAAGACACATTTCACATGTAATAAATGGTTTTAAATCAAGAGCTTCAAGAAGCATCTTTCCAGCTGGCTCTTTTGATACTTGTAAAGGAAGCATATCCTCAATTGTTTTATGTTAAATTTTAGATGCAACAAGAGCTGCAACTGCTGATATAAATCCATCGATTACTATTGGAATATTATATACTGCTCCGCCAATAAACACTCCTGCGAGTCCTGCAATATCGTATCCTCCAACTTTAGATAAAACATCTATAGGATCATTTAAATCAGGATCATTTAATCTTATAGATTCTTTTATAACTTGAATTTTTCTTTCAAGACCTTTCGATGTTAATCCCGCTCCTTTTCCTGTTACTTCTTCTACAGGTGCATTTAACAATACTGATGCTATTGCACTGCTTGTAGTTGTATTTCCAATGCCCATTTCACCAGTTGCTATAATATTGTATCCACATTCCTTCATATTTCCAACTAGGTTTATTCCTGTTTCAATAGCCTTTATCGCATTTTCCCTGCTCATTGCAGGTCCCTTTAATATGTTATCTGTACCATATGCTATTTTTCTGTTTAAAATATTAAATGGAATCATCTCTTCATTCTTATTTAAAGTTCTATCCATATCTCTATAAATTCCAATATCAACTGGAAAAACATCAATTCCTATTGATTTAGCCATTATACTTACGGTTGCCTTTTCATTTGTAAAATTTTCTGTTACATTTGCAGTAATTTCTTGACCTGTTTGAGTAACTCCCTCTTCAACTACACCATTATCTGCACACATTATAATTAAAGCTTTTTTATCTAAGCTAACTCTACTACATTTTGTTATTCCAGCAATCTTAATCACAGCTTCTTCAAGCAATCCAAGACTTTTTAATGGTTTTGCAATACTGTCCCATCTTCTAATAGCTTCATCTATAGACCTTTCATCCAAGTTATTTATTTCTTTTATAGCCTCTTTAAGCTTCATTGTTCTCCCCCTGTTATAAAACTAATTGTATTGAATTTACTCTTTATACTCAATACAATTATATACTTTAAGTCTTATTATAGCTTATCATTAGATACAAATATATAATATTGGTTTATACTTAAAACTCACATACTTTCAATAAATAAAATCTACCTGACTTAAAACGCAAAAAATGAGCCAACTCTATCAGTTAACTCATTAATTTAATATTATTTAAAGAGAAGCAATCCATCCCCATACTTCAATTTGTTTTAAAGCTGGGAATTCTGAATCATCTTTATTTTTTATTAGATTTGATAATTTTATCCACTCCACTTTACATTTTGGGATATCAAAGCATTGACAATCTGGACTATTAGTTGTTTTTAATATCATTTCTTCTCCAGTTGACAATGATAGTTTAACACTTGTCCAATAACTATCGTGTGGATAATCAGCTCTTAAAAATAAACCAATTTTATTTATTAAAACCTCTCTTCCAAATTCAACCGTTATTTCTGCATTCTCTTTTTTATTTATCCCCCATGATTCATATGGCCATCTTCCATGTCCATCTGTTACACAAACACCATCTATTACATTGTTAGCATAAAATGCTGATTCATTTCTAGTTTCAACATTTGCTATAACATGCGGATAAATACCAATTGCATTTTTATGATCAGTAGGATTTAACGCCACATTTCTATATTGCATTAATTCTTCCTTACTAGGTTTTTCTACTGAAAAATAATGTCTATCTCCTTCAAACGCTCCATCTGGATAAGCCAATTTAGCTTCTTCAGTAAAAGGGAACTCATAATTCATTTCAGTATCTTTAAAATAAACTAACGATTTATCAATACACTTATTTATCTTAATCCATAAATATTCTCCAGGATTATAAGTTATAATTTTTACCGATGCTCCATCACCTAGAGCTCCCTTATATCCTAAATATACTCGTTCCTCACCGAATGATTCTTTAATTATCTCGCCACTTCCAGAAATTAATTGAATCTTTAACATTTTACTAGACTCCTTTTTAATAATAATTAAAGTTATTTTATAAAAGCTTAATTCTCTTATTATCTTTATTAAAAACAGTTAATTTTCCAAAAATGCCTTGTCCTTTTTCGCTATAGTAAATCTTATCCCCTTTAAAGGTATCGAAAGCACAGTAGAATATTGAAAATTCTTCATCACTATTTAAACTTTTCACTTCAAAGCCAATCATCTTATCCTTCTCAGCTTGTTCAGATTTACCATTTTGATGAACATATAAAGGTTTAATCTTAACAGTATCCTTCTCATAAAAAGCTTCTATCTTAATTCCTCTGTCTATAAAAGAAGAATTAGATACTAACTTATCATTATTACACAATTGGTTATATTTAGTTGAGAAAACACTCGTTAATTTAACAAAAGGCTCTCCATCTAATGAATCGACTACAAAATTCATGTTTTCTGATTCAATAACTGCTTTGTCACCTGTTTTAATACATCTTGCTGTTGGGTGAATATTGTATATTGAACGCCATTTATGCTCACCAGGATAATCAATTGCTGTAAACACAATTACAATATTCATTTTGTTTTCTATAAAAGAAGTTCTTCTGATTGTATATAGATTCTTTTCTAAAACATCATGGTCCTCTTTGACATTAGCCCTTCCAGACCATATTCCTTCCAACGCTATATAATTGCCTTTTTGATTATAAGAATTACCTATTGGATCTTGTACTTCTGCATATGAAGAATCTCCACTAATTTTAAAATCTTCTCTATTATCAACATCTACAGTGTTATGCATCCATTGTTTCTTTAAACCTGTTCTTAATGGAGAATTATATAGGTAAGTAAATCTCCCTGGATCTCCTATAATATCATGTTTATTTAAATTAATAGTCACACTTCCAACAGTAGCATGTCCATGAGCACTTCCATGTCTTCCATTAAATAATGTTATTAAATGGTTATCATCTTTATATGCTAGAAATCCACTATCTATTTGTTTAAAGCATCCATTAATCGAACTATTTTCATAACTTATATACTTGTCCTTATACATACTTCCAACAAATAATATTCCTTTTTCATTTTCAGAATTAACTTCATTTGCTAAGCCCAAACATCTATATATGCTATATACATATGAAAAGTCAACATTATCACTATCATGTAAAGAAAGAAGATCTTCATTATGATTTTTGTAAAATTGTGATGCTTCCACTAAAGGTTTTAACTTTTCTCTAATATTAATTGGAACATGATGATTTGTGTATTCAGCATGCATCATAACATATGTACTGCTTAATACAACTTCATGATGATACATAGGGCTCTGTTCCCATTGTATTCCATCTTGATAAAATTGGATGTCAAGTTGATCTTCCAATAAGCTCCATGACCATTTTCTATGCTCTTCATCTACTAATTCAGGGAACAAAATAGATGCTGAAAGTACACCTGTGATAAGTAAAACTCCCCAGTTACTTAGTAATTGCTTTGGTGTGTACGCTTTATATAAAAATTCTACATGTATCTTCAGTGATTCTTCTAACATCTCTATTTCTTGTTCAGTTAAATTTAAATCACTTCCTAAATATATAAGACTTCTCATCCAATTAGATAATCTTATACCAGTGTCAAGACTACGCCACGAATCTTTATTATATTCAGAAGGAGTTCCATTATATTTAATAAATTTAAAAAGATACTCCTTCCATTTTTCTATATATTTTTTATTTTCAGTAACCCTATAAGCAATTGCTAAGTCAACCATAAATCCATTACGGTTTAACATATATATCCATTCCGGATCTGAATTAGCGCTTCTATTCCATTCTACGCCATCGAATTTATAAGGAATAGAAGTCGCTTCCATATCCATAGGATCGTTATAAATTATTATGTTGTCACAAAGTAAATCACCTTGAAATTTTGCTCTTTTTATTTCTTTTTTGCAATTCTCTTTAACAAAGCTTTTCCAATCATTTGATAAAAATTCATTGCTATATTTATTAATTAGATCAAAAGTTATCATAATTTACACTCAACCTCTTCCTATAATACTAGATGACAAAACCTTTATTACAGTACTTTTGCTTATCTCAACAGAATAACTATCTTTATTTTTATCTTTTAAAGTTCCAAAAATCCCAGAGTTTAATAATACTTTATCACCAATATTAAGTTCATTAAGAAACTTTAAATGCTTCTCATTATTTTCCTTAATTCCCTTATACCTAATAATAGTAGAGATAACAATGTAACAAATAAATACTACTACTATTAAGGATATAAAAAGTATATTTTTAGCATCCATCTTCATTACATCCTATTAGATAATAAAGTCATTGTTTCTTTGCTATCATTAACAGAATCTAATAACATTGTTTCAAGCTCTTCTTCCTCAACCTCACTAAAGCAACATTTCATTGCTAAGTCTACAACTAAAGCAAGATTAATTCCTGAAATAATATATTGATTCATTTTGCCTGATTCTAATATTAATCGAGCAGCTATTTGATGTGGTGCTCCACCAGTTAAATCAGCAACAACTATAACCTTATCATTATTATCTAATAACTCTTTTATTTTTTGTTCGAATCCTTCATGTGTTTCGTTCTTATCTAAATCAAAAGCACATATATTTTCATTATTTCCTACTAATAAAGATACTGCTGATAAAACTCCACTTGGAAAATTACCATGCCCTACAATTACTAATTTACACATTTAAATTCCTCCTAAACTAAAATACCAAAATACGAAAGTCCAATACCTAATACAAATAGTAAAGCTAATAACTTATATGTTGACCATTTGTATTTCTTTACTAATATGAATACTACTATAGTAATAACAGCAGGTAACATGTTTGGAAGTATTTTATCTAAAATTGTTTGAATAGAAACAACTTGCTCTTCACCTGATGCAAGAGTAGTAGCATATTGAATACCTATTTTTGCTTTTACAAAACTAACTGATAATGCAGATATAACTGTAACACCTACTATACCAGCAGCATGAGAAACTTGACCTATTTTCTCACTTAATGTATCGATTACACTTGTACCTAATTTATATCCTAAATATCCCATTAATAACTTAATAGTTAACATAGAAATTATCATAGTTATCCAGAAAGCCATAGGAGCAAAAGTTAATCCGTTCATAGCTAATCCAGCAAATATAGTTGAAAATAATGGTGCTAAACCAAATTGTGCAATTGAATCACCTATTCCTGCCAATGGTCCCATTAATGCCATCTTTATACTACGTGAATTTTCAATATCTTCACCATGATCATACATTGCCATATGCATACTAGTTTCAAATGGTAATGTATGAGGATTTATATTGTAAAATTCTATATTTGAAATTGCAACTTCTTTTAATTTTTCTGGATCATCCTTATATATCTTTTTCAATACTGGTAGGATTACAAATAAATATCCTGTTCCTTGATATGAATTATAGTTAAATCCATTTTGTAAAAAATAACTTCTAAGGGTTGTGTTTAAATAATCTCTTTGTTTTAATACAGGTTTTCTAGATTCCATTTGAAAAATCCTCCTCATCAGAAACATTAACATAGCTCTCAGCTACTACCTTCTGAGCATTACTAGAGTTTAAATTATAAACAATTAAAGCAAATACTGTACCAGCTAACGCAATAGCCATAGTTGGTAATTGTAAATATGATACGCATATATAACCTAATAGAACATATGGTATAAATTCCTTCTTAAGCATAACTGACATTATCATTGCAAATCCGATTGCAGGTATAAGTCCTCCAGCTATTGATAATCCTTTTATCAACCATTGAGGTAAAACATTTACAAACGATTGTAATGCAGGTAAACTTACTGCTGAAATAATTCCTATAATAAATCCAACTACTAAAAATGCAATTACTGTACTATTTGCAAGTAAATTAAATTTACCATACTTTCCTTGTTTTAATAATTTTTTAGCATTATCTGTTGTACCTGATAATGCAGTATATATAGCTGTAGTAACTAATTGGAATAATACTGCAAATGGGAATGATAGAGATAACGCTGATTCAGGAGTAACTCCTTGATTCTTTAATGTAATTGCCATAATTGTCCCTACTATACCAGGCCCTAATTGATTTGGAGGAACTGTTCCACCTGCACCTACACCAAATCCCATGAATGCTAATTCAGCTAAAGCTCCAAAAGTTAGTGCTGTAGGAATATCCCCTAAAACAAGTCCTACGAAAAATGCCATAATAATTGAACGATTTGTATATATACCAAGTAATTGTCCTGCATAACAGAATGCAGTAATTAATCCTATTAAAATTGCCTGAGTTAATGATATTTCCATCTTTTCTTCCTCCTACTATAGAGCATTATTTAAAGCTTCTATGGACTTAACTCCATCATCTGATACAGGTGATGTCTTCGTATTAAACTTCACATTATATTTATCTCTTAATACACGTAATGCTTCTTTATCCTTTTCTCCTAAATAAATAAATTGAGAAATCTTTTCTTTGCCTTCTGCTGCATGAACATTACCTATATTTAACTCTTCTATAGGGAATCCACCCTCTACTAATCTAAGAGCATCTTCACAAGATTTAACAATTGTGAAAATAGTTTGATGTGGAGCTGCTTTCCAAATTACTTCATTCGTTCTATCAATAGTCCAAAAACGTAATCCAATATCTTTAGATACAATCGATTTCATTAAGGTTTGTTGAATATTATCTGTTGACACCTTATCATTTGCAACTATTACTAAGTTAGCACCTAAACTTTTAATCCACAATTGTCCTTGTCCATGTATCAATCTTTCATCAACACGCACCATTTTTATATTTGGTTTATTTTCCATAGTTAATTCCTCCATTTATAAAATAATTAATTATTTTTTACCAATACATTTCCCAACTTTTATAAAATCTAATTAAAGATTCCATATAGAAATAATCTCCCCAAATATTACCTTCATCTACACCTTTACCTGAATGCCAAGAATATACTCCATGATTTATAAGTGCTGTAGCTCCATCAGTCAAATCATCAGTATAATTATTTATTAAACTAGCTAACATTGAGTGCTGTACATATCTATAAACACTCTTCAATTCATCAGTCTCTAACAGGAACTTGTCCATTAAATTAAAACCACAAACTGCTATTGCAGCTGAAGATGAATCTCTTGATTGTCCAGAGCCATCATTAAAAATTAAATCCCAATAACATATAAAATCTTCTGGTAATCTATTTATAAAATAATTTGCCACTGCTTCAAAAGTATTTATATTTTCTTCATCTATATTGTGAAAATGATTTAATGCTATTCCGTAAATTAACCAAGCTTGACCTCTTGCCCAGCTAGAATCATCTGAATATCCTTGTCTAGTCTTACCACCAACAGGATTTCCAGTTGAAGGATCAAAATAGAATGTGTGATATGCAGAAGCATTATCTCTAACCGCATTTGCAATCGTTGTTTTAAAGTGTTTTTCAGCAATTTCTTTATATTTTTCTTCTTCTGTCACTTCTGTTGCCCAATATAATAAAGGAATATTTAAAAGGCAATCTACAATTAATCTATAATTGTCAGCAACACCTAGTTCACCCCATGCTTGTATGAATTCACCTTTTTCTTGATAACGTTTAATAAGTGCATCTGCAGCCATAATTGCTGCATCATACGCCATCTTATTTCCTGTTAATTTATAAGCACTAACGCATGATGGTATATAAAGAAATCCTAAATCATGGTGACTAACTTCAATATTATTTACAATTCTATTATAAAATGACTCAACATTTTTCTCTGCCAATTCCTTGTATTTATTGTCTTTTGTATATTCATATGCCAACCATAAAATTCCTGTCCAAAATCCATTGGTCCATTCAGTATTATCCATGACACCATAAGTGTTATCTTTAGTTGCTGGTGTTGGAAAATTCTCTCCAAATATTTCTATATTTCTATCTATTTTTCTTATACATTTATCTAATGCTACTTCAATTGTTTCTTTAGTTAAGAAACCACGATTAAAATAACGTTCACTACGAATCAACGGTTCTTTTATAATATTGCGCATATTTTCCAAAACTCCTTAATGTTAATTTTTAATTAAACATTATCTTCAGTTTGAATTTCTATAGAGTAAAATTTATAATGTATATAGCTTCTTATAAATTCAAATGGTATTTGAGCAGGATAATAAGTAATTCTTTCTAATTTATATAATGGTGTATTTTCATCAACTTTTAATACATCACATAAACTTTTTAACGAAATTGGAAACTCTACTTGTATTTTTTGTTTCATAGGTAAAGTCATTAAATTTATATCCAAAGCTTTTTTTATTTCATCAGAAACTCTATCATTTTCATTTAAATTATTATAATCAAATTTCTTTAAATACTTCTTTGGAATATAGCTATTTTGAACTTGCCATGGTGTATCATTAACATAACTCACTCTACAAAATTTAACTAAAGTCTCATTAGCTCTAACTTTTAATTTTTCAGCAATCTCCGCATCTTCTATTTCTTTTACAATTAATATTTTTTTACTTTCTATTATCTTTTTCTCATTATACTCATTCTTAAATTCTTCAATTATTGGACTTCCCTCATCAAAGAAAGCACGTCTATGCTTAAATGATTTCCTTACATAAGTTCCTTCTCCTTGTTTTCTAATAAGGTATCCACTTAAAACTAAATCTTGAAGAGCTCTAACAACAGTTGTACTACTAACATTGTAAATTTTTTTTAACTCTCCCTCAGAATAAATTTTATCTCCAGGCTTAAACTTTTTTTCTTCAATCATCTGAATAATGTCTTGTTTTATAATTTCATATTTTGCAAGCATCTCTATCTCTCCCTAATCATATAACACGTTAATGTATTAAGTATATTATTATAATTATATGTTATATCATTATGGCTTTCAAGTGTAATGAAACTTATAACACTTTACCTTAATTCATTCATAGAAACCATATCCATATCATCATATGTGATATTTTCTCCACACATTGCCCATATGAATGTATAATTACTTGTCCCTACTCCTGAATGTATTGACCAACTTGGAGATATAACAGCTTCTTCATTTCCTACTATAATATGTTTAGTCTCATCCGGTTTACCCATCATATGAAAAACCTTCGTTTCTTCATTCATATCAAAATACAGATATGTTTCCATACGTCTTTCATGAGTATGACACGGCATTGTATTCCAAGCACTGCCTTCTTCAAGAATTGTATATCCCATTTGCAATTGACAACTTTCACATACATTGGGATGAATATATTGGAATATTCTTCTCTTATTTAACGTTTTTCCTTCACCAACAATTCTTGGTGTTATATTATCTATGCTTATTTTAACATTTGGATATTTATAATGTGCAGGTGTTGAAACAACATAGAATTTTGCTAGATTATTTAAATCCTTAGATTTAAATATTACTTGCTTTGTTTCTTTTCCAATGTAATATCCGTCTTGTTTTTTCATTTCTTCTTCTTTACCATCAATAATTATTGTTCCCGGTCCACCTATATTAATAATTCCAAGCTCTCTACGCTCTAAGAAATAATCTACTCCAAGTTCTTTCGAAAAAATTATTTCTAAAGGCTTGTCTTTAGGTGTCACTCCTCCGAAGATCTGACGATCATAATGCAAATACGTCAAACAAATCTCACCAGGTGAAAATATTCTTTTTTGTAAAAATTCATTGCATAATTCTTTAGTTGAATAATGCTCTATATCTTTAGGACTATGTGCATATCTAATTTCCATTTCTCCTCCTCCTCTCCATTTATAAGGTTAACCACTTAACATGTTAAGATGTTAATATAATATTACTACTTTATGAAATCGTAGTCAATAAATAAAAAAAATATTTTTTATTTATTTCTATGGATAAAATAGATATGATTTTAATATTAAAATACGAATTAAAAAAAGGCTTTAAAGACTGGCTTTCTTAACTGCACACATAACAAAAGGCTTAACCTTTACGGTTAAGCCTTTTGTTATTAAGTTGGTACTCCCAGCGGGAATCGAACCCACATCTATCCCTTAGGAGGGGATTGTTCTATCCATTAAACTATGGAAGCATATTAAATTTACTTTAAATGTCTATTAAATTCTATTATAATTAACCCCAATTGTCAAATTTTAATAAAAAATTTTATTATTTATGAAATCTCTTTTTAAGAATATATATTTAAACAAACTCTTCATAAATATAATTTTCAAAAAGAATAAAAAGGTTGTAATATACATTACAACCTTCAACAATCTAAAATTATCTTCTATTTTGTTCTTTTTTAGCTCTTCTACAATCTGCACATCTTACAGGTTCATTTTCAAATCCTTTTTCTTTGTAGAATTCTTGTTCTCCTACTGTAAATATGAATTCATTCCCGCAATCTCTGCATACTATTGTCTTATCTGTCATAATTATTCCTCCTAAAATTAAAGATTCTAAATTGATATAATAATCTCTAATTCCTGAGAAACTATTTACCTAAATGAAACTTTTTTATTAGCATTTCTGCTATTCTTAAATAATAACATAATTTTTATTTAATTGCAAGCTTTATATATATTCCATTAACAAATATACTTTATTTTTTTATTTTACCAAATTTGTAATCTGTCTTCTGGTTTTATATACATCTTATCTTTTTCAGTTACTCCATAAGTTGTATAAAATTGATCAAATTGTGGTAAAACAACATTAACTCTTATCTTATTTGGTGAATGTACATCAAATTTTAAAGCCATATCTTCATACTCAGGTGTAGCTATCTCACGCCATATCCTTGCATTACTTTCAAAGAAATCTTTATAATTAGGATTTTCTTTTTCTTTTAAGATATCTAAGACACATGCAATACCACCAATATCAGCTATGTTTTCGCCTACAGTAGCATCACCATTAACATTTTTCCCATTATCAGTTTTTACTTTATTATAATAATCTCTTACTTTTTTAGTCTTTTCTTGGAATTTACTTAGATCTTCATCTGTCCACCAACAGTTTAAATTACCATTACTATCAAACTTAGCACCAGTATTATCAAAAGCATGACTTATTTCATGACCTATTACAGCTCCAATTGCTCCATAATTTCTTTCTTCCGATGCATTTATATCATAAAATTCATCTTGAAGTATTCCTGCTGGAACTGTTATACCGTTAGATGTTGGGTTATAAAAAGCATTTACCATTTGTGGAGGACATGCAAATTCATCTCTATCTACAGTACTATTCAATTTCTTTAACTGTTTTTCATATAAAAACTTACTCATATTAAGTGCATTTTGTAAAAGTGATCCACCTTCATCATATGACTTAATTTCTACTGATGAATAATTTTCCCATTTTTCAGGATATCCTATATTCACATTTAAATTATTTAATTTTTCTATTGCATTAGCTTTTGTCTTATCGCTCATCCAATCTAATTTTTCTATTCTTTTTTTATAAGTTTCTATAATCTTACTTGTCATATTTTCAACATTTGTTTTTATCTGAGGATTAAAATATCTATTAATATATAATCTACCGAAAGGTTCTGATAAGAAAGAATTTACAAAAGATATTGCTTTTTCATCATCAGGAATATCTCCCTTTGAACCCATATATTCATTGGCAAATTCTGTACTCGCCTTTGTAAAATCTTCACTTAAAAACGCTCCCATTCCAGCTATATTATTAATTTCTATATAATCTTTAAATAGCTGAAGATTCTCTTCTTTATATATGTCATTTAAAGCTTTTATCCATTTTTCTTCACCTAATATTATCTTATTTGCAGTATCAACCTTTAAATTTTCCATATATTTTTTTATATTTAAATTAGGCGCTAAATTATCAAGTTGATCAATACTTACTACATTATATGATTCATCAATTGCGTTTTCATTTTTAGTACTCTCTTCTTTTCCAATTATCGATGGAGCAATCATGTATTCAAGTTTAAACATATTTTCAACTTTTTGTTTTGCTTCATCTGTTGTATAACCAGTTAATGTTAAAAGTTTTATATAATAATTTGTTATAAGTTCCTTTGTATGTGCTGTGCTTTCTGTAGGTTTTGTATATTCATCAGAATCTCCCAATGAAAGCCCTGTTTGTTCCACATAAAGAGCATATTTAGTTGCATCCTTTAAATCTACACTAATTGCAAATCCGATTAAAGGATTACTTATATCATATTTATTTAAATCATTAAGTTCATCAAGACTTTTTATATTTTTTATTCTTTCAATAATTTCTCGCGCTGGCTCTATACCTTGTTTATTTCTTTCATCCTTATTTAAATAATTTTCATATAAATTTATGATTTTTTTCTCATCACTATTTTCACCATACATCTTCTTATTTGCTATAAGTTCACTCATAAGATTCTTCTTTTGTTCTGTTAATGAATTATTTACTGAATCAAATGCAGAATTAGATGTTTTTCCATCCGCAATTTTAGCAGTATTTAACCAATCCTTATTAACAGCATCATAGAAATCATCCTGCTCTCTTACATCATTATTTACAGTTTTATTATTTTGATTATTATTATCTACTTCTGCTGCTTTAGCATATATACTTTGAGAGAAAAGCATCGCACAAGCTACTGTAAAAGCAATAAATTTTCTTTTCTTTATCATTTAATTGTCACCTCTTCCTTCTTGTAATATTATACCTTATTTTTCTTTATATGTAATAAAAAGTATGATTTATATTGGTTTAGTAATATTTATATATTTTGCTTAAACAAATTATAATTATCCCCACAGAAAATCAACAGATAAATATATAGCTTATTCTTATTAAACTTAACTACATAAATCTATCTGTTGATTGTACATTTTTTTTTATTTTTCTAAATTGTTCTAACTTTATATTTTTTATTAACTCTTATTCTAAAGAAGTCAACAAATCTAGTTATAAGAGGACCTGATAATACTATAACCGCTAAAGATATTGCCCAATATCTTAATTTAATTGTTGTTAAACTAAATATATATCGTCCTATAGGAGTAATAAACGCAAGAATCATTATACCAAACATACTTAAGCATAATACTGCTTTGAAATTAGTTAATGGTTTTGCAACTCTAAATAATATCACCATACTAATTCCAGCAAACATTAACAATGCTAAAGTCCTACTTTGTTGCATTCCAACACCTAAAGCTAAAGATATTAAAAAAGTACCTACTGTGAATCCAGCAAGAATTATTCCATTTGGTATACTTACTGTTATTACTCTTGTTAAAAATCCTTTTTTTACTCCACCTGTACTAGGAAGCATCGCTAAGAAAAATGCTGGAATCCCTATAGCACAACTACCAACTAATGATAACTGTATTGGTAATATAGGATATGGTAAAAACATTACCGAACAAACAAATGCCAATAATATTGAGTATATTGTTTTTGATAAAAATAATTCAGAAACTCTCTCAAGATTATTAATCTGCTTTCTTCCTTCTTCTAATACCTTTGGAAGTGCTGAGAAATCTGACTTCATCAATACAAGCTGTGCTACTGCTTTTGTAGCATCTGACCCATTTGCCATAGCTATACCACAATCTGATGCTTTTAATGCTAATACATCATTAACACCATCACCAGTCATCGCAACAGTATGATCCATTTCTTGAAGGGCTGTAACAATTTTTTTCTTTTGATGTGGAGTAACTCTTCCAAAAACAGTTGTATCTTTTACTAAATTTTTAAATTCATTATCGTCTTCAGGAAGTTCACGAGCATCAACATATTTGTTCCACGACTGTACTCCTGCCCTTCTTGCAACTTCAGATACAGTTACAGGGCTATCACCAGAAATAATTTTCACTTCAACTCCCTGTTTATTGAAATAATCAAGTACATCTGGAGCTGCTTCTCTTATTATGTCCTCTATTAAAAGTAAAGCTATACTTTCTATCTTTCCTAAAAGGCTGTCGCTTAATTCTTCTCCATGAAACTTAGCTAACAGTAATACTCTCTTACCCTTTTTAGCTTCTTCTTCTACCATGTT
>OBLO01001941.1_pt1 | contig 16888 bp, 15 predicted proteins | sample 1519401 | NCBI WGS metagenome assembly OBLO01 (sample SAMEA2602897, study PRJEB22501) | metagenome | reverse complement strand
AGTGCTTGCCTTGAAGACCTGCGTTGCCTTGTTTTCTGTGTTGTCAATTAAAACATTTCCCTTGCTGTCGGTAACCTTTGTGTAGAACACCGGCTTGCGGTACTGGCCGCCATCTGCGATTGCCGCGTAGGCTGCCGTCAGTTCGAGATCACTGACACCGTAGGTGATACCGCCGAGAGCCAGCGGCTGGATCACATCGTATTCCTCTGAGAGTTTGGAAAAACCAAGCTTCTTCAGATAATCAAAGCCGACCTTCGGCGTAAGCTCGGTCAGTACTTTGACGGCCGGGATATTGATGGAATTGATGATCGCCTGGCGGACGGTAACATCACCATGGTAGGTAAGATCCGAGTTCTGCAGCGGTGTGCCGTCACTGTAGTTGAACGGCTCATCCTTAATTACCGTAGCGAGTGTAATCTTTCCAAGGTCGAGCGCCGGTCCGTACGCGGAAAGAATCTTGAACGTGGAACCCGGCTGGGAATAATTATCGGTTGCGCGGTTGAAGGTAAGACTTGCTGTTTTTTCGCCGCGTCCGCCGACGATGGCTTTCACGTAACCGGTGCGCTGATCCATAACGGTCATGCACGCCTGCGGCTGCGGGGTGAAGCTGCTGCGCTCGGCAACAATCGTATCGCCCTCCTGCATGATAGCGGCTTTGTACTGGTCGATATAGCTCTGTGCCTCCTCCTGGGAGTCAAAGAGCAGATCGAAATTCGGATTGCTGTTGCGGAAGTAGAGCTGCAGCATCTCTTTGCTGTAGTTCTGTACCTCGCCGTCTGCCTGCTCTACGGTGAGCGCCCAGTCGAGACCGATCTGCGTGTTCGCCGGGAAGTTCTCCGGATTCTGGAATTCCGTATCGAGGATTGACTGCATGTAGGAATCCTGTGTGGTATAAATTTTGAGGCCGCCGCTGTAGACAACGTTCTTTGCCTGCACTTCGGTGTAGCCTTTCTGTACCATCAGATCGTTGATCAGGTTGGTGATGACTTCATCGATAAAGTAGGAGTACGGCGCGCTCTCCGCCTGGGACTGCGTGTGCATGGCGATGCGGTCGTAAACGTTGTCGTTCATGGCAATGGTGTATTCTTCTTCGGTGATGTAGCCCTGCTCTTTCATGTTGTTCAGGATCTTGTCGCGGCGCTGCTGGTTTTTCTCCGGGTGGTTTTTCGGATTATATGCCGTCGGCGCCTTTGGAATTGCGGCAAGAACGGCGCATTCAGAGAGCGTCAGATCTTTTGCATCCTTTCCGAAATACGTCTGCGCTGCCGTCTGGACACCGTAGCAGCCGGAACCTAAGTTGATCGTATTCAGATAATTTTCCAGAATAACGTCTTTGGCGTTTTCACCCTCTGCGGTCAGTGTTTTTTCCAGCTTCAGCGCCAGGTACTGTTCCTGGATCTTCCGCTTGAAGCTCTGCATCCGCGTCTCTTCCATCCAGTCAGTGAAAACATTGTTTTTTAAGAGCTGCTGTGTGATCGTGCTGGCGCCCTCGGTAAAATGAAAGCCGTGGCTGACGCCGACAACGAAAGCACGGATGATACCGCTCGGATCGATGCCGTTGTGCTCATAAAAACGGGCATCCTCAACCGCGACGATCGCGTGCTGCATATCGAGCGGAATCTCCTCAATCGAAATCGAGACACGGTTTCCCTGAGCCCCGGTCAGCTTCTGTACCTGGTTGCCGTCAGCATCGTAGATAAACGACGCGTTGCCGAGCGGCATGATATTTGCCTCCGAGATATCAGGGGCACTGTCAATCACGCCGCGGACAGCGCCGATCACAAGCCCGGCACCGCAGACGAGAACGACAAGAAGAAGACAGAACGCGATGCGCAGCGCCGTCACGCCGGCCGTCTTTTCAATCTTTCCGTAATGGGACCGCAGATCTTCACGTTTGTCTTCCAGATGACTTTTTCCAAAGTGCATATAGAAAATCCTCCTTATGTCATGTTCCTGCAAAACTGATTCAGTTCAGTAATCAATGGTGTTCCTGCCCTGCAAAAAGCAGGGTATACTTATCTTTATTATACCAAACAAAGGGCTGGAATAAAAGTATTTCTGAAAAGAATGCTGATTTTTCAGAAATGATATGGTAAGATAGGTACATATTTGGATGAAGGAGTAAGGACATATGATCGATCAGTTTCGGACGGTTTACCGGGGTGGAACCGGGGAAATCGTGGAGAAGAAATCACGTTTTATTGCGACGGTGCGTCTGGTGGAATCTGAGGAGGAGGCACTTTCCTGCCTGGAAGCTCTGCGGAAAAAATACTGGGATGCGCGGCATAACTGTTTTGTGTATATTATTGGAGAAAATCAGGAGACGGTGCGCTGCAGCGACGACGGGGAGCCTTCCGGCACGGCAGGGCGGCCGATGCTCGATGTGGTACAGGGAGCAGGCCTCCGCAATGTGCTTGTTGTGGTGACGCGGTATTTCGGCGGTACGCTGCTGGGAACGGGCGGCCTGGTGCGCGCGTACTCGCAGGCGGTGCAGGAGGGGCTGGCAAACAGTGTTCTGATTGACGAGATCTGCGGCGTGCGGCTGTTGATTGAGACGGATTACAACGGCATCGGTAAAATCCAGTATCTGCTCGGCCAGCGGGGGATTCCGATTCTGGAATCCGAGTACACCGATCAGGTGAAAATCCGCGTTCTCGTTCCGAAAACGGAGGTGGACCGTCTCTGCGCGGAGATTACCGAGGGGACGAACGGAAAGGCAAAACTGGAAAAAGAAGAGGAGCTGTACTTTGCGCAGAACGACGGAGAACTGATCTTCGGGGATGAGCTGACACAGTATAAAAACCTGGAAGCAGAAGAATTAGGATAAAGGAGGATGCGACATGAGGTTTCCGGAAAATCTGAAAAAGAGCGGAACGATCGGCTTTGTGGCACCATCGTTTGGATGTACGACAGAACCATACAAGTCCGCGTTTGCAAATGCACAGAAAAAATGGAAAGAGATGGGATATGAGCTGGATCTTGGGCCAAACTGCTATGCGGACCACGGCATCGGCATCAGTGCGGCGCCGGAAGAATGCGGAAAAGAACTGACGGAATATTATGTCAGTGAGAAGAATGACTGTCTGATATCCTGCGGAGGCGGAGAGCTGATGTGTGAGGATCTCGATTACGTGGATTTTGAAAAGATCAGAAAGGCACCGGCGAAATGGTATCTCGGCTATTCTGACAATACGCATTTTACGTATCTTCTGCCGACCCTCTGCGATACGGCGGCTGTTTACGGTCCGTGTGCGAGTGATTTCGGCATGGAGCCGTGGCATAAATCCGTAGTGGATGCGTTTGGCGTACTGACGGGAGAAGTGCGTACCGTCCGCGGCTATGAGGGATGGGAAAGAGACGATGCGAAGGGCAGAAGCGAGGAAAATCCGTATCTGCCGTACCAGATTACAGAACCGCGCGTTCTGCGCCGCTTCCCGGATGCGGACAGTGCATTTGAGGGACGGCTCATCGGCGGCTGTCTCGACTGTCTCGTCAATATTCTTGGAACGAAGTACGACGGAACGGTTGATTTTGTGGAAAAATATAAAGAGGACGGTTTTGTCTGGTTTCTGGAAGCGTGCGATCTGAACGTCTTTGCGATCCGCCGCGCAATCTGGCAGATGGAGCACGCCGGCTGGTTCCAATATGTGAAAGGCTTTCTGATTGGCCGCCCGCTGCAGTTCGGACAGAAATTCGGGGAACTCGACCAGTACCGCGCCGTGACGGATCTGCTTGGAAAATACAACGTGCCGATCGTGATGGATCTCGACATCGGACACCTTCATCCAGCGATGCCGCTGATCGACGGAAGTTATGCGAAGGTGGCCGTGGAAGGAAATGAGATTGAAATTAAGATGGAGTGCCGTTAGAACGCTTTTGAAAAATATTTTCTCGAGCGGCAGGGCAGAGCCTGTGGGAAAATGTTTGCGCGCGTAGAAGAACTATCGGCGCATCCGGCAGATGCCGCGGAGCTTTTTGACATCGAGAATCGTGACCGTGCCGCGGGAGAGTGCGACGATGCCGTCTTTCTCGAACGACTTTAAGGTGCGGGAAACGACCTCTCTGGCACTGCCGAGGTTCCGCGCGATCTGCTCGTGCGTGGTGGAGAGCACCGGGGAACCGGTGCGGATGCGTTCATCCTCGAGATATCCGGCAAGGCGCTGGTCAAGCCGCGTAAAGAGAAGCTGGCCCATCGCCCACATGACTTCGGAAAAATGCTCCGTTGTTTCCCGGTAAATGTAGTTTTCAACGTAAATATTCTGATTCATCAGTCTGCGGAACGTGCTGGCCGGAGTGATGAAAACTTTCGTCTCCTCCTCGGCCTCAATCAGAATATCAAAGCTGATTTCCTGCATTGCACAGGAGGCAGACAGCGTGCAGACTTCGCCGGAACCGGTGGTAAACAGGGTAATTTCCCGCTGCTCGCCGGACTGGATAAAGATGCGGAGCTTGCCGGAGAGGACAAGCAGAACGCCGAGACAGTCATCGTCACAGCTGTAGAGAAAATCGCCGCGCTGATACGTCGTCAGGACGGAAGAGAGCACGAGTGTCTGCTGTTCATCGGCGGTAAGCTTTGAATAAAATGGATAATGCTCCTGAAAACAGGATTCCAGAAAAGATGACATAAATAAAACTCCTTTCGGAAGAAGAATGTTCTTTTGTAAACTACGGCAGCAGCCGTTTCTTCCATGATAGAAAAGAACAGAAAGAAATGCAAGAAAAAACGTATCGGTTTTTGTGCCGATACGTTTTTTCTGCATTTCCGATATTACGCTGTTTATTTTACAGAGTTAATCAGCTCTTCCAGCTCCTCATAGGAAACGGCGCCGACGTTTTTCTTTACGAGCTCACCGTTTTTGAAGAAAGCGAGGGTCGGAACGCTCATGACTTTAAAGGATCTTGCCAGCTCCGGTGCTTCGTCAACGTCTACTTTGTAGAACTGAATCTCCGGCATATCCTCAGCTGCCTCTTCGATGACCGGGGCGAGCATTTTGCACGGTCCGCACCAGGTAGCAAAGAAATCAACAACGGCAACGCCAGGTGCTGCCTGCAGAGCTTTTTCGAAGTTTTTGGATGTAACATGAATTAATGACATAATAGAAGTCCTCCTTTTTATTGTACGGGTAATTCCCGGTAACTGTTTTTTTGTTGTGACTGTAGAATATCACAGCAGAACGGGAAGTTCTGTGACTAAGTCACAAAGTGATTTTTCAGTTCTGTTTCGGTTCTTTCCCCTGGCGGAAGCATTCGATCATCTCGCCGGTCAGGCTGATGAGGTTCGGGGTCTCCGGGAGGGAAGCACGGTCAAACCATTCGGCAACGGAGAGTTCCTCGCGGTCGAGGGTAATGGACGGATCGCCGTCCACATCGCAGTAAAATCCGGCGAGCAGCGAGCCGCTGAAGGACCACGGCTGACTCTTATAGTATCTCAGATTTTTGACCTTTAATCCGACTTCTTCCATGACTTCACGGTGCACCGTCTGTTCCAGCGTCTCACCGACCTCGGTATAGCCGGCCACGAGGGCGTACTGGCGGTGGCTGCTGTGGGAAGGTGCGTACTTCGTGAGCAGCAGGCGGTCACCGTCGGTGATGGCAACGATGACGCTCGGGCAGATGACCGGATAGGAGAGTGCGCCGCAGGAAGGGCACTGCATCGCGCGTTCATTTCCAGGCGCATGCATCTTCGTTCCGCAGCGGCCGCAGTAGGTGTGGTCGGTGTACCAGGTGTGGATCTGGTAACCGGTGATACCGGCAAACCCGAGCCATCCCGGAACGGCGCTGCGAAGAATTAGTGTATTTTCGTATTTCCAGATGCCAAATTCCGGAAGCTGCGGACTGCGCAGTTCATAATAGTCCGTCTCATCAATGCGGAACAGAAATTTTGCCTTTTCTTTAATCTCCGGAAAAACAGCTGTAATTTCCGCAATGGAAGGGTAGCGGATCTCGGGATCTTCGAAATTGCACATAATTGTGTGATGACCGTAAATTAAAACAAGATCCGTATCGTTCGGAACAGAAGGCTGGTAATCTACATAATATTTATGCGGAGCAATGTCCTGAATCATAAGAATTCCTTTCTTTGGTAAAAAAGTTTTTGGAAAAACAAAAAACCGAAATTTCTGTGAAGAAATTTCGGTAATAAAAAGAGCGCGAGACGGGATTCGAACCCGCGACCCCAACCTTGGCAAGGTTGTACTCCACCCCTGAGCCACTCGCGCATATTCATCCTTTAGGATGAAGCGGGTGATGGGAATCGAACCCACGTATCCAGCTTGGAAGGCTGGTGTTCTACCATTGAACTACACCCGCAGATGATTGGCACTGATTTTTTTCTCTATCTTGTTGACTGCCGTGCCTCACTGACAAAACGTATTCTACAGGAAAGCCGGAGAAAAGTCAACCCCTTTTTTAAAAAAAATTGAAAAAAATTTTAAAATACTGAAAAAGGTGAAAATTCAGGGCAAATGGCGCGAGTGAACGTCCGGTGAATAGCACGTAAATATCAGTCTTGTTCCGGGAAGGAAAGTGTACTATAATAAAAAAACGAAAAACAAAGAAAAAGGGGGAACTTCCCTATGCAGGAGAATGGAGCAGCACCTCGGGATCGGCATTCTGATGCAGGATATTGCAGAAACCTTCGAAGAATGGAAAAACCGGCATCTGTGCAATTTAAAGAAAAATTCTAATCTTTCTATAAAATATTTTGGGAAAAACTGGACTTATCTGAAAAATTTGATATAATAGAAAGGTAGTGACAGGGAAATTTTATGCTAAAATCTGGAAAGAAGAACCCTGTCAATTCTTATGGGAGGAAAAATACATGGATGCCATTGATTATAAGATTCTGAAGATATTGCAGAAAAATGCCCGCGAGACGGCTTCCAATATCAGCAAAGAGATTCATTTATCGGTTTCTGCAGTCATCGAGAGAATCCGTAAAATGGAAGAAACCGGAGTGATTAAAGAATACACCATTATTGTAGACGAAAAGAAAACGGGAAATGAGATGACCGCGCTGATGGAAGTCAGCCTGGAGCATCCGAAGTTCTTTGACAGTTTTGCAGATGCGATCCAGAAACTGGAGTACATCGTATCCTGCTATTATCAGACCGGAGATTTTGATTTGATTATCCGCATTTCCTGTCACTCATCCGACGAACTCGAAGAAATCCACCGCCAGGTGATGAGCCTTCCGGGCGTCGATGCGACAAGAACGCATGTAGTGCTGAAAAATGTAAAAAATATCTATTCCGCCATCCGCAGACCGGACAAATAAAAACCGGCACAGCCGGAATCTGATACGAGAGCGTGTCTGAAAATAATCCGAAAGAGTTTTCAGGCACGTTTTGGCGTCTCAGAAAAAGTACGGAAAGAAAGAAGGAAAAAAGTGAACAGATACTTACGCTGTTATGCAGAGATTTCACTCGAAGCGATCGGGCATAACATCAGAGAAGTGAAAAAAAGACTACCGGAGGGCGTGAAACTCCTTGGCGTTGTAAAAGCGAACGCCTACGGCCACGGTGCCGTTCCGGTAGCATCCTATCTGGAAAACCAGGTTGATTATTTTGCAACCGCAACCATCGAGGAGGCTGTCGAGCTCAGAGAAAACGGCATTTCCGCGCCGATCCTGATTCTCGGCTACGTGTCCCCGTCCCAGTACGGCGATCTTGTGGAATACGACATCACTCAGACGATCGACAGCTACGCACAGGCGCTTGCCCTCGAAAAAGAGGCAGCACGCCAGAACCGGAAAGCAAAAGCACACCTTGCGGTCGATACCGGCATGACGCGGATCGGCTTCCAGGTGACGGAGCACGATGCGGATGAGGCGGCAAAAATCGCGGATCTTCCGCACATCGAGCTGGAAGGGATGTTTACGCATTTCTCCTGCGCCGATCAGGAAGACAAGACGTACTGTTCGATGCAGATGGAAAAATATGATAAGATGACGGCACTTTTAGCAGAGCGCGGCGTGACGATTCCGCTTCGCCATATCTGCAACTCCGCCGGAATCATGGAATTTGACGATCACCGCTTTGAGATGGTGCGTTCCGGTATCATCACCTACGGCATTTACCCATCCGAGGAGGTAAAAAAAGAGCGCCTCGATCTGATCCCGGCGCTTTCCTGGAAGAGCCATGTCATCCATGTGAAGGAAGTCGGCCCGGGCATCGGCGTCAGCTACGGTGCCACGTATGTGACCGAGAAACCGATGACACGGATCGCAACTGTTTCAGCCGGCTATGCAGACGGCTATCCGAGAGCTCTCTCGAACCAGGGCTGTGTGCTGATCCACGGGAAAAAAGCACCGATCATCGGAAGAATCTGTATGGATCAGATGATGGTGGACGTGACCGACATCCCGGATGTGCAGGTGGAGGACGTTGTAACGCTTGTCGGAACCGACGGGGATGAGACCATCACGATCGAAGAGATCGCCAACCCGGCGGCACGTTTCGATTACGAGATGCTCTGCGATATCAGCAGCCGTGTAACAAGGGTTTATAAATAGTTATCCAAAATAGAAAAATCAAAGTCTCCGAAGACGGAAAAAAGCAGAATCTGCTGACCGTTTCGGAGACTTTTTTGTGTTGGAACAGGTTTTCTGGATTATTTAACCGGTGCGGGTTGACAGGAGGTGCCGGATTATGGTAGGATACCAATTAGTTTAGCGTAGTACAGTGATAACATGATCACGTAGAAAAGGAGAAGATTATTATGAAAAAGAAAATGGTTAGCATTTTGACAGCAGCCTTTTGTGCATCTGCCCTGCTGGCTGGCTGCGGCTCTGCAGACACAGCAAAAACATCTGCCTCATCAGCAGGAGCAGCATCCTCTTCCGCAGACGGAACGACAACCTTTACCGTAGGCTTCGATGCAGAATACCCGCCGTACGGCTACATGGACGATGAGACCGGCGATTACACCGGATTTGACCTGGAGCTCGCCGAGGCAGTCTGCGAGATTTACGGCTGGAAGCTGGTAAAAACCCCGATCAACTGGGATGCGAAAGATACCGAGCTGAATTCTGGTGCGATTGACTGCATCTGGAACGGCTTTACCATGAACGGCAGAGAGGACGATTACACCTGGTCTGATCCGTACGTGGACAACAGCCAGGTGATGGTCGTATCTGAGAATTCCGGCATCAACAGCCTGTCCGATCTGGCAGGAAAGACGGTTGGTGTGCAGGCAGCATCCGCAGCACTCGATCTTTTACAGAGTGAGGAAGAAGGCGGTCAGAAAGAACTCGCCGATACTTTCGCCGCTCTGCAGCAGTTCCCGGATTACAACAATGCGTTTGTAGAGCTTCAGGCAGGTTCCATCGATGCGGTTGCCATGGATATCGGCGTTGCCAAATATCAGCTGGAAAGCCGCGGAGAAGGATACAAAATCCTCGACGAGCACCTGAACTCTGAGAAATATGCGATCGGATTCAAAAAAGGAAATACCGAGCTCTGCGATAAAGTAAACGAAGGCCTGCAGCAGGTTCTGGCCGACGGAACATTCGAAAAGCTCGAAGAAAAATCCGAAACCGCAGACATGGTGTGTCTGGAGAAAAAAGGAGAGTAAGGCAGCATGAATTTGTCCATGATTCTATCACAGCTTAGTACCGGAATGGCGGGAACGATCTCGATATTTGTCCTGACGCTCGTATTTTCCCTGCCGCTCGGTCTGCTGATCGCCTTCGGGCGTATGTCGAAAAACCGGATTGTGAGCGGAATTTTCCGGCTCTATATCTCCCTGATGCGCGGCACGCCTCTGATGCTGCAGCTCATGGTGGTTTACTTCGGACCGTTCTATCTGTTCGGTATGAACATAGGAAAATGGCGCTTTCCGGCGATTATCACCGGATTTGCCTTAAACTACGGCGCCTATTTTGCAGAAATCTACCGCTCCGGCATCGTTTCGATGGATCGTGGACAGTACGAGGCAGCAAAGCTTCTTGGTTATTCGAAGGGACAGACGTTTGTCCGCATTATTCTGCCGCAGGTTGTGAAACGGATTCTGCCGGCGATCACCAATGAGGTGATTACGCTGGTCAAGGATACGTCGCTGGCCTTTTCCATTTCCTATGTGGAAATGTTCACGATCGCAAAACAGATCGCGGCGGCCAAGACCACGATGGTTCCGTTCGTCGCCGCCGGTATTTTCTACTACATCTTCAATTTTGTCGTGGCGTGGGTGATGGAACTTTTGGAAAAGAAATTTTCTTATTATCATTAACTATAGAAGAGAGCGGAAAACGATATGATTTATCTGGAAATGAACCATGTAAGAAAGAGCTTTGGGGATCTCGAAGTGTTAAAAGATATTTCCCTCAAAGTAGAAGAGGGCGAGGTGCTCTCGATCATCGGCCCGTCGGGATCGGGAAAATCGACGCTGCTGCGGTGTGCGGCGATGCTGGAGATGATGGATGGCGGTGACCTGACGTATCTTGGCGAGCAGGCAGTCACCATGCAAAATGGAAAATCCGTTTATGCAAAGCCGGCCGTGCTGCGGAAAATTCAGGAAAACTTTGGAATGGTATTCCAGAGCTTCCACCTGTTTCCACATTATGATGTGATGAAAAACCTCTGCGATGCGCCGATTCATGTGCAGAAACGCAACCGTGCGGAGGTGGAAGCACAGGCAGAAGAGCTGCTGCAGAAAATGGGACTCACAGGAAAAGAAAAGGCGTATCCGTGTCAGCTTTCCGGCGGTCAGTGTCAGAGGGTTGCGATTGCGCGTGCGCTGATGCTGAACCCGAAGGTGCTCTTTTTTGATGAGCCGACTTCGGCGCTCGACCCGGAGCTGACAGGCGAGGTGCTGAAGGTCATCAAATCCCTTGCGGAGATGAATATGACCATGGTGATCGTTACCCACGAGATGAATTTTGCCCGGGAGATTTCCAACCGCGTCATCTTTATGGACCAGGGCGTGATCGCCGTGGAAGGAACACCGGACGAAGTCTTCGATTCCGAAAATGCCAGAATGCAGGGCTTTTTGGGAAAATTTCGTGAGAAGTAACGACGTTGCACTTGCCTAAAAAAACAACATGCGTTATACTAGAGCGTGGTTGAAACGTATTTCAAACACGCTCTTTATACGTCCCATTCTGTTTTTGGGGATGAAAAAGAGCGGGGATAAAAGAGAAACCGAATACACATTTTGACAAGAAAAGGAGAATCGTGTCTATGAGCGGAACTGACAGATATGTAAGCCCTCTTTCCGAACGTTATGCAAGCAAGGAGATGCAGTACATCTTCTCCCCGGATATGAAATTCCGTACCTGGAGAAAGTTATGGATTGCGCTGGCTGAGACAGAAAAAGAACTGGGACTTTCTATTACAGATGAGCAGATCGAAGAACTGAAAGCAAATGCCGAGAACATCAACTACGATGTGGCAAAAGAAAGAGAGAAAGTCTGCCGTCATGACGTAATGTCCCATGTGTATGCCTACGGCGTACAGTGTCCGAAAGCAAAAGGAATCATCCATCTGGGAGCAACCAGCTGCTACGTAGGCGACAATACCGATATCATTGTCATGAACGAAGCCTTAAAGCTGGTGAAGAAAAAACTGGTGAACGTTATCGCTGAGCTGGCAAAATTTGCGGATACCTACAAAGACCAGCCGACCCTTGCCTTCACCCACTTCCAGCCGGCACAGCCGACCACCGTCGGAAAACGTGCAACCCTGTGGATGCAGGAGTTCTTAATGGATCTTGAAGATCTCGAGTACGTACAGAGCACCTTAAAGCTGCTCGGCTCCAAAGGAACAACAGGCACACAGGCAAGCTTTTTAGAGCTGTTCGACGGAGATCAGGAGACCATCGACAAGATCGATCCGATGATCGCTGAGAAAATGGGCTTCAAGAACTGCTATCCTGTTTCCGGACAGACGTATTCCAGAAAAGTCGATACGAGAGTATTAAACGTTCTGGCAGGCATTGCGGCAAGCGCAACAAAATTCTCCAACGACATCCGTCTTCTGCAGCACTTAAAAGAAGTTGAGGAGCCGTTCGAGAAAGGACAGATCGGATCTTCCGCCATGGCATACAAGAGAAATCCGATGAGAAGCGAGCGTATCGCATCCCTGTCCCGTTATGTGATCACCGATGCATTAAATCCGGCCATCACCTCTTCTGTACAGTGGTTTGAGAGAACCCTGGATGACTCTGCAAACAAGAGACTTTCCATTCCGGAAGGCTTCCTTGCCATCGACGGTATCCTGGATCTGTGCATGAACGTCGTAGACGGACTTGTGGTTTATCCAAAGGTTATCTTAAAACACATGATGGCAGAGCTTCCGTTTATGGCAACTGAGAATATCATGATGGATGCGGTAAAGGCAGGCGGCGACCGTCAGGAGCTGCATGAGAGAATCCGCGAGCTGTCCATGATCGCCGGAAAACATGTCAAAGAGGAAGGCCGCGACAATGATCTTCTGGATCTGATCGCAGCGGATGAGATGTTCCATCTGACCAAAGAAGAGCTGGAAAAGACGATGGATCCGTCCAAATACACAGGCCGCGCATCCGTACAGGTTGACGCATTCCTGAAGAACGTAGTCAATCCGGTGCTTGAGGCAAACAAAGAGGCACTTGGCATGACTGCGGAAATCAACGTCTGATGCGTTTGATAAACAGAAATAATAAAAAAACAAATTTTATAAGTAATAATAAGTTTTACTTATGAAGAAAACATGGTATACTATGCATAAACGGCCGAAAAAAAGAGGCCGCAAGTATACGTTGAATTAGGAGGATGTCACATGATTAAGGCAGTAGTAGGAGCAAACTGGGGAGACGAGGGAAAAGGTAAGATTACCGATATGCTCGCAAAAGAGGCAGACATTATTGTCCGTTTCCAGGGTGGTGCGAATGCAGGCCATACCATTGTAAACAACTATGGAAAGTTTGCACTTCATACCCTTCCATCCGGCGTATTTTACAGCCACACAACAAGCGTAATCGGAAACGGTGTTGCACTCAACATTCCGGTTCTGATCAAAGAGTTAAATGAGATCGTTTCGAAGGGAGTGCCGGCACCGAAAATCAAAATTTCCGACCGTGCACAGATGGTAATGCCGTACCACATCTTGTTCGATCAGTATGAGGAAGAGCGTCTGGGCGGAAAATCCTTTGGTTCCACCAAATCCGGTATCGCTCCGTTCTACTCAGATAAATATGCAAAAATCGGTTTCCAGGTAAACGAGCTGTTCGACGATGAGCACCTGAAAGAGAAACTGAAATCCGTATGCGAAACCAAGAACATTCTGCTCGAGCATCTGTATCACAAACCGCAGTTAAATCCGGATGAGATCTATGCAGAGCTGATGGAATACAAAAAAATGGTTGAGCCATACGTATGCGATACTTCCGCATTCCTGTGGAACGCGATTCAGGAAGGCAAGGAGATCCTGCTTGAGGGTCAGCTTGGTTCCTTAAAAGACCCGGATCACGGAATTTACCCGATGGTAACTTCTTCTTCCACACTGGCCGGCTACGGCGCAGTAGGAGCAGGTGTTCCGCCATATGAAATCAAGAAAATCGTAACCGTATGCAAAGCTTACTCCAGCGCAGTAGGAGCAGGTGCTTTCGTTTCCGAGATCTTCGGCGATGAGGCAGATGAGCTCAGAAGACGCGGCGGAGACGGCGGAGAGTTCGGTGCAACCACAGGCCGCCCGAGACGTATGGGATGGTTCGACTGTGTTGCTTCCCGTTACGGCTGCAGAATGCAGGGTACCACCGATGTAGCGTTCACCGTACTTGACGTACTTGGCTATCTGGATGAGATTCCGGTCTGCACAGCATACGAAGTAGACGGAAAAGAAATCCACGATTTCCCGAACACCAGCATTCTTGAGAAAGCAAAACCGGTTCTGAAAACCCTTCCGGGATGGAAATGCGATATCCGCGGCATCAAGAAATACGAGGATCTGCCGGAGAACTGCAGAAACTACATCGAGTTTGTAGAGAAAGAAATCGGATTCCCGATCACCATGATCTCCAACGGACCGGGAAGAGACGATATCATTTACCGCAATAAATAATTCAGGCGGTTTTTAGAGGATTTTTATGAAAAAAGCAGGACAGCTTCTCGCAGTTCTGACAGCGGCTTCCGTGCTGCTGTCGGGCTGTGAGAAGTTAAAAGATGTGACAACGACATCTGTCTATGTGAGCAAAAATGGTGTTGTGACAGAAGCCATTGTGGAAGATTACAGCAAAGACGATGATTACACGGAAGACGAACTGAAGGTCTTTGTGGAGGATGACATCAAAAAATTCACAGAGGAGCGCGGCGATGCGGATTCCGTGAAGCTGGAAAAATGCCAGATCAAAGAGGACAAGGTGGAGATCCGGATGGAATACGGAGATTACCAGTCCTACGCGGATTATCACGGAGCAGAATTTTTCGCAGGCACGCTGGATGAGGCAGAAGAAGCGGGATATGATTTTTCCGCTTCCTTTGTCGATTCTAAAGGCAATGAGGTTTCAGTCGAAGATGCGGTCAAAGGCGTTAAGCATGTACGCGTGATTGTCTGCGAGGAGCCGCTGGAAATCGTAACGGAAGATCCGGTGCTCTGCGTTTCCGGTACAGCCGTGATCAAAGGAAAAAACACGGTGGATACGGCCGGCGAGTGGACCACAAAGTCCACAGAGAGTGCTTCTGCGTCATCATCAGAGCAGACTAAGACAGAAGAAACAGAGCAGGAATATGAGCAGGACGTTCTTCTTGCCAGTCCTGTTATTGTTGTTTATGGTAAGTAAACAAATAAAATAGAGGAGTAACTAACTATGGAAAAGACAATGGACAAAATTGTGGCAGTAGCAAAATCCAGAGGTTTTGTATATCCGGGTTCCGAAATCTACGGCGGCCTGGCAAATACCTGGGATTACGGCCCGCTCGGTGTTGAGCTGAAAAACAACGTGAAAAAAGCATGGTGGCAGAAATTCGTCATGGAGAGCCCGCACAACGTAGGTGTTGACTGCGCGATCCTGATGAACCCGCAGACATGGGTAGCTTCCGGTCATCTCGGCGGATTTTCCGATCCTCTGATGGACTGTAAGGAATGCCATGAGCGTTTCCGTGCAGATAAACTGATCGAGGATTTCTGTGAGGAAAAAGGCATCGAAATCGAAGGCGGCAGCGTAGATGCATGGTCTCAGGAAGAGATGAAAAACTTTATTGAAGAGCATCAGATTCCGTGTCCGTCCTGCGGAAAACACAACTTTACCGATATCCGTCAGTTCAACCTGATGTTCAAAACCTTCCAGGGTGTTACAGAGGATGCGAAGAACACCGTATATCTTCGTCCGGAGACTGCACAGGGTATCTTCGTAAACTTCAAAAACGTACAGCGTACTTCCAGAAAGAAAATTCCGTTCGGAATCGGTCAGATCGGTAAATCTTTCCGTAACGAGATTACACCGGGTAACTTCACCTTCCGTACCCGTGAGTTCGAGCAGATGGAGCTGGAGTTCTTCTGCGAGCCTGGCACCGATCTTGACTGGTTCCAGTACTGGAGAGGCTTCTGCATCAACTGGCTGAAGAGCCTCGGCATGAAAGACGAAGAGATGCGTGCAAGAGACCATTCTCCGGAAGAGCTGTGCTTCTACAGCAAGGGAACAACCGATATCGAGTTCCTGTTCCCGTTCGGATGGGGCGAGCTGTGGGGAATCGCAGACCGTACCGATTACGACCTGACTCAGCATCAGAATGTATCCGGACAGGATATGACCTATTTCGATCCAGAGAAGAACGAGAAATACATCCCGTATGTTATCGAGCCGTCTCTTGGTGCTGACCGTGTCGTTCTGGCATTCCTGTGCAGCGCTTATGACGAGGAAGTTCTCGACGCAGAGAAGAATGATGTTCGTACCGTGATGCATTTCCATCCGGCACTGGCACCGGTAAAAATCGGTGTGCTTCCGCTTTCCAAGAAGCTGAACGAGGGCGCTGAGAAAGTCTTTGCAGAGCTGTCCAAGAAATACAACTGCGAGTTCGATGACCGTGGAAATATCGGAAAACGGTATCGCCGTCAGGATGAGATCGGTACTCCGTACTGCATCACCTACGACTTCGATTCCGAGACCGATGGTGCTGTTACCGTCCGTGACCGTGACACCATGGAGCAGGAGAGAATTAAAATTGAGGATCTCGATGCTTACTTTGCAGATAAATTTACTTTCTAATCTGGCTTTTTAGTCCGGAAAAAGAGTAGAAAAAAAGGATTCCCACTCGCGGGAATCCTTTTTTGTATACTTTGTATTACTCGATAATCGTACCTGTTTTTCCTTGGAATCCGGCGAGTGCAGAATCAATGGAAGTGATGACTGCGGTACGGCCGATGCCTTTCTCGAGGAAAGAAACAGCTGCTTCCATCTTCGGCAGCATGGAGTTTTCTCCAAACTGGCCTTCTGCGATGTATTTCTTCGCGTCAGCAACGGTGATGTGCTCCAGCGGTTTTTCGTCCGGGGTACCGTAGTTGATGGAAACGTTTTCCACGCTGGTCAGGATCATCAGCATGTCTGCGTTCAGCATTTCTGCCATCAGGCCGCTGGTGAGGTCTTTTTCGATGACTGCGGATGCACCCTTTAACTCTTCATTCTGCGGGAGAACCGGGATTCCGCCGCCGCCTGCTGCGATGACAACCTGTCCGGCATCGAGAAGAAGACGGATGGAGTCGATCTCTACGATATCCTGCGGCTTCGGAGCAGCAACGATTCGGCGGTAGCCGGCCTCGGGTTTCGTTACGTAGTTTCCTTTTTCTTCCTCTGCGTCAGCCCCCTCTTTGGTAAACGTACGGCCGATCAGTTTGACCCGATTGTTGCAGGCGTCGCCGTACGGATCTACTTTAACCTGTGGAAGAAACGTGGGTCTGGTTTTTAAGATGTCCTTCCG
>OBLO01001931.1_pt1 | contig 16929 bp, 10 predicted proteins | sample 1519401 | NCBI WGS metagenome assembly OBLO01 (sample SAMEA2602897, study PRJEB22501) | metagenome | reverse complement strand
TCAATGGCGAGGGACACCCTTCTTGGGTTTCCCTCACACACCCTTCCTTACCGTTGTCGCAATCTTACCGCTTTCTCGACAGCCTCAAAGGACGGGCCTCCCGGTCCGTCCTTTTTTTCAATTCATACCGTTTTACTTGGTTCCCGTCAGCGTCACGAAGCAGTGGATTTCCTTCCCGTTCCGCAGGATGGTCAGATCCACGGTGTCCCCCACCTGGCAGACGCGGCGGTAATCCAGCAGATCCCAGTTGTCGCGGATGGTCTGCCCATTGGCGGCCAGGATCACATCTCCCGGCTCCACCCCGGCGATCTGGGCCGCCTGTCCCTCTTCCACTGACTGCACCACCACGCGCTGATCCCCGCTCTCATCCGTAGTCGTCATGATCTTAAAGCCGAAGGTAGGTATGCCCTTGAATTCTCCAAAGGCCATAATGTCGTTGACCACATAGGCCACCTGCGCCGTAGGCAGAGCAAAGCCCAGCCCCTCCACCGTAGCCTCGGCCTTGGTGCCGTTCTGACTCATCTTCATGGTGATGATGCCGATGACCTGTCCGTACTGGTTGATGAGCGGGCCGCCGGAATTGCCGTTATTCACGGCGGCGTTGGTCTGTATCATGGTCAGTGTCTTGCCGTCCAGCTCCATCTGCCGCTCCAGGCCGGAAATAATGCCGTTGGTAAACGTAGCCCGCAGGTTCAGATTCAGGGGGTTCCCGATGGCGTACACCGTTTCACCCACGCTGCAATAGTCGGAGTCGCAGAATTCCGCCGGTGTCAGTCCCTCTGCGCCCTCCGCCTTCAGAACGGCGATATCCTGGCCGAAGGAGCAGCCCACCAGCTTGGCCTCATAGGTTTTTCCTGTGTCCAGGGCCATGATGCAGCTGGTGGCGCCGGAGACCACATGGGCGTTGGTGATAAAGTATCCGTCCGCCGTCAGCAGCACGCCGGTACCCATGGAGGTATTCCCTTTGGAATCCGTTGCCAGCACCGTCACGGTAGACGGCCCCATTTTCCGGTAGATATCCTCCGATGCCAGCGCCGTTTCTCCCGGGACAGCCAGCTCCATCCGGATATCGGCGCTGCCCTTGTCTCTGGGAATATAGCAGTTCTCGTCGCTGGTAATATCCACAATACTGCCGGCATTGCCGCCGTCCGTTCCATCCTGCCCCTCACCGCGGGACAGAAGGGCGACCACCAGCACCGTCACGCCTATCACCAGCGCCAGGATCAGGAAAATGACCCACCACTTCTTCTTTTTCCCGGCGGCAGCCGTCTGCTGCGGCTGGGGCCGGACGCTTCCGGGCAGCGGCTGGGGCTGCACATAGCAGCGCACAACTTCCTTTCCCTGCTCCGGCGGCACATACCAGGACACGACCTCCCGGTCCTGCTGCGTCTCCGGCACATTGTTGTTCTCGTCTGTCATTGCTCCTGCTCCTCCCCGTAGTCGCGGGCGCTGTCTGCCATCTGCACAGTAAAGCTGAAGGCCGTTACGCCGTTTTCACTGGTGACGGTGATCTGTTCCTTGTGTTGGTTGAGAATGGTCTTCACTACATAGAGCCCCAGGCCGTAGCCGTCCTTGTCCTCGCTCCGGGACTTGTCGGACTTATGGAACCGCTCAAACAGCAGCGGGATCTCCTGGGCGGGGATGGTATTGCCCGTGTTGCGCACGGTGACCACCGCCTTTTCCCCCCGGCATGCAAGCCCCAGATACAGGGTAGAGCCCTCCGCCGCGAACTTGGTAGCGTTTTCCAGCAGATTATAAACCACCTGCGTGATCAGCTCATTGTCTCCCCTGACCATGACGGAATCCTCCGGGATATCCGCCTCCACGTCCAGGCCCCGCTGGTTGATCTTCCGCTCCATGCTCAGCAGCGCGATGCGCATGCTCTCGCACAGGTCGAAGTCCTCCTTGTGCATCTCCTGAGACTGGATCTGCGAGATATCCAGCATCCGCCGCACCAGTCGGCTGAGCCGGTGGCTCTCGTCGGAGATGATCTGCAGATATTTCCGCTCGTCCTTCTGGGGGATGGTCCCGTCCAGAATGCCGTCGGTATAGCCGGCGATGGATGTCATAGGCGTTTTCAGCTCGTGGGAGATGTTGGCGATGAAGTCCCGCCTCTGCCGCTCCGTTTCCGACAGGGAGTCGGCCATCATGTTAAAGGAGCGGGCCAGCTCGCCGATCTCGTCCCCCCGGCCCTCGTCCTCAATGCGCATGTCAAAGTTCCCGGCGGCATAGGCCCGGGTGCCCTTGAGCATCTCCTTGATGGGCTGGATCTGGCGCATGGACATAAAGGAGCTTGCCACAAAGGCGATGAGCAGCACAATGGCGGATATCATGAAAAACAGCCCCGTAAACGACCGCCACATCCGCATCAGCTGCGTGCCGTCGATCATGGCCAGCACCATGCCCACCACCTGGCCGTCCTCCGTTTTCACCGGCAGGCCCACGGCAAACTGCCGCATTTTGTACAGGCCCGACAGGGTGGTGTAGCCCTGAAATCCGTCCGCGTCCTCCAGGATCTTGCTGCGCAGCGCCTCCGGCAGATGGATGCTCTTGCCGGCCAGGTCGTTGTCGGTGGTGAGCAGGGCCTGACCGTTTTCATCGCAGATGAGGAAGTTCACCTCCGTCATCATGCTGGCCACTCCAGCCATACGGCTGAGGCTGTTATCCAGTTGGGACTTGTCTCCCTCCTCCGCCGTCAGGAAATCCTCGGACATCTGCACGATGAGCTGGGCCCGCACTTTCATCTCGTCCCGCTTTTCGCCTACCAGATAGTTGTAGCTCAGGGCGTAAAAGGACGCGCCCAGCAGCAGCAGCGTCAGCAGCACCACTCCTGCGATGAGGCTGAACTGCTGCCAATAGATGCTGCGGAACCGGTTTTTCGTATCCTTTTTCATGACTTTACTTCAAATTTGTAGCCCACGCCCCACACAGTTTTCAGCGCCCACTGGTCGGACACGTTCTCCACCTTCTCCCGCAGCCGCTTGATGTGTACGTCCACGGTGCGGCTGTCGCCGAAGTAGTCAAAGCCCCACACCTCGTCCAGCAGCTGGTTGCGGGTGTAGACCCGGTTGGGAGTGGAGGCCAGATGGTACAGCAGCTCCAGCTCTTTAGGCGGCGTGTCCACCTTTTTTCCGTCCACGATCAGCTCATAGCTGTCCAGATTGATGATGAGCTTGTCGAATACCAGCTTTTTCTTGGTGTCGTCGGGGATCTCGCTGCGGCGCAGCACGGCGTTGATGCGTGCCATCAGCTCCTTCATTTCAAAGGGCTTTACGATGTAGTCGTCCGCCCCCATCTCCAGGCCCGTGATGCGGTCGTTCACCTCGCCCTTGGCGGTGAGCATGATGATGGGCACCTTGCTGGTCTCCCGGATCTTCCGGCACACGGCCCAACCGTCCATCACCGGCAGCATGATGTCCAGCAGCACCAGATCCGGCGCCTGCTTTTCAAACTCCTCGATGGCCTTGCCGCCGTCGTAGGCGCTGCGCACCTCAAAGCCCTCTTTCTCCATATACATGCGGATCAGATCCGAGATATTGCGGTCGTCCTCTACCACCAAAATATTGCGTGCCATGAAGGCTCCTCCTTTGTTTCCGCCGGGGCGGTCTTTTTTGAGACTGTCGAAAAAACCTCTGGTTTTTTCCGACAAAAGGTTTACAGTCTGCTGCGCGCATAATTTTGCCGCACACGGCAAAATTCCACACTGGCAGCCTGAGAGGTATTTTCTCTCACGCACATGTCGCGAGAGAAAATGATCTCAATGCTTTGCCGCCTGCGGGCGGCAAACTCTGCGAGGCTTTTTCGACAGGCCATTTTCTATTATATTATACCGTGAAAGTGTCCCTTTTCCTGAACATTTTGTGAACTTAGCCTATGAGTTTTCCCTCGTGCAAGGGCCCATCCCCCGCCACGCACCCGTAGGGGCCGATGCCTGCATCGGCCCGCACCAAACTTGCACCGCTCCTATTGCCATGCACCCGTAGGGGGCGGCCTCCCGGACGCCCCGTTTCGACGCACTCCCAGCCAATAACCCTGTCCTTGCGCCGTACTATTTTCATATCTCGCCGCATCTCCCGGCGTTCTATCCTCGCCCCGGCAATTTTTGATACCTGATTATATCATGTTTGCCGCCAGCTTTCAATAGACACCCCCCGGTAATACCACTTCAAAATTTCCTGCCAGCTCTTGCCCTCCTTGGCCAGGGCGTTGGCCCCGTACTGGCTCATGCCCACGCCGTGACCATAGCCAGTGACCCGAAAAATCACCGCGCTGTCCGTGCACTCCACAGTGAAGCAGGCCGACCGCAGCCCCAGAATACTCCTGACCCGGGTGCCCCGCAGCGCCACCCCACCGATGCTGACGCTCTCCACCCGGCCGGAGCTGTTCTGCTTCAGCTCCGTGACCCATCCCTTGGGCGATCCCTCCAGCACAGCCTCCGGCTCCTGGGCCAGGATCTTCTCCCGGAACTCCTCCGGCGCAAAGGTGTTCACGCTGTAGTAGTTGGGCACGCTGTCGGCGTTTTCCGGGCTCTCCACGCTGACCAGGTAGGGCCGATCCGACACCCAGACGTCGCTGCTCTTGGCGGTGATCCCCGCCGACGAGGAGTGGAACGCCGCCAGAATGGGTTTGCCGTCGTAGAGCATCACCTGCCCGTCCGTTTCCTTTACAGACTGTTGTATTTTCCCCTCATATTCCGCATAGTTATCGCCCCAGTTGCTCTTTGCCTTCTCCTGGGACACCCAGGCATTGCAGCACCGATAGTCCATGCACACATCCGCGTCAGGATGGGCCGCCTTGCGCCCGCCCTGCATGTGGTAGTAGATGAACGTGCGCTCCGCTACCGCCTGAGCCTTCAGCGCCTCCGGCTCGAAGGTAGCGGGCATCTCACCCCGCACCACCCCCGGCAGGTATTCCGCCATGGTCATCTCCACGGTTTTCTCCCCGTCATAGACCTGCAGCACCGATCGGCTGTCCTGTCCGTCGGCCTTCTCCGTCTGTCCGGTGGGCCTGTCCGTTTTTCCCGGCTGCGCCGCAGATATCCCCGGGGCCAGCAGCCATGCCCCGGCAAACAGCATCAGCACCCACGCAACCCCCGCCATCCATGCCTGTCTCATTGGTATCCGCCCCCTTTTGGGGTTATCTGTATGCGCTTCAGTCCGAAAAAATGCCCCCAAACCACACAAATCCCCGCCATCGGTGTGCCGTATGACACACCGATGACGGGGAGAGATTTCTTTTTCATCAGACCCCGGACAGTCTTGTCCGGATTTTCATTTTCCGATCCGGCCAGCCCCTGCCGCCTCCCGCTTTTTCTTCCGCTCCCGGAGGATAAACGGCAGGTGAAACAGCGTCACCAGTCCGGCCCCCAGCAGCATCAGCCGCAGCAGATACACATACCAGCCCCTGTCCAGATTCAGAAACGGCAGTCCCTCCATAGGCGGCCGCACCACATACATGAAGTTCGTGCCGTAGGCCGACAGGGCTCCGTTCACATAGAGCATCGCAAATGTCAGCGCCAGCAGAAGCCCCAGGTTCCGCACCAGGGCCTTAGCACCCAGCTCCGCCCGGCCGGAGAGAAGCAGATGCAGACAGAACCACAGCAGCCCCGCGTGATACACAAAGCACTGGTAGGCGTAGATCTGGGTGAGATCCGTCCCGTTGGTGGGGATCATGATGGCGCAGAAGCTGCCCAGGGTCCCCATGACCGCCAGGAAGCTGATGACCGCCTGCCTGGCCCTGCCCTCCCGGCCAAAGGTGATGTAGAGCACGCCGAAGAGCATCAGACTGCACAGATGAAAGGGCAGCGCCCCGGGATCCAGCGCCATGCCCCCGGCAGGGCTGGCGCGCATCTCGCTCATGACCTTGCTCACCTCGCTGAAGGCGCAGATGGCCGTCATCACATATCCCGTCTGCCGCAGGCTCCACCGCTTTTTGGTGCTGAGCACAGTCATGCCCGCGATGAAGGCCGCGCACAGTACCATCCAGATCAGATGCTCCGCTGTAAACATTTCTCTCTCCCCCGCCGTCTGTTTTTTATCTCTCTGACCACTGTACCACGCATGGGCTCCGACTACAAGCTTTTTATCGCGGACCACGACGTTTTTCCCTCCGTCGGCAGCCATCCCTGCCGGGTAAATGCTGGCAAAAGCCATGACAAATGTTGTGTAAAATGTTGGGTTAAATGCCGGGCAGGATCGGTGGCGTTTTCCCGACAAATTCTCCGCCGCTGCGAAAAAAGTCTGTTGCATACCCATATGGTTTATGATACAATTTAATTGAACAATCATTTAGCACAATTTCACCATGCACCCCCGAAAAATAAAAGGAGGTATGAGAGAATGAAGAGACGAATCGCAAGCTCACTTCTGGCCCTGTGCATGCTGCTGAGCCTGGTGCCCACGGTGGCCCTGGCAGGCGAGAGCGCGGCCCAGGCCAGCCCGGCCACCGAGGTCCGCACGGCGCAGGAGCTGGAGGCCGCCGTTTCCGGCGGCGGGGCGGTGCGCCTGATGGCGGACATCGACCTCACCGGGTCCCTGTTCATCACCACCGACGTTACCCTGGACCTCAACGGCAAGGTACTCCGGGGCGACGGCAGCGGCAGCGTCATCCGGATAGAGACCGCCGCCCAGCTGGTGCTGGAGGACAGCTCGCCCGAAACCGTCCACAAGTTTGACACCTCCCAGCCCCTGTGGACCCTGGCGGCGGAGGACGCCTCCGGGGAGCACATCACAGAGGTGAAGGGCGGCGTCATCACCGGCGGCAAGGCCCAATACGGCGGCGGCATCTACGTCTCGGACAAGGCCGGCATTTCTCTGGCAGGCCTAACGATGAACGGCGGAAACATCGTGGGCTGCGCGGCGAATGGCTCCGTCAGCAACGGCGGCGGCGTATACGCCCACTACTCCGTCTTCCGCATGACCGGCGGCAGCATCCGGGGCTGCACCACCAATGAAAAATCCAACCTGACCCGTACAGCCGGCGCTGGCGTGTATATGTCCGGCGGCAATGCCAGCTTCACCATGACCGGCGGCACCATCAGCGACTGCAAGGCAGGCAGCACCACCGGCGGAGACGCCGTGTGCATCGCCTCCAGCAACACGCCCTTCAGGGTGACAGACGGCGTGATCCGGGGCAGCATAAGCAATAACGGCAATCTCACCGGCGGCACCTTTGAGGGCACGGTGTATAACGCCACCTGGGGCAACATCATCGCAGGCACCTTCAACGGCCCCGTGATCAACAGCGGCGGCACCATCACCGGCGGTGTCTTCAGCGGCCCCGTAACCAATGACAGCGGTACCATCGCAGGCGGCACCTTCAACGGCGGTCTCACCGGCGCGGAGATCATCGGTCTCGGCACGGCGGAAGCCCCCTACCAGATCTTCTCGGAGCAGGATCTGGCCACGGTGCAGAGCAAGATCAGCGACTCCTCCACCCTCAGCGCCAGGCTGATGGGGGACATCACCGGCAACCTGATCGTCCAGGGCAGCGTCACCCTGGATCTCAACGGCAAGGTATTCAAAAGCGCCAACAGCAGCAAAAGCGTCATTATAGCGGCGCTGCGCAGCTCTCTGACCATCCTCGACAGCGATCCCGGAGCCGTGCACAGGTTTGACGCCTCCCAGGCCCTGTGGACTCTGGCGGCGGAGGATGCCGCCGGGGAGCACATCAAGGAGGTAAAGGGCGGCGTCATCACCGGCGGCAGCAATCCCACGGGCATGGGCGGCGGCGTTACCCTGGCCTCCGGCTGCACCCTGCTCATGCAGGGGGGCAGCATCGTGGGCTGCCGGGCAGACCAGGGCGGCGGCATTAACTCCGCCAAGGACTGCTCCATTACCCTCAGCGGCAAGGCGGGCATCCTGGGCTGCACGGCCCGATACGGCGGCGGTGTGTGGCTGACCGAGGCCCCCCTCACCCTGGCGGGTTCGGCCCAGATCACCGGCTGCACCGCCGAGGAGCTGGGCGGCGGCATCTATGTGCGCACCGGCCCCCTGACCATGGAGGGCGGCAGCATCTCTGACTGTCAGGCAGCGGACGCCGCCAGCGGCCAGACGAGCAGCAGCGGTATCTATCTGGATTCCTCCGCCACCATGTACGCCGAGGGCGGCCAGGTGGACGGTGCTGTGCTAAACAAGGGCACCATTGGCCGCAGCTCCTCCTCGGGATTCGGCACGACCTTCACCCAGCCGGTAAACAGCACCGGCACCATCGGCGGCGGTGTATTCAATGCCCAGGTGGACAGCACCCTGGCCAGCATCACCGGCGGCGTCTTCCACGGCAAGGTGATCAGCAGCGGCAGCGCCATCACCGGCGGCGAATTCACCGGAGAGGTCTACAGCCGGGAGACCAACGGCCCCAGCGGCACCGTCTCCGGCACCATCGGCAAAGACGACGGCAACGGCCCCTACTTCGCAAAAGACAGTAGCCTGTACATAAACAGCGGCACGGTCAAGGGCGGCAGTTCTGAGGGCAGCGTCCAGGTATCCGCCCCCGGCGCGGTGCTGGAAAACGGCAACTTTGCCGGAACGGTAAAAATGGAGGCGGGCAGCATCTCCGGCGGCGCCTTCCTGGGGAAAACGGAGATAGACATTGCCGCCGGTTCCACCGCTGTGGTCACCATCCATGACGGCATCTTCTACGGGGATGTGGACATGAACACCCTGGGCCGGCCGGCCCAGGCCGTCATAAACGGCGGCACCTATCTGGGCAGCGTCACCGGCGACGGCACCATAAACGACAGCGCCAAGGTAACAGTGCGCTTCGACACCGCCGGGGGCACGGCCACAGACAGCCAGCGCATCCTCCGGGGGCAGAAGGCCAAGGAACCCCAGACCACCCGAAGCGGCTACACCCTGAACGGATGGTATGACCGGTACCAGCCATGGAATTTCAGCCGGGACGCGGTCAGGGAAGACATGACCCTGTGGGCGGGCTGGACGGTGGAGCAGCAGTTCACCCTCCAGCCGGGCGAGACCTACTGGTTTGACCTGTCGGCCATGGGCATACCGGGGACGGTGAACGCAGATACCGCCCAGGCGGGCGGCTCCTCCCTGGGCCTGCCGGACGCCACGATGCACTATGTGCCGTTTACCTACGCGGGCACCACGGAGGCCTATGTGCTCAACAGCGCATCCGGCGGGAAAAGCAACGCCTCCGACCTGGCCTCCGCCGAAACGGAGAAAAGCGGCCTCTACGGCTACAACTATCCCCACAGCCTGTTCATTGCCCAGCACAATGTGACCCACAGCGTCAGCTGGGACAGCCTGAACAAGGAGGGGTTCATCTTCGGCAAGGACTACAGCAGCGGCGGTGTACACTACACGCTGCGCGCCCCCTCCGTGGGCAGTCACGACGACTACAACTACTTCGGCCGGTATGCAGAGCCGGAAAACAATGAGTGGAACTCTATTTTCAACGATTCCACACAGGACTACGACGACAACAGCGGCGGCTGGATCAAAAACTGGGCGGGACAGTACTCCTGGGGACAGGATACCTTCCGCTATTCCACCGACGGGACAGAGCGGATCGTGCGCGGACTGCGCACCGCAGACACCATCGTCATCGTACCCATGAGCGCGGGCAGCCAGGGCGCGGACGCCGCCCAGTACGGATACCGCCCGGTGCTGGAAGTGCTGAACGCCGGGGTACTGGGCAAGGAAGGCCTGAAGGCCGTGGCCCTGGCGCTGAACGGCGGCAGCATCGGCGGGCAGCAGGAGATCCGCATGGTCGTGAAAAACGGCGCGGCCTTCACCGCACCCGGCGGCAGCGGCCTGACCGCACCCCAGGGGCTGGAGGCAGTAAATCTATACTGGCTGGGCAGCAACGGCAAGAGCTATTCCCCTGGCACAAGCGTCCCGGCGGAGGTCACCACCCTGACGGCACAGTGGACCACGGGCCACAGCCACTGCATATGCGGCGGAGCGGCCTATGACGGACACACCGCCTGCACAAATGTGACATGGCTGCCCTGGGCCGCCGACGACTCTCTCCCCACCACCGGCGGCCACTACTACCTGCTCCAGGACGTGACACTGACGGCGGAGCAGGAGATCAGCAGCTCCCTCCACCTCTGCCTAAACGGCAAAACCGTCCGCTATGGCGGCAGCTCCGGCGAAACGCCCATCACCGTGGGCAGCAGCGGCGCGCTCTCCGTCTATGACTGCGCGGGAACGGGCCGGATGGAGGCCTTCGTATCGGTCCAGGGCGTACTGACGGCCGTGGGCGGGCGCATCTCCGGCGGCACATCCGTGCAGGTCCAGCCGGACGCGGCCCTCACCCTGACGGGCCGGGCAGGCAATGACGGAACCATCACCGTCAGCGCAGGTGCAGACTTCCTCATGGAAGGCAGCGCCGAAAACAGCGGGACGATCCAATTCATGCAGCCGACCGACCAGGGGCGGGTATTCCGCGGCCAGGCGGATTCCTCCGGCGGCACGGTGGAGCTGCGGCAGCCCGCGCAAGGCGCCGGGCTGCAAATATGCGGACAGGCAAGACTCGGCGACATTACCTGCGCCGATCCGGGGCTGATCCTGAACGTAGAGAAGACGGCCGCGATCTGCGGCGTTATGGACGTGGGCGAGAGCAGCGTCAGCGGCACCGTCACCTGCAGCGGCGAGCTCCGGAGCGGTATTTTCCGGGGCGATGTGGTGAATAACGGACGCATCACCGGCGGCATCTTCTACGGCACTGTCACCGGCAGCGGCACCATCGAGGAAAGCGCGAAGGTGACTCTCTCCTTCCGCACCGACGGCAGTCCTGTACCGGCGGAGCAGCGTATCCTCCGGGGCCAGAAGGCGGCTGTGCCGGAAAAGCCCGGAAAGAACGGCTACATATTCGGCGGCTGGTATCTGGGCGGGGCGCTGTACGACTTCGACACGCCCGTGCTCACCGAGGCCCAACTGGAGGCCGGGTGGACGGTGCGCTCCGGCTACAGCGTACTCTTTGACACGGGCGGCGGCTCCGCAGCGGCGGACAGGACGGGTCTGCGGTGGACGGACAAGGTGCTCAGCGGCGTAGACGAGCCCACCCGCAGCGGCTGGCAATTCCGGTTCTGGCAGTGCGGCGATGTGACCGTTACCGAGGACACCACCTACGCCGACCTGGCGGAGAGGGATTCCGTGACGGAGATCACCCTGACCGCCCGGTGGAAGGACGCGGAAAAACCCACCGGCTCCATCACCATCGGACAGAGCACCTGGCAGACGTTCCAGGAAACGCTTACCTATACCCAGTTCCTCTCAGGCAGCCAGACCGTGACCATCGATGCCTCCGACAACAGCGGGTGCGTCCAGGTGGGCTACTATGTCACTACGGAGGATCTGACTCCGGCGCAGCTGACAGGTCTCGTCATGCACGGCTACGAGGGCAGCTTTACCCTGCAGGAGGACGGCAGGTACATCGTCTACGCCCTGCTGGTGGATGGCAATCTGAACATCACCTGCCTGCGCTCCGACGGCATCACGCTGGACAGCACCCCGCCGGTGATCTCCGGCATCACCGCGGGAGAGGTCTTCTGCGGGCCCGTGACGGTGACGGTGCGCGAGGAGAATTTGCAGGAGGTGCGGGTGGACAATGCGCCCGTCTCTCTGAACGAAAACGGACAGTTCGTGCTCCCGGCCAAGGCGGGCGCACAGACTGTGACGGCGTATGACCGAGCGGGGAACATCGCCGAGGTCACCGTCACCGTAAACGCAGGGCATTCCGGCGGCGAGGCCACCTGCAAGGACAAGGCCGTGTGCAGCGTTTGCGGCGAGAGCTACGGTGAGCTGAACAGCAGCAGCCATGTGGGCGGCACCGAGGTCCGGGGCAGCAAGAACGCTTCCTGCACCGAGGACGGCTATACCGGCGACACCTTCTGCCTGGGCTGCGGAGCGCGGCTCAGCGAGGGGAGGGCCATTCCCGCCACCGGCCACTCCGGCGGCGAGGCTACCTGCAAGGATCAGGCCGTGTGCGGCGTTTGCGGTGAGAGCTACGGTGAGCTGAACAGCAGCAAGCATGTGGGCGGCACCGAGGTCCGGGGCAGCAAGAACGCTTCCTGCACCGAGGACGGCTATACCGGCGACACCTTCTGCCTGGGCTGCGGAGCGCGGCTCAGCGAGGGGAGGGCCATTCCCGCCACCGGCCACTCCGGCGGCGAGGCTACCTGCAAGGATCGGGCCGTGTGCGGTGTTTGCGGCGAGAGCTACGGTGAGCTGAATAGCAGCAAGCACCTGCAGCTGCGGCACATAGCCGCCAAGGAGGCCACGAGCGCGGAGACCGGCAACACCGAGTATTGGTACTGCGACGACTGCCGGCGCTGCTTCGCCGATGAGGCGGGACTCCGGGAGATCGACCGGCATGACACGGTGATTGCCAAGCTGCCGGAGGAGCCCGAGACCGGGGACAGGGGCAACCCCGCCCTGTGGCTCGGCCTGCTGGCCGCCAGCGGCATCGCGGCGGGTACTGCACTCCTGAAGAAGCGGAGAGACAGCTCCGCCGGATAAACCGGAAATACGCCGGAATACCGGCATCCTCTTAGGGTGCCGGCATTCCCGCACAGATTTTTATATAGCCGAATACGGTCGGCACAACCGGCCGCCGACGGCACAATGCGACAAGGAGGATCACATATGACCAGACACATGCACCTGAAGAAATGGCTGCTTTCCCTGCTGACAGCCACGGCGCTGCTGCTCTCCCTGCTGCCCGGGGCCGCCTGGGCCGCAGAACAGCAGCCCGGCGTTGACCTGTCAAAGGCCACAAGCAACCAGGGCGTATCGCCCAAATATGGCAACCAGTGGTTCTGGGAAAACAGCAGCCAGACCCTGTACCTGCGGAACGTGACCACGGACGCCGTTACCGGCGACTACATGTTCATTCTGCCGGCCAACTGCACCGTTGTGGCCGTGGGTGACTGCCGCATTATGGGTGGCGCCAAAGCCACCGTGAAGGCCCTGGGCAATGTAAATCTGGTTCTGGCTGACGTAGGCACCCTCACCATTGAGGGGTTGGGCTGGTACCAGGAGAGCGGCACGCTGACCATTTCCGGCATGACGGAGGGCACCATGTATGTGCACTATGCCGGCAACAAGGCCCACGAGACCAAGGGCGCGGCCATCTATGGCAACGTGACCGTGAAGAATACCAACCTGGTGGTGGACGGCGGCGAAGCCCCCTCCTTCTGCTCCCGCTACGGCATCCTCGGAGGTGAGGTACGGGTGGAAGGGGGCGGCACATTGACCGCCAAGGGCGGCGTGAGCACCGACCAGCACAGCATTGCCATCTTCGGCAGGGTCAACATCGGGGACGGCAGCAGCATCACCGCCACCGGCCGGAGGGGCGACCTGAGCTGCGGCATCTACGGGCGCCTGCACGCCTGGAACGGCGCCAGCGTCAGCGCCTACGGCGGCACCGCCAGAGACAGGAGCTTCGGCATGTTTGCCTCCGACCTTGTGGAGATTGACAGCTCCACCTTCAAGGCCGCCGGCGGGTCTGCCGATGGCGGCAGCAGCACGGGCCTGTTCCTGAAGGATACCCGGCTGGCGGTCAACGGCGGCGAGGTGAACGCACAAGGCATGGGCGGCAAGCAGGGCTACGGCCTGAGTGGCGCCGGCGAAACCTCCGTCACCGTCCAGGATGGCCTTTTCAGTGCCTACGGCGACACCAACGCCTCCAAGCTGGAGCTTACGCCGGATACGCTGCAGATCACCGGCGGAAGTGAGCCCGAGGCTCTCACCGAGGGCTACCGCTTCGGCGCAGACGGCTACGAAAAGGACGGCGCAGCGGCGCTGTATCTATCTGCCGCCCCCCAGGCAAAGGGCGATGCGGGAGACATGAATGTAGGCGGAAGCAGCGGCGCAGGCAATGAAGCGGAAGACGGCGAAACGGGCGGCGAAAGCCATGACAGCGGGACAGAAAACCCGCCCACCGGAGACCCTGCAGGCAGTGCGGCGGTACTTCTGGCCGGCAGCGGAGCCGCCCTGGCCGGGCTGCTTCTGCTGAGAAGAAGGAAAGCAGCCGGTCAGTAATTGCAGCAGCTCAGTGATATCCACGGGAATTTTATAGCAAAAAATCAGAAAGCCTCCGGCAAATGCCGGAGGCTTTGGCTGTCGATAAAGTGGTAGAATTTTCGATAACGGTAAGGAAGAGTGTGTGAGGAAACCCCTTCTCGGGTTTCCTCACCATTGAAATCAATCGTTTTTAAAATTTTTTCAGAGTCTCAAAAGCTTAGTCAGCGTGTCGAAAAAAATTTTTCGACATGCTGACCCCGCCGGGAAGCGTTGTTAAACAACGCTTCCCGGCGGTTTTTTCTGATTCTGTAAAGGCGGAGCGGCCCTCCCTGCGGATTATTCCAAGCAGCCGCCAGGTATCCGCTCCATCACTGCCGCCAGCCCATGGACCCGCTGATCTCGCCGGCGGTATGCAGCAGCTTGGGGGCAAATTCCGCAATGGCACTGTCGGTCATGCGGACCGCCGGGCCGGAGATGCTCATGGCGCCCAAGGGCGTGCCGTTCCAGCTGTAAATGGGTGCGGCGATACACCGAACACCCAGGTCATGCTCCTCGTCATCGATGGCGTAGCCCCGCTGACGCGTGCGAGCCAGATCCGCCTGCAGATCCTCCCAGGTGGCGATGGTCTTGGGGGTGAAGCGGACGACCTGGGTCTGCTCCCAAATGGTGCGCACCTCCTTTTCCGGCAGATAGGCCATGATGCTCTTGCCCACGCCGGTGCAGTACATGGGATTGTGCAGGCCCACGGAGGAGGTGATGCTGATGGGCCGGGAAAAGGGCTCCATCTTGTACAGGTAAACCACATCGTTCCCGTCCCGCTCCACCAGATGGATGACCTCCTTTACCTCGTTGGACAGCGTCTCCAAAATGGGCTTTGACGCGGTGAACAGGTCCAGAACGGAAGAGACCCGCCGGGAGATCTCATACAGCCGCAGAGTCAGGCGGTACTTGCCGCTCTGCGGATCCTTGCGCACATAGCCGCGATTTGCCAGGGAGGCCAGCAGCCGATGGGCGGTGCTGGCGTGGAGAGAGGTGGCCGGCGTCTATATCCTGCTGGATGTGGCCTCCACTACTCTGAACGTCACCGGCGACTGCTGCGGCATGGTGTGCATTGCCAACCGCCTGGGCATCCTGGACAAGGAAAGATCTGTCCGATGCCCACTGTATGTAGTTCGCAGTTTAGGGCTAAGAACCAGTTGGATCGCCGTTGGGGTTTCGTTGATAATCCGGTGGGCCATCATGCCGATACGTGCCATGCCGGCAGTATGAGCGCTGGAAGGGCCAACCATCACCGGCCCGATAATCTCAAATACGCTGGTACTCATAGTCTATTCAAAATCCTCCGCCTTCTATGTAATTTCTTTCTATGACGTTCCGTTTATCTGTTTGACTGTCCTACAGCTTCTCAGTTAGTTTATGCCAATTTTATCATAACCGCCATTTTGTTTATCGTCTGTCAATGAGGTAGATCCCATTTTCAAAACCGGTTGTCAGGCTGCCTTACATTTGGGCTTTTCGAAATTTCACGCGATATTTTTCTGCTTATCCTTTTACCGGGATCTGCAATAAAAGTCAATAGCTGAAACGAAAAAATCTTGCAAAATTTATGAGACTGAAAAGGGGTATGATAAAAGGATGGAGAAAAATTGCATCGCCGGGCTTAATTGATCCGGCAGTTTGCTTGATTTTGCGCAGAGTTCTGTCACGCATCGAATGTGGAAAAAACCGTCTGTGCATAGAACGCCCGCCACAGCAGATACTACCAATGAAAAATCTGCTTTGACTGGAGGAAATTTATATATGAAAGCAACCGGAATCGTGCGCCGCATCGACGACCTGGGCCGTGTGGTGATCCCCAAGGAAATCCGGCGCACCATGCGTATCCGCGAGGGTGACCCGTTGGAGATCTTCACCACGCGGGACGGGGAGGTCATCTTTAAAAAATATTCTCTCATCGGCGGGCTGGAGGACTTCGCGGCGCAGTTCTGCGACACGCTGGCCCACTCCTCTGAATTCACAGCCGTTATCACCGACCGGGACAATGTCATCGCCACTGCAGGCCCCGGCAAGCGGGAGCTTATCGGCCGCGCGATCTCTCCGGATATGGAGCAGCTGATGGAGGGGCGCGGCATTTACCAGCGGCAGCCCCGGGATCCCGCCCTGCCCGTATGCGCGGACAACAGCCGCCTGCTGGCTGCCACCGCCGCGCCCATTCTCTGCCAAGGAGACGTGCTGGGACTGGTGCTGTTCGCGGCAGAGGCGGGACAGTACCCCGGCGAGAGTGAATACAAGCTGGCTCAGACCGTTGCGGCCTTTTTAGGCCGGCACATGGAGAGCTGATGCTGCAGCCTGACCCAGGACATGGATAAGTAAACAAACACAGCGGCCGTCCCCCGGCTATACCGGGAGACGGCCGCTTTTGATGCTCAGAAAAAGGCGGGAGAAAACCTTCTCCCGCCTTTTGTTATGTATTGGCTTACTTGCTCAGGTACTCGTCGATAGACTTGGCGCCCAGCTTGCCGGCACCCATGGCCAGGATGACGGTGGCAGCACCGGTGACGGCATCGCCGCCGGCGTACACGCCCTCACGGGAGGTGAGACCGTCCTCATTGACGATGATGCAGCCCTTCTTATTGACCTCCAGGCCCTTGGTAGTGGCCTTGATCAGGGGGTTGGGGGTGGTACCCAGGGACATGATGACGGCATCCACATCCAGCTCAAACTCGCTGCCCTTCTTCTCCACGGGACGGCGGCGGCCGGAGGCATCCGGCTCACCCAGCTCCATCTCGATGCAGGTCATGGACTTGACGCAATCCTGCTCGTCACCATTGATCTGGACGGGGTTATTGAGGGTCTTGAAGATGACGCCCTCCTCGATGGCGTGCTCCACCTCCTCGTGACGGGCGGGAAGCTCCTCCATACCGCGGCGGTACACCAC
>OBLO01001905.1_pt1 | contig 17069 bp, 19 predicted proteins | sample 1519401 | NCBI WGS metagenome assembly OBLO01 (sample SAMEA2602897, study PRJEB22501) | metagenome | reverse complement strand
ACGCGGAAATCGTGTCCCTTACCAGTCATCTGGCGATAGGTCCGGAAACTTTCTTCCGTGAGCTTCGTGAATCCAGAAGCGGCTTCACTGGCGTATTGCTCGCCTGTTTTGGCCCAGTATCCGAGCTCCCTCGCCGTATCGACGCCGAAGCCCACTACCCCCGAGAGCTTAATCGCGCATTTGTCGACGGTGACACGGGCTCCCCGGATAAAGCCGCCTACGTAAGCCGTAACCTGGTAAGAACTGAGCAGTCTGGAGATATCCTTGGGCGCGTCAGCGGCAGCGCTGGTCAGGGTTCTGTAAATAAAAGTGCCCCCGGTCGCATCAAATCCCCCCGAAGCCATACCGTGAAGCCATGACTGCAGGTTGCCCAGGGCGACCTCGTCGGGGAGCATCAGCCAGTCATAGAGATAGTCTCTGGCCTCCTCTGTCAGCGACTGCACAGCCTCGCCGGCATCAATAACGTAGGCGGCCACCTCATCGAGATATTTTTCATATTCGGCGGCTGTGGTGAAGACAGTCGAGGACGCCTCCTGCAGCCATCTCCCATACTCGGCTGCGCGCTGGGTCCACTCCCACTGTTCGAAGAGGCTTTGCGCCGCGGACTGCGCCTCATGCAGGCAGATAGCCGGCAGAGATTCGATAACTTCATTGACAAGTTTGGCTGCCATGAGGCCTTCCCTGGCGGCGTCGAGCACAGACTTAAAGCCCTCGGCCACCTCCTGGAGCGCCTTGCTATTCACTTTGTCGTCGATAACCTTGGCAAGGGATTCGGCAGGAGTGATGTCTCTGGCTGTTATCCGCTCAGCTGTCAGAACCTGCATTCTGTCAGGCAGAAGTCGACATTTTGAAAGCTCAAGGGATGTCGTATAGCCAGATGTTGTAAATTTATGTTCGGCCTTACGAATGAGATAACGCCCAGAGAATTTCCCGAAGCCCGTCAGGATGATGACCACACCGGAGACAAGACGTGGTGCCCCCATCATTGAAATTGAGAGGGTGTCCTCGTCCTTGTTGGCCTTAGCAAGGGCGCCCTTTCCCAGCCTCGCGGCCTCTTTAGGGCTGTCAGCCTTGCGATCCAGAGCGATCTCCTTTGGCACAACGATTTTACCGCTATCCTCTGCCTCCGCTGCCTTTCCTGCCTTAATCTTGGCAGTCATGGTCTTGCCCTTGCGGGCATGAGTGTACCTGACCTTGGCCCCTGTGTAGGCCGTCCCGGCTGACGAACTCTTGAACGAGTACTGTGAGGGTGAGTACATACTGCCGGTTCTCGGAATTTCGACGACGGGCTCCTGCGACTCGAGCGCGTGGACATCACGCACGACGAGCTTCCCGCTGTGGGTCTTGCAGGTGTAGCCGCGCTCTTCCGCGATGCGGGTCGCATACGACAGATCACTCTCATTGCGCTGGTCCATACGCTCGACAGGGACGTCGCCATCGGGCCCAAGGTCGATGTCGGGCTTCAGACCATTCCGCTGGGCTTCGTCGGCGAGAACCTTGAAGAGAGTTGTGCCCTCCCATGCCCTGTTTTTCCTTGTATCGCGGAACTCCCCCACGAGTTCGGATGTTACTCCTTTGACGGTGACCTTTTGCGGGGGGCCGCTGAATTCAACCTCGTCCACCTTAAAAGAACCGCAGGGAAGGCGTATATCCTCCCCTGATTTTTCCCAATCGTGACAAATGATGTCGGCAGTAATGGCCATCCCCTTCGACGGCATCCACTCGTCCGACCAGCGCCCATCACGATCATGCAGGGTAATCTGCAGGTCATCAGCCTTTCCGCTGATATTATCCGTAAAGGAAAGCTCTGTGAGAGAAGGAGTCACATATTCGGTAGCGTCATGACCGCCGATAGTCACTTTCACCTCAGCCCTTCTTGCGTATTCGATATCAGCCATAGCTTACCCCTCCATCCACGGTGGGAGTGTCGAAGATACCTGGACAGGTCTATCTACGTCAGGAATCGTTAGCTCTGCCCCAGCCTCGAAAATAACGACGTCGGCGTATTCCGGATTTGCCGCGATAATATACTGCGCAAGGCTCTCGTCCTGCCAAAGCCTATACGCGATGCTGTCGAAGGCATCTCCGTCGATAGTCCTGTAGCTACTGGGCATTGGCCACACTCTCCCTCATCTGCTGGCTCACAAAACCAGAAATAAGTTTTTCGATGTCACCGCTGTGCGAACGCACGACATTCATGACGCCCTGAGCGAACTCGCCGGCAGGCATGCCGTTAATCGAGAAGCTGAACGGCATGGCAAAGTCCTGCTTGAGGTTGTTCGTAACGTCTCCCTTTTTGCCGGAAGGAGGCGCTGGTGAGAAAGACGGCACCTGCGGTACAGATGCCCGCGGCGTTGCTGCAGCAGGAGATACCCCTGATGAGGCAGGAGTAGATGTCTGCTCTGCCGCTATCTTCGTCTCAGTTTTTTTCCCGAAAAAACTGCCTACGGATCCCATCAGGTCACTGGCCACTGTTTTGAAGACCGAGAACCCCTTAACCACAAAAGATATCTTTTCCGAGATCCAGTCGGCCACGCCACCAACAACAGATGCGATGGATGTCCAGATCCCCGTCACAGCATTCCTGAAACCTTCGCTCTGCTGCCATAAGGCGTAGATAGCGATACCGATGCCCGCGACTGCGGCCACGACAAGCGCTATCGGGACGAGAGGCCCAGCCATGGCAGCAGTAAGAACAGCCTGGGCAATGGCTGCGCCTTTCGTGACGGCGGTTAAAGCGACAGTCCCGACCTTCATCAACCCCATAGCACCTGTGGCGACAGCGCATGCGGCACGAACGCCCAGGACAACAGTCTGGAACCCCAGAATGGCTCCGCGGACAGCGGTATATGCGAAACCCACGGCCAGGGCGGCAATTTTAAGCCCGACAAGGCCGGCGGCGACAGACAGGACGACCGTAGTCAGAGTTTTATGAGCATCGGCCCACCGGGATACGGCTGTCACATACGGCCCGGCAGTAGATAGAATTCTGTTCAACGCCGGGAGAAAGATGGCGCCCAGGGTGATACCGAGCTCGCGAACGATATTCTTGAATAAAACTATGGCGTTCGCTGTAGTCTTGGACCGCGCCTCAAATTCCTTCTGCATCGCGCCGGCATACTGACTCTCGTCGCCGGCGATGTGCAGGTTCTTCTCAACGCTATCCAGGCTATCCAGGAGCGGGGCGATGCCGGCGAGGCTCTCTTTCCCGAAGATGTCCTGCATCACCGAGAGCTGCTTGTATTTTGGCAATTGCTTGATGGCCTTCAGTACACCGAGGATGGCTGCCGGGGCGTCCTTCTGCATAGCCTTGGCGAGCTTAATCGTCGATATCCCCAGAGACGCGAAGGCTTCCTTCTGCTTTTTGGTCGCAGACCCTCCCGCCACGAACGCCAAAAACAAATTCTTGAGGGACGTGGCGGCAACTTCTGGAGCTACTTTCTGTGCGTCGAGGACTGCGGCCAAAGCGACAAGAGGCTTCGAGGCGACACCACCCACAGCGCCAAGAGAACCAATGCGGCGCACGACATCTGCGATACCTTTCTCGCTAGCGCTCGTCGTATTGGCGAACTGATTCATGAGGTCCAGGACCGATCTGGCCTGAGGGATCGTCAGATGCAGCGCGGATCGGAAACCGCCGATACTGTCAGCCGCTTCATCGGTCGTCATACTAAAAGCCACAGACATATGCGTCGCCAAAGTCGTGAAGTCCGTCAAATCTTTGATGTCTGTCATGCCCTGCTGTCCGGCTGCGGCATAAAGACTGGCGAGTTGTTCGTAGGTAAGTGGCAGTGTACGCCCAAGAGAGAGAACGGCAGTCTCCATTTCATGATATTTTGGGGTCAGGTTCCCGGCATCGTCTCGCATGCCGTCGATGGTCTTAGCGGCGTCGGCCATGGCGCTCTCGAAGGAGATGGCTGCCTTCACAGGCGCTACAAGAGGCATCGCCGAAAGGGCTGTCCCGACGACCTGACTTTTGAGATTATCCCGTTTCGCGGCGTTCTGCTGCTGCGCTGTATAGACAGCAAGGCGCTTCTGCCCCTGGCTCAGGACTGCGTTTGCCTGCCTCTGCTGCGCAGCCCACGTTGCCACCGAACCGCCGTACGCCAAAGCGGCAGCTTTAGCCTCACGGTATGCAGCAGCCACCTTTATTAGTTCTGTGCGGGCTTTTGCGTCGCCTCCGGCCTTAACCTGTTGGATCAGGTCGTCTCGGCGGGCTCGCAAGGGTATAGCCTTCTCGAAAGCTTTCGAGGCCTTCGAGGCGTCAAGCATCGATTTTTTCGTCCTGGCGAGTTTGGCTTCGACCGTGGAAAAGGCCGCGGCGACAGTCGACGACAGCTTTGCGCCGATTGAAAACGATATTCCTATATTGCGCGGCATGCCTACTCCTTCGGCGTCATTTCCTTCTCGACCTCGATGGCGGTGTCGAGCCATTCCTCGAAATCATCGATGCCCATTCCCAGAACAAAAGGAAGAGGCACGCACCCCAGCCGGCATAGCAGGAGGCACGCCCTCTTCACTTCCTTGCGGTTAGCGCTTCTTGCCCGTCCGAAATCGGACCATCACATCCTGCAGCTTCGAGTAGTCATTGACGTCGAGCGCACGGACATCATCAGGCGTCAGGCCAATCAGGTGCGCCAGGAGACGGACTTCACCTTCGAAGTCTTCAGCCCCCTTAACGGGGTAATCGAGGAGGTCACCCACGGTCATGCGGCGCATCACGACCTCGGTGAGCTTCCGATCGGCCAGCTGTACGGGATAATCAAGTACTACTTTAACTGAATCGGCCATGGCTACATCCCCATATTCTCACGTACGCCGGCGAGCTTGTCCTCGCCGTTCACGGAAAAAATGAAATTGAACTTATCGAACTCGATTCTCTCTTGACCGTTAATCCACAGCTTCAGATATGTGATCTCAAGCTCGGTTTCGCCTTCCATCTTCTTAGCGGGCTCGAGCTTGCCGACACCGGTGGATTTGGGAATTGCCTGCACGAGGATTTTTACGGGCCTCTGGATAAATGTGCCTGTACCGGAGTCGTACTCCTGTACGCTGGCGCGGATATCGAGATGGTGGGCCTTCGGCTCAAGGAGAGAGGCGGCGTCATCATTGACCGTGTTCCAGGTAATCTTCATCGTCATGGACCCGAAATGTCCGGCCACCGGCATCTCGATTTCGCCGGCGATGCCAAAACCGGAAATAGTCTCGTTCATAAAGGAGAAGGACGGGATTTCGACGGTGGCGACGCCGAGCTGGTCGGCGCCTTCGCGATAGATCTTCGCGTTCGTAAGGAGCGCGGGAATGGGGTTAGTGGTAGCAAGTGCCGTATCAGACATAAGTTATCTCCCTAGGCATTCGTGCCGAAGAGCGTCTCTAGGTAACTCGGTTCATACTCGAGCGTGAAGGTCAGCTCGCGGGCGGCCTGAGGCGGTGTGACGTAGACATGCCACGTCACCTTGCCGTCCATGAGGTCAGTCGTCGAATTATCAGCCTGCTCGAATGCCACACGCCCGCCGAGGATGTATTCTTTGGCGGTAAGGCCATTCAACCAAATATTGAACGTATCCTGCACAGTCTCAATGAGACGTCTGCGGAGAGGCGTCGATACATACTGCCAGCAGGTAAGAATGAGCGTATTGCCGATCCAGTCGAACATACGGCGAATCGGTATAGAGGAGTCCTTCACGTCCGTCTTGCCAGGATAACAGGCAAGCTGGTCACCCCAGCATCGCAGACCACCAATCATATTAAGACCGGTCACGATGCCATTGCCGTTGAGATAAGCGGCCTCAGCGCTCGAGAAATGCAGAGCCTTCCCGGCATGGGTCAGCCCTTCGCACATCAGGCTGGCATTGGAAGGCGAGTAGTAGGGGACATCGTCGGATGCAGCATCACGCGTCCCGCAACACCCGGCGAAATGGATGGAGCCAGGCTCGATGTGCCCATTATAGACAGCGGATCCGTAGAAAGCCGCGAGGTGCTCGAGAGTGAGGTTGTTGTCATTGAGCCAAGCCGGAGCCTTGGTGTAGTCGGTCACGGTGTCGGGGATATCGATGACGCCGAGGGCTACGAAGCCAGCTGCGCTGGAGGCTTTACTGGCGATGGCGATGGCTACGGACGGTTCGGCAGAGTATTTCGGCGCCAGGATGAGACCTGGGTTCAGGCGGAAACGGCTGTAGACCTCGTCTACGAGCTCGAGACCGGTACGCTGGTGCGTATCGGACACTGTGCCGATGATATCCGTGGCTGTGACTTTAGAGGGAGCAGGCGTTCCATCGTTAGCATGCGTCTCAGGGTTGAAAACATTAATGAAGACAGCAGGAGCGACGCCGTAGCGGCCAAGGTAAATTTTGGCCGCCTGAGTCAGCGTGTAATCTTCTTCGTTATCCGTATCTTTCAATTCACCGAAGGCGGCATAATAGTCGGCCAACGAATATATGAGTTTCGGGTCATTAATCGGCGGAGTCGTACCCTCAGCGAGATTCTGCACAGGTGCGGTTCCGACGAAGACAGGGAGCGTGGACTCAGCCGTTGCCGGAGTGACAACGCCCGTAGCCGTCTCCTGAATGTAAACGCCATGTCGATATGCCATGTTTCACCACCTAAATGCCGGCGTATACCTTCCACCGGGTTAGAATATATCCTTCCTGATAAGGCGCAGCCTGATCGTCCGGCCGTGTCCACGAGAGAAGCGCCCCCTGCTTCACAGGCTCGAGAACATATTTCCCGGCAAGGGGAGCCGAACGACAGGCTGCACACACGCGAGAAATTAGCGAGAAGATATTGTGGAGGTCGCGGCAGGCATCACAGACATCCTCACAGCTGTGACTATGCGAATGGCTACAGATACAGACATAAAGCCAGATTCAGCATCGTACTCCCCTCCGGTGTCCTGCAGCAGGACAAATGGCGCTATCGCTTCCGCCCCAGTTGGAGGCAGGCTGCCGATATAGACTGTGGGGGGGGCCCAGTCAGCGGAAGACACACCTTTGCCACGTGTCCTGCTCGCGTCCTTCGGCAGATAAAGTGCTTGCATGGCAGTGTCGAGCTGCTCCTTTAATTTTTCGAGGAACACAAAGACAGCGCTCACAGCCACCTCTCCGCTTCGTGAATAAGACGTTTCTCGAATATCTCGAGGGCTCTCTTGAAGGCCGGTTCCTGCACGCGATCGAAGACAGAGAAGTACTGTACAGAGGGACCATAGACCCTGTGCAAATCATGGCCTCCCCTGGTGCGCTGTACGTAGGTCCTCCCCCGGCTCGCCTTCAGAATAAAAGCATTCGAAAGCTCACCTGTCTCCGGTAAAATAAGCGGTTCCCCAGGCCCCACCTGATATCGTGTCAGCGGCCAGCTAATGGAGCGCATCCCCCGCCTGGCAGTAATCCGATTGGGGCGAAGCCTGTAATGGTCCGCGGGGATGGGTCTTGAGGCGACCCGGAACTCCGCCGTCAGGCCATCGTCTGTTTCCTCCATCTGCAGATTCCCCAGAGCAGCCCTGACGTCCCTGGCCTTCAGAAAGCTCTCTGCCCTGATACCGCGGGAAATCGTCGTACGGAGAGCGGTTCCGGAACGCCGAAGAGCACCCTTCAGAGATGACTTCGCTTTCCCCGGGACAGACGGCAGGAGAAGCATGATCTTATCGATGTCATGGGCATCAATTTCAATTTTCATCATGAGAAAGCCCTCGAAAGTCCGATAGACAGCATCCCCATCTCATCAGACACATCGTCCACTGTGTAATCGACTCCGTCCACCTCGACACGCTGATCAGGGAGAGGCGTCCTGATATCGCCAGACGAGCAGTAGACATGGATGCGATTCGACATCAGCCCCAAAGTCTGGGCATCCATAAAACCACCGGACTGAGCCCCCTGCTCCAAGACTTCTGTGTCGGATGTGATGACGGCCCGGACAGAAGCCCCGTCGATATCATGCCAGTCAGCGAACTCTTCCAGATTCAGAAAAGTCATGCTGACGTCAGAGGTAACGGCATCGCGGAAAGCGCTCATTTTTTGTCTCTACGGAGAAGGTTTTCTTTGGAGGCAGATCCTAAGGACGACCCCAGGTAATAATTAACAACAGCACCAAAAGCAGAAGCCAGAGTACCCAGGAGGAGAAGCCCAGCGTCTCCAAGTTCTTCCTTGCCCCCCTGAAGAACGCACCACAGCATGGCGAAGAAGCCCAATGTGATGACAATAGCAACAATGGGCGTCGCCAGAGACATGTGTCCGGCCTGTACGATAGCGACCTCGCGGGCTCTGGCATCTTTGACGTTGTCCAGGCCGGCCTGAAGCTGCTGGGCCTGCCAGGCGAGGATCTGCCCCTGCTCGCGGACTTCCAGTTCCCGCAGCCTGACCAAGGCATCAGGATCCGCCTGCAACGCAGCCGTGACAGAATCTGCGGTAGCGTCACAACCAAGCGTCTTCGCGATGAGAGACCCTGCGGCTCCGGCAATGGCTCCTACTGGACCTCCAAGGACAGCTCCCAGAGCGGGAGCCGCCTTGGCGATGAAAGACCCAACATCTGCCCAGGACATGACTACACCTCAAGCGTCTTGCGCAAATCAGTGGTGCGATTAAGCCAGCCGCGCAAGAATTTGGCCTGGCTGCCAATCCCGATATGACGATAAAAAAGCTCGCGTTCCGTGATAATGGCGTCCACGAGTTCCGGAGAGGCCGTTCTAAGGGCCACTTTTGTTTTAGGCCCAAAGATGCCGTCAACGCTCAGGGGAATACCCTGAGGATGAGTAGCATTCCAGCCACGCTGAGCACATTTCACGGAGCGGGACACGCCCGTATTGACCGCGCAATCGAACAGGCACCATCCGACAGCGCGTGGCAAAGAATCAAAGCCGGGTTCGTCGTAGAATACATGTCGGAATAACTGCCTCGCCTGAGCCTTCGTCACCGCACGGATGGCCCCCGACGTGACAGGGAGCTGCAGCCCGCACCCCAGCAGGAAAGCTCGGTCAGTTCTCTCGAGACTTCGCAGGAACGCGATGGAAACGCCGTACTTAGTAATTCCGCCATGGTCATCGGCGTCCTCCGTGAGCCCGCCTTCCCAGCGCATACAGAATTCGAACATGTCATCGAAAGAGATGTCAGTGCGCATTATCCCCTCGCTTTCATCTTTTTTGGAGATGCCTCAGGAACTGACGCAGCCTCGGCCACGGTTTCTGCCGCAGCCTGCGTCGTAGCGGCTTCTTCTTTCGGCTGAGAGGGTCCGGCCGACGCAGCCCGCTTCTGCTGCGCCGGCTCGGCCTGCCCGAGAGACAGGAGGCTCTCTGCCTGCGCGGCGGGGAGCTCCACGACTTCACCAGGAAGATGGAGGTTCCCCCCGATGAAAAGAGAAATGATAAGAGACACTCGCATGACTAGGCCACGCATCCAATGAAGTGGACGGCCCAGCCGGCGTGTCTGGTCACGGGCAGAGGCCGGGACTCGGCCACGGTGAAGAGACCGGAGGGGTCATCCTGTTTGAACTGCTTGACGAAGTACTGTGTGGGGCCGGCACAATCAAAATCGAGCGGACGCCCATACTCGATGACGGACTCGGCAGAGTTGTCTACCAAGACGGCGTCTTCGGATGCGATATAAGGTTTTTTCGTACCATCGACGTCGACGTAGCTACCCTGCGCCACCCAGATGCGGAGACCATACCAATCACCCTTGTAGAGAGTGGCGATTTTCGGGTTCAGAGCGCCTACGTCTATACGGCGATTATCCAGGACATCAACGACATCGGGATGCTTATGGAATGCGGCCCAGGCTTTGGCTCCCATGATGAGATCTGTTCCACCCCTGCCATCTGCGTCATCCTGAATAAGCATAGACGCGGCATCCATACTCCCGAAAAGATCGGTAGAGTCGGCAGTCCATTTGTCGCTTACAGCTATGTCGTGAGAGGCAGGACGCCCAAAATCGACGGTGTAGGTGCCAGTCAGAGTCCCCGATTCATCGACATTATAGAGCGTCATTTTCCCCGTGACAGTGGCCTGCGCACACATAATCTCGATCATGTAGTCATGGTCATGACGATGATCATCGAGGTCCATGGATACAGCCGCAGCGAGGGCATCACCGCCGACGTCGTAAGGATTACGGCCGAACTGCTGATCAGTCAGGACTTTGGCCGCAGTAAAGGTCCTTTTAGTCCGGAATCGTGGCGCCTTCACCACAGACTTCGTCCATGCGTCAGGCTGACGCAAGACGCCAGCCCCATAAGGGGACACTGTCGGGATAGCAGACTGGCCTTTCATCATGTCATGGAGCTCAAAGACGTCTGTGTTCACAGGGCTCTGGGGCGCAAAAAAGGAACCAAAGAGGTGCCACTGTGCCGGACGGCGCACAATGGCAGAAGTTAAAAACACACTATCGAAAGAAGAAAGTTCAAGGCCCATTGCGCCCTCCTAATAAGCGTAGATGCCTGCGTCCCTGAGGACGGCAGCGACGGTCGCGGCTGTAGCGCCGCTGGCAATTTTGAGCTGAGAAAGATCTGCGTCAGCATGAAGAATAACAGCCGCAAGGGTCCCCTGCGGGGTGATGGTAGTTTCTCCGGCAAGGATGCCGATGAGAGTAGCAGACGTAACCGTATTGTCCGCCAGGACGGCTTTACCCTCCTTCAGCATAAGAACAGATCCGGCAGCGAAGGTGGTTTCAGCGGAGGCGGTCAGAATTTTGTCGGCGATAACTGCCGGATGACCACGGAGGAACGCACTGCGGGTGTATGTCTTAGACTGCATTTTTTACTTCCTCCCATAACTAGCGATTCGCTCGAGAAGCGCGGTCTTCTCATCAGGTTTATCTGCGCCACCCTTCGGGGCTGGTTCCTGTGTTGTCAGAGCCGCAGAAAGAGCCTGCTTCACGGATTTATCGACAGCGGCCTGTATATCGATTTGATCGGTATCCTTCGCGAAAAGGGTTTGGGCGGCTGCAATCTGGTCGGCGCTCATGCCGGTATCGATGACCGCAGACAGCCGGGAACACACATCGTCTCCGCACACAGCGGTGATGATTTTAAAAATGGACTTTCTTTCTTCGGCGCGGGCTTCTGCGGCAATTTTTGCCACGTCCACCGGCGCACCAGCACTAGTATCAGACATGAGGTCTCTCCTTTTCGCCGGTTTTTCTGCCGGCAGAATTGCGGTGACGAGGCCCTGATCCAGGGCGGCGTCGCCGGTAAAAAGTCTCCCATTCGCCCACTCGTCGCGGGCATCTAAAGGAATGCGCATAGAGTCGGCGACGAACGCCGTGAAAGAATCGTAAAATTCAGCCAACTGCCCCTCGATGACCTCACGGTCTCGTGCGGACAGCTTCGTCGGAGCGCCCACAGCCTTGAAGTCGCCTGCAGTCAGGTACGTACGTTCTACGCCGAACTGCTCGAGCAGACCGTCAATACTGTCATGAACATAGATGACGCCAATGGAGCCGACAAAAGAAGACGCTGGAGAAAGGACATGCCGTGTCGATGCGGCCAGCCAATACGCAGCGGATGCACAGATACCTCCGACGACGGCTTCCATCGGTTTGATGCGCGAAGCTGCACGCACGTACTCAGAGAGCTCCTTCATGCCTACTGCCACGCCGCCAGGCGAATTGATACGCAGGCTGATCGTATTGACGGAGGCATCCATCACGGCGGCTTCTATCGCGTTGTGGATGCGTTCCTGCGACGTGCCACACGGCGCTTCTTCCGCAATCGTCCTGGCAATCGGGCCATCAACCGGGATAACGGCGACGCCGCTATCGACGGTGTAAAGAGGGTCAGAGCGGCGCGGATTAGGCTCGTACGTCATTGACGATGCATACTCCGGCGCGATAGCCAGAAGTCTGTTTTGAACTTTAGACATTTTCTTCTCCATTCTCTCCGGCTGCCGGTGCGGTCTCCTGTGTAACGACGCCCAGCGTCTCGCGCAGTGCATTCTCATCAGCCAGTCGCTGGGTCACATCCTCAAAATCACCGCCTCGCTCTGCTATGGCGTCAGACCTCGTTTTGAGTCCGGCGTTGATTGCAGCGACATCAGCCTGGACCTCTTTCAGAGGATCAATGGACCCACGGGAAGGTCCGATCCAGTGAGCATTCGTCCACAGGCGCTTCTGTCGATAAAAATCATCGACCGACACCGGAAGATCGAGCAACCCGCCAAGGAAAGCTTCTTCCACAACCATCGCGAACACGGGCTGGCAGTACTGCGCGACGAAAAACCGGCGATAGCAGTCGAACACGCGCCAGGCTTCAAGGAGTGCGGCTCTGGCAGAAGAATATGTGGTCTTGGAATAGTCCTTCGTTAGAACCTCATAAGGGATGCCGACGCATGCCCCTATCTGATGCAGAATGAGGTCGCAGAAATTCAGGAAGTTCTGCGATGGCCTTGATGACTCGAGAACCTGCGGCGCCTCACCGGGGTTGCCGTACAGGATCTGAGCAGGCTTCGCTTCCTGATATCTGACCTTCTCGGGGGCCCCGTCAGGCCCCATCTCATACCCGGTCTGCACTACACCTGGAAGAGCTCCTGTCCCCTGCTGGATACCGATGAAAATCGGGAACGAAGAAGCCATGACTTCGGCAAGGAGCTCGTTGTCGATGCTGTCCGTGAAGGAGCGCAGGAAGGAGACGACCGGGGCCAGCGCGGACACGCCCCTGTACTGCTCTTCCTCTTCAGCGTGAAAAACATGAAATATGCCCCGGCGCCCCATCGGCCCGATAGCCGGATACCTGACAAAATCGTTTGACGTCAGAAACGTTGTTTCAATGGCACCCATGACAGGATCAGGAGAGGCGATCCAGTAAGCCTTAGGCACGCCATATATGTCGACCTCGACGCCATCATGGAAAAATGGATCGAGGAGCCTGTCATAAGGAGTCAGCAATCTGACCGGGGAAACGTCCTGCAGACGCAGCCTAAAACGGCACCCGCTACGCGGAGATTTTTCTACAATGGGAATTTGGACAAATTCGCCATAGCGGATAAGAGAACGGCACGCCAAGGACTGCATGGTCGAGAAATCGTACTGTCCCCGGTAGTGCGCGTCAGCGCTCCACTCTGACCAAAGCCACTCGATGCGGTTCTGGATGTCCTGGGCCTCGTCGTGATCAACTCCAAGCTCGCGCCATGGGATGATAGACTGCGGCGTCAGCCCCGCACCGACAATATTGACCGCAAGCGAGTTGACGGCAGACCGCGCCGTCCCATTGTTCGCATACAGGTCTTCTACCCTGGCCGACAGAAGGGAGCGCTCTTCTTCCCGCTGCCCCTTGGAGTAGGTTCTGGCAGGGTGCCAGTCGCGGAACGCTCCACGATACGTCCCAGCATCCCTGGAAGGAGATGGGACCTGCCGGGACTGCCTGACCGGACGGACCAGCTTCGCAGCCAGATTCTTCACCCAAAGGCCGATACTCATCGCGTCCAACCCCTGGGGAATCGCATCTGCACGAAGACGGGACCAGTGCCATCATCGATAGCGGCGAGTTGCCCGGCGAGATAGTCAAGCATGGACCGGATGTCCGCGAGGTCATGGCGTGTCAGCGTGCGGGAGCCGATTGTATACGACTTGCCCGCAGCGCACGTCAGGAGTGCCTGCTTCCATGTGGCTATCTGTGTCGTCAGTTCTTCGCGTGTCCAAATCGTTGTCATGGCTCAATTTTCAGAGAAAGCAAGCTATTTTTCAACGCATATATGGAAAAAATGCACAAAAACACGCCTTTTTCGCGAAAAAATTGAATAAAATAGTAAAATTCTCTGAAATTTGACGAAAAACTATTTTTTCCGCCATTTTTTTTCTTCGAGGAGTTTGTCGCAGTCTTCTTTGAGGACGAAACCAGCGCCCTGCCTCGCCGCATATTTCACCAGCTTCCCCTCGCGGATAAGCTTATAAAAAGTTGATTTGCAAATGTGCAGGTAGGCACACGCCTGGCGCCAGGAAAGACGAACTGGTCTGTCTGTTTGCATGCTAGTATCTCCTCATAGCGGCGAAGCGGTCTCGCAGAGACCTTGGCGCCGACTCAGCTGTTTTGACGCGAGTTCTTACATCCAAAGACATGTACCGGACCTGCAGGATGTACGCCAAAGCCCTGGCCATCACCTCACAGTCCCAGTAGTGGTTAGGTCTGGCACGGGGGTTAACCCATGCCTGCACCTTATCGTCGTAGACCTCAGCACACATCTCAGAAGCGTATTCCTGAAGCTCGCCCTTGGCGTTGCTGTGAAGGTGAAAGGCCCCTGGGTCGTCCGGGTGGATTTCGAGTTTGTGCGCCAGGTCATTTTTGAAAAAAGTGACATCACAGCGCCAAAGGTTGATGCCTCCGGGGATGCGCACTTTATGGCCAGTTTTGTCTGGGTAGTACTCTATGGGCGCCGGCGTATACGGCTGCGACATCGTACGCACGCCCTGCCAGGGGTAGACAAGCCCGCGCCGCCCGATGGCGTAGCGATAAATCTCAGCGGTACGGCTCCCCATAGCGTCAATCATCGCTCCCCTCACCTTGTACTCCCGGCCATCAGCATCCTTGAAACTGCTCTCCCAGAGGACCTTGTCGAGGGCTTCTGTCGTATCTACGATTCCAGCCTGGATAAGCCAGCTTTCCTCAGTCTCTCCGTAGCCAAAAGCTCTGATGACATAGCGGAAGTGATTTTTCTGCGTGTCGACGCCAGCGAGAAGCATGGCTGCCCGAGGCTTCCCCTCTATGCATCCGGGGACAGCGCCGCGAGGCCTGTCATCACAAAGGGCCAGGACGCTCACCTCTTCCCTCGCAGAAAACTTCTGTTCCCATGGGACAGCCGCGTACTGCGTCATGAAGTCCTTGACATCGGATAAACGGCCGGACTTCTCCGACCTGATATAAGCTGCTGCCACTTCAGATAAAGACACGAAATAGGATATCCAGGCTGGGATGTGGAATGCGACTTTGCGGGGATGCTCTGCTGAGATATACGCGCCGAGACGTTTTTTCGTGACATGCTCCCGCCATTCTCCAGCCCTCACGGCCAGATCCCTCGCGTTGTCATCCCAAGCGGCCCCGCACTGTTCACAGGGGTATACGGCGAGGCGCTTGGTCTGGATGCGCTCCGGCGCAGGCTCGTCATCGGTTCCTTTACCTGGCCATGCAAGGTTATCAGCCTTCATCAGCTGCCAATGGCCGCAGGAAGGACATTTGACCCAGAAATCGAACCGGGCCTCGGCTTCCTGCATGAAGGCTCGCCAGATGGGCCCATCTGGCGTCGTCGGGGTCGAGATCTTCAAGATGTGCCGGCGGGTACGCCACGTGATAGTACGCTTCTCCGCGAGCTGTTCTGAATCGGCCTCGCCTTTCGGATTTCGATATTTGTCTAGTTCGTCTAGGATAAGCGTCCGCACAGGTTTATTCCCCAGACGTGATACAGACCCGGACCATGCCAGATATATCGGCATATGAGCCAACGTGATACGGATATTCGAAGTGTCATCGTCAAGGCCAGTCAGATATTCCCGAAGTCTCGGGGACGATTTGAGCATCGGGATGATGCGGTCATGCGCATTCTCTCTGGCCGTGATTTCATCCGGGAAGACGTACATGACAGGGCCTGGGTCCCTATCAATGCAGTACCCAACGAAGTTATGGCCGGCCTCAGACCCTCCTGTCTGAGGCGATTTGCAGATAATCACAGTCTCGACACCTTTGGTGCCCATCGTGTTCATGATGCCACGAAGATAGGGAGTGAAGACATTTTTCCAGCGGCCAGGTACTGAAGACATAGTGAGGACGCGGTGCTTCTCTGCCCAGGACGAGACGGCTACAGGCTGGCGTTTATGAAACACCTTCCGCTCGCCCTTACAGAAGCAGAATGTATACGGCTCGGGATGGTCCTTCACGTAAGCCCAGACAGCGTCGGCTGTTTCTTTTGGCATCCATGCTGGCAGTTTCATTTCCCCTCCAAAAAGTCCACAGTCTGTTCAGCTCCAGACGAGAACTCATTCAGCGCCTGGTCGAGAGTGCTGCCCAGTGAATCAATTAGGCTCGCCGCTGTCTTAGGGTCTCCATGGACTATCTCTATCCAATCGAGAACCTTGGCCTCGAAGGCAGACCTGAGGCCAGAGGATAAGGTGAGCGCCCTAGCGGCCAGAGCCACATCCACTTCGCCCCTGGGGACATACTCCCCCTGCTTGATAGCAAGATTGAACTCCTCGCTCGCTGCCTGTGCTTCCGCTTTGCGGATGTCGGCCTCTTCCTTCCTGCGCTGCCGTTCGGCTGCGGCGTCGAAAACCTCTTTCGGCGTTGTCGCCATTGGCAGCGACATCATGTACAGGTCGACATCATGCAAAGCGAAAGAGCCATCGTCGGACTTCTTGAGCAGGCCTTTTTTAATATCGGCGTAAACCTTCGTTTTTTTTGCGGAACGGCCATTCTGCTCAAGATACGAGATAACTTCTGGTACACCCCTGAGCACCTTCTGCCTGGCAACGGCCTTTTCTAGAGCCTTAGAGGCTCTATCGAGTGTCGCCAGCGTCTGCGTCGTCGGATTCTCGAGGACAGCCTGTTGCGCCTGCTGCTTCGCTTTCGCCAAGACAAAAAGATCATACCCGCTCTCCGTACCCTCGACGATTTTGGCCAGAAGAGCAGTCTTTTTCGAGGAGCTTCCAACTGTCGTCTCTGCAGATGCCCTCTTAACCATACCCTTTCCCTTTTTCCTCTAGTTTTAAAATTTTTATCGCGACCGGTTCCCGGGGGCACGTTGCCCTCACCTCGACACTCGTCCGGTAGTACCTACCGACGATTACAGGCTATGCCATCATTTTTTTACCCGTTCTTCCAGTCGCCGCCGTCATGCGGCCACCGTACGGGCTTCCGCCCAGGGCATAATCATAGGCTGTCTCCCCTGAAAGGCGGAAGCTTCATGTCATGAGCATGCATCCGGATGATTTTCTGACTTAGACCGAAAATCTGTTCCGCTTTTTGTATCGTGTACCCACGCTTCTGCATCGCCCGCAGAGCCTGATTCATGGCCGCGTTCCAGATAATGACGCCGCCCTCTTCCCTCGGAGCTGGGGACGGCTGCAGGGCGAGCTTGTATTGTTTGGCGCGGACGCTGGTCT
>OBLO01001893.1_pt1 | contig 17166 bp, 10 predicted proteins | sample 1519401 | NCBI WGS metagenome assembly OBLO01 (sample SAMEA2602897, study PRJEB22501) | metagenome | reverse complement strand
AGGTGCTCGCCGTAGGCGACGAGGCGTTCCAGCGCAAGTGCGACAACTTCTTCGCCGAGATCAAGAAGGATCCGACCAAGACGGTCATCCTAGTCACCCATTCCATGGATGCCGTGAAGAAATACTGCAACAAGGCCATTCTTATCAAGGATGGCGAGATTATCGCATCTGGCGACAAGAACGATGTCGCGGATCGCTACACGCTTGAGAATCTCAAACAAACAGATTCTCAAGACACTAAAGAAGTCGTAGAGGAAAGCAACAAGCCTTGGCTCAAGGTTCTCACAGCTTCTAAGCCTGTTTGCGGCAAAGATGATGTTTTTGAATTCGATATCGAATATTTCTTCGATCAGGACGTTGATTTCTACTTCACTATGACCTTGATTGATATGAAACGAGGGGGACTGACTTTTGATCCAGGCCCTAGTTCATATAAGTTCCACAGGCCAGGACACCACAAAATACGTTTTGCTTTGCCTGTCAGTATTTTCAACAATGGCGATTTTCAGATTGTGGCATCATTGCGCGTTGATGATCCTGATAATCCCAAAAAACCCAAGGCTATCGCTTTCGCGAACGGAGAAGACGCCTGCGTCTTCGCTATTCGCGATTCACGAAACGGAGATTATGCGCTACTCAACAATGACATCCTTTCGATTAAATGCAAAGGATTAGTTGACTAGCTCTTCATTGTTGTGCTGAGCGACCTATTCTTGGTAACTCAGCACAACAGTGGAATACTCCCTCTTCCTGCCCGTCATTAAGCACAGTACGGAGAAGAAAAAGATGAACGATCGATTGTCAAAGGACTCTTCGGCCCCTTTTTTCTCAATCATCATCCCTTCCTACAACAATGGTAGCTATCTTCAAAAGTGCATTCAGTCGCTTCAAAAGCAATCCTTTGAAGCTTGGGAAGCAATCATTGTCATTGATGCAAGTCCCGATGACGCATTTCACATTGCTAAACAGCTGTCCGACAAAGATGGCAGAATTCAAATTATCAATAAAACTCAGAACGAAGGGACCCATCTCGCGCGGAAAAGTGGCGTAAAACGCGCACAAGGGGAATACGCCCTTTTTCTAGATGCAGATGATGAACTCGCAGATAATGCACTGTCGTCTCTAGCAGCACTCACTTCGCAGCAAACATTTGATGTGCTTCATTTTGGGACTGAGCTTTTTGGAGAAAACATGCCTGAAACGGTATGTTCCGACATTCTCCAACTTAGCAATCGGAATTTGCCCACATTACATGGTCAGGAAATCGCTTTCTCCTCTTTCACTGATTCCGAAAAGAATCGTCAAGACTGGCGTATCTTGCAACGTTTGTATCGTACCGAACTTTTGAAGAATGCCTTTAGCTGTATGTCCGACTCCCGCCTTGGCAGAGGTCAAGATAGCTATGAATGGCTTGTCATCGCGAGTCTTGCGGATACAGAAGTCTTCCATAATGAAATCATTGGATACCGTTATTACTTAGGGCGGGGCATCACTACTTTTGAACCGATGTCAGATCAAAAGTTCGTTTCGCTCTCTTCAAATTATGGGACTCTGATACGTACAGCTTCTGAGTATGCAAGTACTTTTTCTAATTTTGATTTGTCCCCGTGCATTGCAGAGCTTCGCCGAAGATTATTGGAAATGCTGTTCGGCGATTGGTACGTGAGATTATCCGATAAAGACAAGCTATCCGTCCTTGCTGAGATGCAAAAAGATTTTACCCGGATAGAAATCGCCACAGAATTAATGCGTCTTACACGCGACGACGCGTACTCCCGTTGGGTTGCGGGGGATTCTTTTAATAAGAACGCTCGCTATGTCCATTGGAAAGAAATAGCAGAAACAATTGCAGGGGACGATTTGACTCCCCAATACGAAGAATACCGAAACCAAGCACTCAGACACTTCTCTGACTTGCGAACACGGCTTCCCAAGCCAGAGCAGGCGCCAGACCCTTCTTCTCGGAATCTCGCCCATCTCTTCTCACGAATTAAAACCCTTTTCCCCTCTACCCGAAGGAATAAATAACAGATGTCTAGTAATAATCCTTTCTTTAGCGTTATCATTCCTTGTTACAACTGCGCAAAATATCTGCCAGAATGTCTGAACAGCCTGATTACCCAAGATTACACTCAATGGGAAGCTATCGTAGTCAACGATGCGAGCACCGACAATTCCTATGACGTTGCTTCCCGCTTTGCTACTCAAGATAATAGAATTCGTCTTCTCAACAAAGAGAAAAACGAGGGCCTCCATCTTGCAAGAAAAAGCGGAACAGCCCTGAGCGCCGGCAAATATGTTCTTTTCTTGGACTCAGATGACGCCTTTGCAAAGGGAACTCTTAACAAAATTCATTCGACAATTCAAAAAGAATTACCTGACATTCTGCGTTTTGGCTTAATTTGCAGAGAACAAAAAGGTATGAGCAGCCGGGCCGCCCGTGATTTCGAAGCTTGGGCAAATGTAGATTCTCCCGTTTCGGATCAAGAGCAACTACTTTCGGACGTTTTTATTTCAGCAAATGAATATGGAAGAGACTGGCATGTGACCCATAAAGCTTTCCAAGGCGATATTTGTCGCAAGGCTTTTAATGTCATGACAGATTCACGTCTCGAGCGTGCTGAAGATAGCTACGAATTTCTTGTACTCGCAAGCATGTCGGATCTGGAATTAACCGATACCAGCATTCATGGATATATATACAATATTGGGCGTGGTGTAACTACGAATAGTGCGCTTCCCCTTAATCAATTTCTTATCTCGGCAAAACAAATGAAATCCTGTTGGATGGAAGCTGAGCATTTTGCGAGTTCCACAGATTCAATGCTCGTGAAGAAATCGGCAGTTCGATTAAAAGAGCGACTTACGTTCGCATTGATGAATGAATGGAAAGATCGCGTATCCGAAAATGAAAAAGTTGAAGCCGCGAAATCCATTGCTTCAATTATCGGAAAGACAGAAGCAGCAACCGCGTTAATGAGATTTGCACGAGATGACGCGTATGCTTCACTCGAATATCTCAATCCGAAGACATCATCTTTCTTAGCTTGGGCCGATTTGGCAGAAGAACTAACCAGCGGAATCGATACATTACCGGTTTCTTACACTCAGATGAGAGATGCCGCACTTCGGCATATTCAAGAATTCAAGGGAACACAGACTTTGCATAAGCAACAAGAAGAACAACGCATTAAAATTTTTGTCTCCACACATAAGAGGACTTCCACTTTCTCAAGCGACATTCTGCAACCAGTTCATGTTGGATCAGCAAAAAGTTCCACGCGCTTCCCTTACTGCTGGAGTGATGATGAAGGCGAAAACATTTCCAACCGCAATCCACGCTACTGCGAATTAACCACGCAGTATTGGGCGTGGAAGAACGTTGACGCAGACTACTATGGATTCTGTCATTACCGTCGTTACTTCGATTTCTCTGAGACCCCACACGAAGAAAACGCATTCGGTGAAGTCATTGATGATTACATTGATGCCGATGCGGCAAAGAAGTATAGACTGGATGACGAGAGCATTGCCAAAGTGGTGAAGCAGTATGACGTCATCACCACGCCATTCGGTAATCTCGAAAAAATCATCGATAAGCACGGCACTCCACGCGCGCTGTGGGAAGCCGCTCCCCTGCTGCATGACGATGATCTGAAGCGTTGCTACCAGATCCTGTGCAGCATGTATCCCGACTACAAGCAGGACGCACAGGCGTTCTTCAACGGCGACAAAGCCTGCTTCTGCAACATGTTCATTATGAAGAAGGAGATCTTCTTCGACTATTGCAAATGGATGTTCCCCATTCTTGAGGAGTTCGATAAAAACACCGACTACAGCACGTACAGCAAGGAGGCCCTGCGTACGCCGGGTCATCTGTCCGAACGTCTGCTCAACATCTACCTGCTGCATCACAAGCGTATCGGTTCCAACTGGAAGTTCAAGGAACTACAGTGCGTCCACTTCACCAATCCGGAGCCAGCGGAGCAGCTCAAGCCGCTTGACATTACCGACAAGCCAATCGTTCCGGTGGTGTTCGCAGCGGATGACAATTATGTTCCTCAATTGACCACCACCGTGTATTCAGCCATGAAGAACGCCGATCCGCATTACTTCTACGATGTGACGGTGCTACAGCGCAACATCGCATGGGACAAGCAGGAACGTCTGCGTGGCTTCTTCAAGCAGTTCCCGAATATGAATCTGAGGTTCACCAACGTGGACCGCGAACTTGCTGGCTACGATCTTTCCACCAATAACGCCCATATCAGTGTGGAGACGTATTACCGCTTTCTGATTCAGAAGGTTCTGCCGTTCTACGACAAGGTGCTGTATCTCGATTCCGACATCATCATCAACGGCGATATCGCGAAGCTTTACAACATCGATTTGCAGGACAAGATGCTCGGCGCGATTCGAGACATCGACTTCCTCGCCAATCTCAACGTGAAGCACGGCAAACGCATGGGCTACGCGCAAACCGTGCTGAAGATGAAGAATCCATACGATTACTTCCAAGCTGGCGTGCTGGTGCTCAACACCAAGGCGATGCGTGAGCATTACACCATCAAACAATGGCTTACCTACGCCTCGAATCCCGATTTCATCTACAACGACCAAGACGTGCTCAACGCACACTGCGAAGGGAACGTGCTATATCTGCCATGGGAATGGAATGTGGTGCATGACTGCGGCGGTCGTGTCGGCAACCTCTTCGTGCAGGCGCCGAACGACATTTACGACGCGTATATGAAGTCGCGCAACGATCCACAGATTGTCCACTATGCCGGCTTCCAGAAGCCATGGACCGACCCGGATTGCGATTTCGCTTCCATGTACTGGAAGTACGCACGCGAGACCCCGTTCTATGAGCGTCTGCTTAAACGTGTAGTAAAGGCAAACGAATCAGAGATTCCAGCCGGCATGCTCCGTCCGAAGCACGAGCGCGCAGTCGGGGAGGACAACCCGATTCGCAAGATTGTCGATCCGCTAATGCCAATCGGTTCCCGTCGCCGTGATGCGGTGAAGGCGATCGGCCGAGCAGTTCGCGGTCGTCACTGACAGAAATGGGTGTTGTATTTTACGACACCCATTTCTGTATTATTTATGCCATCGTTTTAATCAGAGGTTCTTTCGTTTTACCAATCGATTCACTCATGAACGCTAAGAACAATGGCGCGATGCAAATCAGTTGCAACACATATCGGGTTGGCTCTCCACCCATGCCGGACACTGGTACCAGCAACAGATACACAAACGACATATCCACCGGAAGCATCGAAGCCACGCGACTCCATTTGCCTTTGCCGGGACGCAAAGCCAAGTACAGCATGAAGCAGGGCAGGATGGATGACCACAATGCCCTTGAAAACAGTGCATTCAATACGGGCACGCTCTGTTCCATGTCATATACAGAACGTGCAGTATCACTTCTGCTTGCCTTCAACGGCCACTGCGGAACATATTCTAAAATCGGATCGTAATACCATGCAGATTCAGTGCAAACCACCATATCGCTTGGAGAACCATCGTTGTTAGAAAAGCTGAACCAGCCGCGAACTAATCCCATCCACGATTCCAAATGACCGATCGGGTGCTCCACTGTCTTCTTGAGCCACAGCTTCATAAAATCGCTGAACAGATCAGGGTCTTTCAAACTGGTCCCTTTTACCGGATCTGCGATCTGCGGGTCGTAAGCTTTGGGAATCTTTTTATAGTCAATGGTCAGGAAGTCAGAAATCAGTTTCTTCTCCTGCTGAGTCATGTCCTCACTGTTGTATTTGACGTCATGGGCAACCTGCTGAATGGCAAACGGGATGCTTTCCTGCTTACCACTAGGGGCAACGCCAAGCGCCGGCATAACGGCTTTCGGAATGATGATCATCATGACAATGGCAATTACTGCGCCGATGGCAAACGCGGTAGCTTTCGCTTTTTTCGACAATCCGACAATCAGAAACATCAGCAGCAATGAGGGCACCACCACATACACGCCCGCTTTCTTCGTCAGGCACGTCAGTAAGCCACACAGCAATAATGTAATAATGATTCCTGGTTTAGACAGTGATGAACCTTTGGTGCGAATACCGTCAACGAACAATATGCAGAAAGGGATGAAAAACAGAACGGAAATCGTATCCTTCGCTAACGAAGAAAACATCACCGGAAAAAGCGGGAACAATGCCAAAAATGCCAATTCCACATGACACAACCATTGCGGAACGCCCATCTTCCTCGTGTACAAAAGCATCCAAGAGAAAAGCAGCGGCGCTGCAATAAGTTGCACGACAATCAGCAGATACAAACCATAAATGGAATTATGGAAAGCCCATTGTCCAAAATCAGCGAACCAACCAAACAAATACGTTAAAGCAAAAGGATGATGGTCCGTGAATCGTTCCACACCATAATGAATGAGCAACTGTTTGGAGGTATCCGACCAATACACGCCAGGGAACAACCAAAATTCATACGGAAGCCAGCACACGGCAATCACCGCCGCGTTCTTCAACCACGGTTTTATCGCATACCCATATTCGAAAAAGCCATAATGCTCTACTTGGTCTTCCCTCTTCGCTCCCTGCACTTCGGCAATCAGCCAATCAGCGAAGCGAAAAAATACACAGAAAAGCACACAGAAAAGCAGCACCTTCACGCATAACGCGCTTTTAATTTGCATGATATGACCTTCAGGATTGGAAGCCTCATCTCCCAAAGCGAACATCATGCCAAGAACCAGCGGAACCACAATTCGTGGTTCAATTTTCTTTAGCATATTCAATCCGTTCATTTTCATTTCTTCTTTATCGGTTCGACTAATTCATAATGCTTACAACGCGAACAAACGATTAATATACGGGATCTTTCGGAACAGCACGGATACTGCAAGACATATGGCGAACACGCAACCGCACAACACCACATTCAGCAAAGTCACTGCAACGGAATTCAAGTTTCCCATGAACTGGAGCCATGGTAGAGCCTGTAATCTGCTCAACAGCACCAATCCGACCAAATGCAGCATGTACACGCCGAACGTGTTCATGCCGATCACCTGGAATACTTTGGCCCAAATGCCTTGGATATTCACCCGCCCCAATACCAACAGAATCAGTATCGTTGCAACGAATGACGGTAGCAGCCAATAGCCGTTCTCCACAGTCAGATTAGTGCCGTGGGTGGCATGCTGGTATCGCTGGATCAGTAACGTCAACGCATAGCAGACAACGATGCCAGCGCTGGCTTCACCCCAAGAGATATCGAACAGGGGATGATGGACGTCGGCATCGAGTTCCCCGGTCTGCTTCTGCTTTAGATAGCGCCCAATCATCCCTCCAATCAGGAAATACAACAAAACGTATCCGTACGAGCCGAAAATGTAGAATTCATCAAGTGCATTCAGAATCGAGGCGAAATCATGGTTCGTTGCGGTTCCCAGCATCTGCAGAACAAGTTTCAGGGAATCCTTGCCCACAGTAAAACCAGCCAAAACAGCCAGCAGCGCGTTGAATGCAAGCTTTCGTTCCGAATCGAACGCCATTTTCATCACAGGCAAAACAAGGTACACTGCGATCAAGGCGTTCATGAACCAAAAATAACCGGTCGGATAATCTCCAAAGCCACCGCCAAGCAGGAACAGCACAAGATCCTTCAACGTCACCGGATGGGAACCGTCCACGAAAACGAAGAACGCCGCGGCAAGCAGCCTCCAGATGGTGACCACAATGACGATGTTCAGCGTCTTCCGATAATGCTTCGCCTCATCCATCTTCCGAGGAAGAAGCAGCGCGCCGTTCACAGCGAAGAACAATGGCACGCACACCACGCACAATACGGTGACCGCCGTTCCAGCAAGCCCGCTGGAATAGAATCTCGTGTAAAATGAGTAGTGGAGCATCACTACAAAGAACATCGCCATCGATTTGATAATGTCATACCCAACCACGCGTTTTTTCATTCGCTTATATCGTTTCCCTAGCAATTATATTTATAAAACATCCGCACAATCCCATTCCTCGTGCTGTATCCCACGCAGAAACCTGTAGCATGATGAACTCGTGCAAAATCGAAAAACGGCCAGTACAAAAGCTATAGTAGAACGTATGCCTGAGAATTCAAACGTTTCCGTTGCGGTGCTGCTTCCTTGCTATAACGAGGAAGTCACCATCGGCAAGGTGGTACGCGACTTCAAAGCAGCACTGCCGCATGCCGACATCTATGTGTATGACAACAACTCCACTGATCGCACTGCCGAAATCGCTATGGCCGAAGGTGCGATTGTACGAAAGGAACCGCGCCAAGGCAAAGGCAACGTGATTCGCGCCATGTTCGAAGACATTGACGCCGACGTATATGTCATGGCAGACGGCGATGATACTTACCCTGCTGATGCGGCGCCAGCCATGGTTGATAAAGTGCTTGAAGGCTATGACATGGTAATCGGTGACCGCCTGAGCTCCACATATTTCCAAGAGAACAAGAGACCATTCCACAACTTTGGCAACCGCTTGGTACGCGGTTCCATCAACGGCCTGTTCCATGCGGACGTCACCGACATCATGACCGGTTACCGAGCGTTTTCGTTCACATTCGTCAAGACTTACCCAGTGCTTTCGCGTGGCTTCGAAGTTGAGACCGAAATGACCATCCATTCGTTGAACAACAATCTACGCCTGTTCGAGATGCCGATTCAATACCGTGACCGCCCGGAAGGCTCCGTCAGCAAACTTGACACCGTGGGTGACGGCATCAAGGTGATGAGCACCATCTTCCGCATGATCCGCGAATACAAGCCGCTGCCGTTCTTTGGAGGGCTCGGAGCCATTATCGGCATCATCGGCATCATACTGTGCGGTAGCGTAACAGTAGACTTCTGGCATACCGGCATGGTGGCGCGCTTCCCCACACTCATCGGAGCAGTTATGCTCGTTATCGCGGGAATCCTGCTGTTCATAGCGGGAATAATCCTCGACGTCATGGCCAAGAACGATCGTAAGGCGTTCATCATCGACGCCAACCAATTTGCCATGATGAGACGCAAAAAATAACGCAACTTTCAAATGTGGCCTGAGAACAAGCAGTTTTGTTCTCAGGCCACATTTGAAATATCTACTGCTTGACTACTTCACCCACTTTTGAGCGTTCGTGCCATTCGCACTATACAACTGTACGTTAGCGCCATTGGCAGTAGAAGCACCCGAAACATCCAGAACCTTGTTCTCCGCGAGCGCGGACTGGAAGGTATACGATCCGTCTGAGTTCTTGATGGCGATCCACTTTTGGGCATACGTGTTGTTTGATACATACTGCTGAACATTGGCTCCATTTGCAGTGCTTGCACCGTAAACGTCTAATACTTTGCCGGAATTCACGCTAATCAACGTCACATAGCCATTGCCGTCATGCGTTACTTTCCATTTCTGTGCGTTTGTACCATTACCGCCCCACAATCGCACATTGGCGCTATCGCTCTTGGAAGCACCGGCAACATCGACTTTCATGGAAGTCTTCAGCTTTGATCCGAACGCATAGGTGCCGTCAGGAAGATCCTTCCTATGTAAATCAGCTGTGGCATCCATACGTTCTCTTGGAGTAGATACCTTGCTTATTGTCCACTGCTGGGCTGCCGTTCCATTAGGCGTGTACATCTGCAGTTTGGTCTGCTGCGTGGCGTTGCCGCCAGGAATATCCACGGCTTTGTTCGCGTTCACTGATATTAATGTCACCTTGCCGCTACCGTAGTTACGTACGGTCCATTGTTGGGCGCTGGTACCGTTGCTGTCATATTGTTGAAACGCTGCACCATTGGCCGTCGAGCCTCCATACACATCCAATGCTTTACCGGAATTCACATTGGTAATGCGGTAGGTCGCATTTCCTACCGATGTAAAACGATACTTTTGCGCGTTGGAACCGTTGCTTGTATACAACTGGATTTGCGTGCTATTGGCAGTTGATGCACCAGGAACGTCGAATACCAATCCAGTGTTTTTCGTTGATCGAATCGTTGCTGGCGCATCTGTCGGAATATTGACTTCGCTAGAGGAAAGAGTGAAGAGTTGCGCGACCGTTCCGTTAGGCGTATACAGATGAATCGCGGTACCGTTGGCCGTGCTGCCACCACTTAGATCCAGAACCCAATTGCCTAATGCGGATTGCAAGTAATAACCGGCTCCCGAATCACGGATGAACCAACGCTGGGCGTTCGTACCATTCGCCGAATACTGCTGCACCACCGCATTATTACCCGCAGCGCCATTACGAACGTCCAAGGCCTTACCGGAATTCACATTAACAATCACATAGCTGCCATCAGACTGTTTAGTGAAAGTAAACTGCTGAGCTTTGGACCCATTGCCGGAGTACAGCTGAATAGCTGTGGAATCCGCTCCACTGGCTCCAGGGATATCAACACTAGAAGCCACTTTGGAACGTACATTGATGTAATAATTCCCATTAGGAATGCTCACAGCACTCATCTTGCGCACATCAAGGGAAGGCTGAGAATCGTCATTCCCTCCATTCTGCACAGAAGTCTTATTGCCAAAGGCACTCATATCCACGGAGCCACTGATACCGTTGATATGACCGCTTTCGGTGTACTGCCAGCCACGATCGTTGGTCCCGAACGCCGTGAATTCCATCTGCGGACCATATTGCGCCACCCAACGTGTTTTCGCATAGATGTTCGCATTGTTCAACGGCCCCTGCAGGTAGCTCGTGTAGGAGTACACGCCGAGATTCTGGTAACCGCTTGACTGCAACGCGCCATACCAAGCGTTGACGATGCCGTTATACACGTTCGGATCGGTCGGTGGCGTGTGCCCGGTCCATGTCCACCGCTCAAGGTCGTAGTACACGGGATACTTTAGATCATTGGGGCTCACGCCCATCTGGCGGAGCTTGGATACCACATCGCTGCCTTCATGTTTCGCACCGCCCGCATCTTCCGCGTACGAGTACCAATAGATGCCGAACGGAATGCCCAGCCGCTTGCATTCGCTGATGTTGCGTTGCGCTTTGGTATCGGCGTCATTGCCCCATCCAAATCCTAGACGAATGATTGCGCCTTCCACGCCGTCGGCTTTCGCCTTAGCCCAATCGATGTCTCCCTGCCATGAAGAGACATCAATCACGCCCTTGGCCTGCTGGGCGAACAGGTTGTTCCTATAATCGAAAAACGCCTTTATTCCGTTGTAGGTTCCCCAGTGTGCTCCGTATTCGTTGCTCTCGAATTTAGTGAGCCGGACAGTCGAGCCACCCTTCAAGGACGACTGCTCCGCAGACTGTTTCACAGGTTGTTCCACAGCATCTTTCACATCCGAGGCACTCACCGGAATGAATGATTCGCCATTCGTTTTGGCCAGTGGATCAGGTTGCTGCGATTGCGTGCCGACCAGCTGAGCGTCCGTCACGGTTTCGCCGGTCTCAATGTTCTGCACATCACCTTCCGGCGTAACCGCAAGGTTCTCCGAAACCACAGTGGAATCGTCCGAAATGTTTTCGCTTACCGTTTCCGGCAGCGTCGCGTTCGGATTGTCCGGCATGCTGTTTGACGAATTCTGCACATCATCCACAGTTGTGGCAAAAGAACTTGGCGTATCCTCAATCGCAATATCCTGCATGGCGTAAGCCGGCACCACGGCAACGGAAACCGTTATTGCAGCCACGGAAGCGGTGGTCGCAATCTTCATCAAGCTTTTCGGCGATATCATCGTCAGCCTCTCTCACAAAACGCATTTCACGCGTTGACGCAATTGCACACGCAAAACTTAAGTGTATTCTGAGATGTCCCCACTCAAAATAAAGCAGATGGATTCCAAACCAAACTTCACATTTACCGAATATGCCACAACATGAAGTGCTGGCATTCGGAAGTGGAACGGGTAACATACCTTATGTATTGTCATTTGGGAACAGAGGACCTTGTCGGACCACCTCCAATAGACAACATCAGAACGGTATCACGGACTCCTGGAGGGAAGCATGGCACGGCACGAAAGGCAGCCAAATAAAGCTGACAGTCAAGCAAGTAACGTCCGCAAGCCCCGGACTTTCAGCAGTACCGCGACCGTCGGGACCAGCAAATCCAACAATTCCGTCAATGCCACCAATCGTGACGAAAAGCTTAGAACAAAAGCACCGGGGACTTCCTACCGAACGGCTCCCGAAGATCCGTTCCAAATCGCCATATCGCAAGGCGTGCAAGATGGCGACACTTGGGTGCACAACCATGTCAAGAACTTGATTCGCCGTTCCATCATCGTAGCCGTTATCGTCGTTGCGGTATGCATTGTGGTCTTCGGCGTCATGGGCGTGAGAACATCGCAGAAAATGCGCGAACTGAATGCCATTAACGACTGCAGAGACGCGGTTGCCGCCATGAACGCTTCATATTCCAAGGATTTCCAGCTCAAGGGAAAGATTGTCGACGCATTTTCCAGCATGGATTCCTCATATGATCTGGAAAAGCTCAGCACCTTGTATCAGGAAGAAGTCAAATCGCCGAAGGCGCTTGACTGCAAAGCCGACCCGTCCGGAACCACCAGCAAAGCCAACACCGAACGAGCCGCATATGACAAACAGGCCAGAACCTTCGAGCGGGCGTTGACAAAGAACGAGGCAAATCAGAATTGAATACGAAACGATTGGCAAGAACGGCACTTGCCGTTATCGTAACCGTAGGAATAGTCGTTGCCATCATCGTCGGGTGCGGCCCCAAATGGGGCAACGGAACGGCAACCGGTAAAACCGGATCGCAATCCACCGCCACCGCCCATACTGCGGCCACTGTTGATGTGCAGCTGCCCTCATACTACATGGACAATATGGTGTTCCAGCGCGATCAGCCAATCGTAGTCAAAGGCAACGTCAGCTCCACGGAAAGCAACCCCATCGACGTTTCGAAACTGTCAGCGACACTTACGCAAGGCAAAACCTCCGAGAGCGTCAAGGCAAAGGTAGCGAAAAACGGCAGTTTCACCTGCACGCTGAGCGCGCAAAAGGCAAGTCTCAATCCGTATTCGCTGCAAGTACAGTACGCCGGCAAAACCGTGCTGAAACTGGCCAAAGTGTATGTGGGAGACGTCTTCGTAGCCGCTGGCCAGTCGAATATGGAACTCAACTATGTGCAGTATTACGAAAACGCTACTTACAATTTTGGCAATGGACTAATCACGACAGGCGATTTGCCGAAACCGCTCGTAGATGACAACGTGAAATTTGTCATCGCAAATCATGATGTTGAAGACACTGATTTTCCACTGTCCGCTGTTAATCAGAGCGCCGATGCATGGCTGACTGCAGATTCCACGAATTCACTGCACCTCAGCTATCTGGCTCAGCAATTCGTCATGCAGTTGCGCGCCAAGCACCCCAATGTGCCGATTGGCATCATCCAGACCGCGTGGGGTGGCACGCCTATTCGCCGGCAGGTACAAGCCGGCGATATGTATGCTACCTATCTCGCGCGGTTGAAGGATTTCCATGTGGCGGGCGTGCTGTGGTATCAAGGTTGCGATGCCGCCAATAATTACGGAACTGCTTTGCAATACGAATCGCAAATGCCCACGCTCATCAACCAGTACCGTAACGTGTTCGGACGCAAGGACCTGCCGTTCCTGTACGTACAGCTCGCGCGCTGGCCAAACTACCAGTACACGCAAAACGTGCGAGAAGCGCAACGGACTACGCTCGGCAACACCAACCTGCACGATTCGTCGAATGTGGCGATGACGGTTTCCCTTGACACAGACAAGGGCACATCCGCGCTAATCCATCCTCTCGGCAAAGATATTCTCGGGGCACGCATGGCCGCGCAGTATCTCGCCATGGAAGACGGCACCACCGTACCCAACGGACCGCTTATCGAACGTGCCCGGCACACTGCGAACGGCGCAATCGCCTTGTCTTTCCGGAACGGCACCGCAAGCGGACTGAAAGCGATGCAGCCGAACTATTCGAAAACCGCGAGCGCAATCGCACCAAACTATAAGAGCGCTCCGAAAGCGACCCCGTTAAGCGGTATCAGCAATATCGCCGCTCCCACCACTACGGCATTGCAGGGGTTTGAGGTCGCCAATTACTCCGGTCAATGGCAGGCGGTCAATGCCACTATCAGGGGCAATCAGGTGTTGCTCACCGCAGCCGATGGTTCAATACTGAACGATCTCAACGCCATGAGCCAGGTTCGTTACCTGTTCAGTGGCAATCCGAAGTGCGCGAGCATGCTGTACAACGACTTTAATCTGCCGGCTAGCCCATTCATCACTATTGTCGAGTGATCTTTGTTGGGGGCCGCCGCGAGATAAACCAATACGGGCGGGATAAGTACGGGTGGTCTGAGCCGTTGCTTGGCCTGCTTGGTCATGTTTTGAGCAGGCTGTTCCGGATTCTGGTTTGGTTTCTGGTTTCCTGCTTAAACTATGAAGACTGCTGCAGCATCGCAGAAACTAGACAAATGTCATTTTTCCACCGGTTTATTTAGGCACATTCCCCTCCTACTATGGCATACGGAATGAACGCGAGCGCACAATCACAGATCGAATGCAAACGTGCGCAGGAGAGGAACCACCATGAGGAATCGTATTGCAGCAGCTGCAGCGGCGGGAATATTAACCATCGGCATGGCCGTCCTGCCTTCCGCGGCTTCGGCCAGTGAAGTCGCACCGTCTACGGACGGATTGGCCGGCAGCACCGCCATCAGCGGGCAGATCGACCAGGATATGGCCGTGTGCACCGACAAAGCGTGCGATGCCGTACAGCATGTGCGCAAAACCAACCAGCAGATCAAGTCGGATATGGAAACCGCCAAGCAGCACGCCGAGCAGCTGCATCAGAACGCGCACGAGGACGCCGACGCGCTTCGCCAGTACGGCGAGCAGGCCTGGAAGAACTACCAGGAGGACCGCGAGGATATAAAGAATGCGATTGACGGCGCGGTCAAGCGCGGTCAGGAGCGTCACGACGCTCTGCATCAGGATATGCAGGACACGCAGGCCCACCTCAACCAGATGCATGCCGATATGAAGGAGACCCACGACGAACTCAAGACGAGGCATGACGCGTTTGCGGCGAGCAGCCACCAGTGGCATCAGTCGTTCATCGCGGCGCTGAAGGACGCGAACTCCAAGACGGGTCAGCAGGGCGGCTCATCCGTTGCTACCGGCACGCATGGCACCACGGCTGGAACGAATGCCGGTACGACCGTTACTGGAGCCAACGGCGCCACTGGCACTGTGCGCACGGCTGCCGACACTGGCGCGAATGGTGCCGCAACTGGATCCGTCACAGCGTCCGGCGATCAAACCGCCGCATCCACCGGCGCGCTGACCAAGTCGGAATATGGGCAGCTTGCGCAAACCGGCATCGGCATTTCCCTTGCCTGCGCAGCCATTCTGCTGCTTGCCGGCCTTGCCTACGCCATGAAGACGTTCGTGCAGTATAAGCGCGAAACCAGCGAAGACTGAGCCGGTTTGCTGCCGGACAGCGTTTGCTTCATCGACTCATGAAAAACGGTCTCGAATATATCGGGACCGTTTTTTCATGCGCGTTTTTCGTATGTGCTTTTCATCTGCTATACGCATTGTTGCGATTCAATTGGAATGACGTAGTACAGCGACGTACAATGCAGCGCGAAGCGCGCGTACCGTGCGTGAACCGCGTGTATGTCCAGTATTCCCACTGATTTGTTACGTTGGCCGTTCTGATCAGTCCACTGGTCAATTCGCATAATGGGGAGCACTGCTGGCGATTCGCGGCGACGGCGTATCGCCATTCCCCGCCGTCCGTCCGGTACTACCCGCGCTCCCCACATCGCCGGCCTTTTCAGCATTGCCGATGTTGGTTCTACGCAACGACCCCGCGGCCAACGAGCGGATGGATCGCCTGCGCTGCGCCTGTTCCGTCTGCGAAGCGGACTGAATTGCGGGAAAAGCGCCCGTTACGGGACGAATACGACCGGTTGCGGTCGGAATAAAGCTTGGTGGCAAAACCTGCGTTGTGATGGCGCTTATGGATGCCATTTGCGGCTGCTGCGTATTATCAGGACCATCCGCAGCGTCTTTTTCTTTCACGGTTTGCGATTCTTCCGCACGATTCGCGTCATCATTCGCATCCTCGCCCGTTTGCAAGGCAGACCCAGCTTCGCTCTGCTTTTCTTGTTTTTCCTGCTTTTCCTGCGGAGCGGCCTGCACATCACTCTGCAATACGATTGTCGATGAATTCGAACGGCGTCGGGCAAGCGCCGCCAGAGAGTCACGAGTATCAGCATCGCGTTGGTCAGTCTGCTGGCTGCCGGCAGCCGTCTTGTCAACCATCGTCGTGCTTCTTTCTCTCAACGTCACGATTTCGAGCGTAACGTAGCGCAGCGCAAAAGTGCGCGTAAAACGACGATGTACGCAACTCCCCCACCGAATCGCAATCAAATATCGACATATGAGGGCAAACAATCCCATTATTGAGACCACAGACTGGCACCAATAAACCGCAGCATGACAATCAGGGACTTTCCTGGATGCCGGCCCGTACACGCGAGACTTGCGATACGGGACGATTCAAAAAACCGAGGCCAACGAAAGAAGCATTCGGAGGGAATCTGGAAGGAACCGGAAAACGGAGTGGAAAAGAAGGAACCCCAGAAACCGAATGATTTCAACGGTTTCCGGGGTTCCAATCCGGGCGGAGAATACGAGATTCGAACTCGTGAGGCTGTTACACCAACACGCTTTCCAAGCGTGCGCCATAGACCACTAGGCGAATTCTCCAATTATGCAACGCTTTCCGGTGTCTATCCGTTAAGCGCAACTTGACTAGAATACAACAGGACTGGCAGAAGACCAAATCGGCGTGTCGCACTGCTGGTTTGCAGAGTTGGGCATACGTGTCAAGGTTGTGCAACAGGTATGAGCGATCGGCTGCCTTTACTACGGATACTTCTTATTTCGCACACTGTAGATGCTATATTGCCGCCGATGGAATCCAATAGGCAACGGGATTCGGTAAGCATGGGAAAAGATACGAAAAAAGGGTTCCTGGAGCGACGCCCGCCGGGAAGCCCGGAAACGAAAAGGGGCCTCCCGGGAGCCAAAGGCTCGACCGGGAGGCCCAACGTTTGAAGCGGCGGCGTGCTACTCTCCCACACCCTCTCGAGTGCAGTACCATCGCCGC
>OBLO01001857.1_pt1 | contig 17447 bp, 12 predicted proteins | sample 1519401 | NCBI WGS metagenome assembly OBLO01 (sample SAMEA2602897, study PRJEB22501) | metagenome | reverse complement strand
GAATCACCATCATCACCTACAAAAAAAGCACCACTGCCCCCCCCGCCCCCCTTTCCCGCCATATCGTGCATCCTGGCGCTCACGGAAAAATTCTTCGTAGGTCATTGGCGTCTGGTCCGGATGCGTGACGCGCATATGTTCAACATAGTTGTCATAATCCGGCATACCTATCATTAATCGGGCGGTTTGGCCTAAATACTTCCCGGCTTTGGCGAGTGTTTCAAACATAGTGTTTCCCTTTCGTACAAACGCCCTCCCCGTTCAGGAGAGGGCTCGTTGGTTAAGAGAATATTAGTGCGCGCCTTTCGCCTGCGCCACGATCTCTTCAACATTCTCAGGCATTGGCTCGTACGGTGTCTCTTTCGACGTTGGTTTGTCCTCTTTCAATGCTGCCAGCGCAGTTTTGATGGAGAACAGACCCAGCACCACAACGACTACCATGAAGAAGATGGTGAGACCCGCATCCAGGCGGTTGTTAAACACCAGTTGCGTCAGCTGCGACTGGGTGTATTGCGCCGGAATGTTACCGCTGTCGATCATCGCCTGGAACTTGTTGGCGATAGCCAGGAAGCCGATTTTCGCATCCGGGCTAAACGCTTTCTGCCAGCCAGCGGTCAGGGTACAAATTAGCAACCAGGCCGTTGGCACCAGCGCCACCCACGCGTAGCGCTGGCGTTTCATCTTGAACAGCACCACAGCACAGAGCATCAACGCCATACCGGCCAGCATCTGGTTAGCGATACCAAACAGCGGCCACAGGGTATTAATACCACCCAGAGGATCCACCACGCCCTGGTGTAAGAAGTAACCCCAGGCCAGCACGCACAGCGCTGTAGCCAGCAGGTTTGCAGGCAGCGAATCGGTACGTTTCAGGCTCGGTGATACCACGCCCAGCAAGTCCTGCAGCATAAAGCGCGCGGCGCGTGTACCGGCATCTACCGCCGTCAGAATAAACAACGCTTCAAACAGAATGGCGAAGTGATACCAGAACGCCACATCCATCATGCCACCCAGCGCGCCGTGCAGAATGTACGCCATCCCGACGGCCAGCGTCGGCGCACCACCTGCGCGGGAGATGATGGATTGCTCACCCACTTCATTGGCGATTTGATGCAGGGTGTCTGGCGTAATGGCAAAGCCCCAACTGCTGACTACCTGCGCCGCAGAAGCCACTACGTCAACCGTGCCCGCAGGAGCCAGCACCGCCATCGGGCTGTTCATCGCAAAGTACACTCCCGGATCGATGATGCACGCTGAAACCAGCGCCATAATGGCGACAAAGGATTCCATCAGCATTCCGCCGTAGCCGATAAAGCAGGCCTGCCCTTCATTCGCCAGCATCTTCGGCGTGGTTCCGGAGGAGATCAGCGCATGGAAGCCAGAAACCGCACCACAGGCAATGGTAATAAACAGGAACGGGAACAAGTTACCGGTCCAGACCGGGCCAGTACCGTCAACAAACTTGGTCAGCGCTGGCATGGTCAGCGTCGGACGCATGATCAGAATCCCTACTGCCAGACCAACAATGGTGCCGATTTTCAGGAAGGTAGAGAGGTAATCACGCGGGGCCAGCAGCAGCCACACCGGCAGGACGGCGGCAACAAAACCGTAGCCCACCAGCATCCACGTCAGCTGTACGCCGGTAAAGTCAAAGTACGGTGCCCAGGTCGGGCTTTCAGCCACCCAGCCGCCGGAAATAATGGCAAACACCAGGAACACCAGACCGATGACCGACACTTCGCCAATGCGGCCCGGGCGCAGATAGCGCAGATAAATCCCCATGAAGATCGCCAGCGGGATGGTGAACGCCACGGTGTAGGTTCCCCACGGACTGTGGGTCAGCGCTTTCACGACGATCATCGCCAGTACCGCGAGAATAATCACCATGATCATAAAACAGGCCACCAGCGCAATAACGCCCGCCGTTGGGCCCATCTCTTCTTTCACCAGTTCGCCAAGGGAACGACCATCGCGACGGGTAGAAACAAACAGCACCATGAAGTCCTGCACCGCACCCGCCAGTACCACCCCGGCGAGAAGCCAGATCATCCCCGGCAGATAGCCCATTTGCGCCGCCAGCACCGGTCCAACTAACGGACCCGCTCCGGCAATTGCCGCAAAATGGTGACCAAACAGCACTTTTTTATCGGTGGGAACATAATCCAGACCGTCGTTATGGCGCACGGCTGGCGTCATACGCGTCGGGTCAAGCGCCAGTACATTTTTCGCGATGTACAGGCCGTAGAAACGGTAAGCGATAAGGTAGACACAGACCGACGCCACGACTATCCACAACGCGTTGATCTGTTCACCACGATTTAATGCGATATAGCCGAGGGCAAATGCTCCCATAACGGAGAGCACTGTCCAGACGAGGTACTTCCCTGATTTGTTCATAGTTGTTATCCGTTGTCCGATCCAGAGAGATGTTACATTTTGTTTCTATAACATCTTTTCTGAATTTAACAACCTGACAACCATGCAAACCCGAAGTATCACTGAGTATTTACATTGCATTGTTAACTAGATCACTTCATTTACCTGTTAACTCTGCAATTTCATTTTACTTTGCCGGGTGACCTCACCCCATCACCGCAGTGCCTAAACGGCAGGTGCAGCAGCGTCGTCCCTGCTCATCAAAGATGACGATTTCCCAGCTTTGATTTTGACGCCCAAGGTGCAGCGGCTGGCAAACGCCGCGCACTTTCCCCTGCGATACCGCCCGATGATGCGTGGCGTTGAGTTCCGTCCCCACCACGCATTGCCCGTCGCGGGTCATCAGATAACCCGCCATCGAACCCAGCGTTTCCGCCAGAGCCGCCGACGCGCCACCGTGCAGCAGGCCAAACGGCTGATGCGTGCGGCTATCCACCGGCATTTCGGCTTCCAGCACATCATCCCCCAGCCGGGTGTAGACCATGCCTAAATGCGCCACCATCGTGTTCTGACTGGTGGCATTGAGTTCATCCAGCGTTAAATGACGCTTCCAGATCATCGTCATGCCCCCAGCGTGGAACCGCCGTCCACCACGATATCCTGTAACGTAATGTGACTGGCCAGATCGGAAGCGAGGAATAAAATAGTGTTGGTGATCTCTTGCGGCCGGGCGATTTTCCCCAGCGGAATCCCGAGTTTAAACTGCTCGCCAAATCCACGAATGCGCTGTTGCTCCGCGTCATCGCTAACCCACAGCGTGCGCTGCATATCGGTGTCGGTCGAGCCTGGCGACACCACATTACAGCGCACACCGCTGCCCGCCAGTTCAAGTCCGACGGTCAGCGCCAGACTTTTCAACGCGGCTTTTGACGCGCCGTAAGCACTCATGCCGATACGCGGCGTGTGCGCCGCATCCGACGCGACGGTCACGATCGCCCCGCCCTGCTGGCGACGAAACTGCGCCATCGTCTGCTGAAACAGATTGAACGCCCCACCAACGTTAACCGCAAACGTCTGCTGCCACTCCTCAGCGCTCAGCGCATCGGTGGCCCCCATACGCAAAATACCTGCGGCATTGACCAAAATATCCAAACGCTCGCGCGCTTTGAGGACGCGCTGGCACACATCAGCTACCTGTCCGGCATTCGCCACATCCAGCACTTCGGTCGCAAACGGGTAGTTATCCTGAGGAAATTCGCGATCGAATCCTGTCACCTCAGCGCCTGCATTCGCAAATGCCAACGCCGTGGTGTAGCCAATCCCTTTACCCGCGCCGGTTACCCAGACGGTTTTCCCGGCAAAATCAAATCCAGCCATTACTTCACCTCACGGGAGAGCAGTGCCCACCATGCGTCAATGGTCGGTTTTTTCGCCAGCATCACGAAATCAATGTCACCATGAACCTTACGCCAGCGCGCCGCCAGCGCCATCATGCGCACGGAATCCAGCCCGTAGTCGATCAGGTTTTCGTCATCCATCGGCTCTTCAGACTCATCCAGCAACGGCAGAATAACGCTGCGCAACGCATCTTTACTGGTCGGGACCGGTGTCGGCAATAATTCCTGGGTCATTACCACACGCCCGGAACGTCCCGCCACGTATTTCAGCGACATCAGGTGTTCGTCACGGCTAAAGTCCGCCAGCGCATCGGCAACCATAAACGGCTTGATGTCACGCATGAAGGCGTCCGTTGCGGTGGTCATACAGCCGATATGCGCATACACCCCGGTAATGATCAGTTGATTACGTCCGGTTTCCTTGAGCATCTGTTCCAGCGGGGAGCGATGAAATGCGCTATAACGCCATTTCACCAGAATGGTATCCGCTTCATCCGGCGCCGGCGCCAGCGCCTCAACGATCTTTTGTTGTTCCGGGGAACGCGTCAGGCCCGGTCCCCACATATCATTGAGCAGAGCGCGGTCTTCATCACTCTGTTCTTTCGGCTGAGCGGTGTAATACACCGGAATGTTATGCTCTTTGCAGTACTGGCGCAGCGCGGCGATGTTCGCGACGACCTGCTCCATCATCGGGCAGTTATCGCCCCAAAAGCCGATAAAATAATCCTGCATGTCGTGGATCAGCAGCGCGGCGCGTTCAGGGTCAAATGCCCAGTCGACTTTGTTCACCGGAACATCGAGCGCCGTTGGTAGCGCATAAGCCTGCAGTTTAGGAATTGCCATTTCTATTTCTCCTTCAGGCCAGTGAACGTGATGCCAGCCACTGACGTAATTGTTTTTTATCTACCTTCCCCACTGGAGTCAGCGGTAATGACTCAACGCACTCAACACGATCGGGTAATTTGAATTCCGCTATGCCCTGTTCGCGTAGAAAACGGCGCACCTGCACCGCGCGCAGCGGCTCTTTCACCACCAGCCAGGCACAGCTTTTCTCACCCATCAGTTCGTCTTCCATACTGACCAGCGCGGCATGGATCACCATAGGATGGCGCAGTAGCAGGTTTTCAATCTCTTCAGCAGCGATCTTCTCCCCGCCGCGATTGATCTGATCCTTTTCACGCCCCTGAACGGTGATGTAACCATCCGGATCGATAGCGATCAGATCGCCGGAACAGTAAAAGCCGTCGGCGTCAAAGGCGCTGGCATTATGCTCAGGACTTTTGAAATAACCGCGGAAGGTGTACGGACCACGCGTCATCAGGCGTCCGGTCTCTCCCTGGGCTAAAGGGTTGCCGTCAGCGTCTGCTACCCAGACTTCATCATCGGGACACATCGGGCGACCTTGGGTATTGATGATGCGCTCAGGACTGTCGTCCAGACGGGTATAGTTCACCAGCCCTTCCGCCATGCCGAAGACCTGCTGCAACTGGCAGCCAATCTCAGCCGGAATACGTGCCGCAAGCGTGGCGGAAAGTCTCGCGCCACCGACCTGAAGCAGTTTCAGCGAAGCCAGTTGCGCATTACTGCCCCACTCAGCAATCGCCTGCAACCACAGGCTCACCGCAGGCGGCACCAGCGCCGTGACGTTAACCTGATGCTGTTCAATCAACGGGAAACACAGAGTGGCACTCGGATCAGCCGCCAGCACCACAGTGCCGCCGGCCAGGAATACGCCCAGCGCGCCTGGCGAACTCATGGCGTAGTTATGCGCCGCCGGGATCGCGCACAGATAACGCGTTTCCCCGGTGAAGCGGCAAATCTCATTGCTGCGACGCACGCTGTAGTAGTAATCGTTATGAGTGCGAGGAATCAGTTTTGGCGTCCCGGTCGTCCCGCCAGAAAGCTGGAAGTACGCCACCTCATCAGCAGGCGATGGCGTGGCGGAAAAATCTGTCGCAGGCTGGTTTATCGCCGTTTGCAGATTGTGTTCACCCTCATCATTACGCAGTTGCACCACGCGCACTGAATTGTGTTCGGCCACAAAAGCGTTAAGAAAATCGTCGCCGCTAAACAGCGTATGCTGGCGATCGGCAATCAGCAGTGCCGGCTCAATCTGTTTGGCATAGGCGTTGAGTTCGTTACGCTGATGGCTGAACAGGGCCAGCACTGGAGCTACGCCCAGCTTGAGCAGCGCAAAGAAGGTGATGTACAGCTCAGCCACATTGCCCAGTTGTACCAGCGCGGTTTCGCCAGGTTTGATCCCCTGGCGACGCAAACTGCAGGCAAGATTGTCAGCGGCCTGATTCAACTGGCGATAGCTCAGATGGCATTCACCATCAATAACCGCCGTATGGTCGCTGTCGGCGTGACGGGTCAGAATGTCGGTCAGCGGCAAATCCTGCCAGTAACCTTTTTCACGATACCTGCGGGCAAACTCTTCCGGCCAGCGGGTGAAAGGAATACTCATTATTGCTCCTTAAAGCCAGTCCACAAGGCTCTTAATGCAGTCCAAAAACATTCAACATCGTGGAGAGCTTGGCCCCCGTTTCACGCCATTCCGCAACCGGGGAAGAGGCTGGAACAATTCCTGCTCCGGCAAAAAAACGCACCTGATTGCGCAGCAGCTTCGCACAGCGGATCGTCACCACCCACTCACCGTTACCTTCGGCATCACACCAGCCGACAATACCGCCGAACAATTCACGATCGAACGGCTCCAGCTCGGCGATAAGCTTGCGCGCAACCTGATGTGGGAAGCCGCTTAGCGCAGGCGTCGGATGCAGCAGGCACGCCAGCGTCAGGGCGTTTTCCTGCGGGTTGGCTTTACCTTCAAACGGCGTACCGAGGTGCCAGAGCGTCGGCGTGGTAACCAGTTGTGGAGAAGAAGGCAGTTGCAGTTCACGGCTGCGATCGCGCAATACCGTTTTCATCGCCTGCGTCACCAGTTCGTGCTCATGGCGGTCCTTCCCAGACGCCAGCAGGCGGATCCCTGCTTCGCGATCCAGCACATCATCAGGCTGACGACGTGCTGAGCCCGCCAGCGGCAGAGAACTGAAACGATCGCCTTCTTTGCGCAGTAACAGTTCCGGACTGGCACCAATCAATACGCCGCCGTCTTCAATCGGTACATGGAAGTTGTAGCTCGCTGGATTTTGCGCCACCAGACGCTCCAGCAGCGCACCGCTGTCAATGTTGGCATCGGCGGTGATATCGATCAGGCGTGACAACACCACTTTGTCGACTTCTGGAGTGGACGTCAGCGCTGCCGCCCGGGCGACCATATCTTCAAAAAAGTCCTGTTCCGGGATCGATTTACGTTCAACGACGTTCAGCGACTGATGCGCGGTAAAGTAACGTGATGATTGCTGCTTCGCCGTGCGAGAGAAGCTCAGCCATGATTGGGGAATAAACAGCGATGATGGCTGGCGGGTATCAAAGGGAATCGCCCCGACCATGACAGGGTTCGCGATGCCCTGCGATTTGGCATCAGCAAACAGTGCGTTCATTTTCTGTTGGAAAGGGCTGTCTGGCGAATCGCCATCAATTGCCGGTTCCGCATAGCGGGCGAAGCATCCTGACGTCGTAAAACTACGGTACGGCGACATAAAGAAAAAACTGTCGGGAGCGAGCGTCGGCATAGTCTGCGTTTTTTCCTCGGCCAGTGACATATCCATATCATCCTCCAAAAATGATAAAGGCTCTAATAATGATTATCATTTATATTTTCGGTCGCTAACCTAAAAGCAAAGCGGCGGTATGTCAACTCTTGTGGTAGCACAATGTGCGACTTTGGCTTGCATCCTTGCTCGCTAACAATGAAAATGAGAAGCATTACTCATACTGATAACAGGAAGCCGATTCGTGAGTCTCCCCTCTTTTTGTCGCACCGTGCTTTTACTGACTGGTGTATTTATTTCAGGAGTTTCTTTAGGTCACACCGCCGACTGGCCGCGTCAGGTTACTGACAGCCGCGGCACGCATACGCTGGAGCATAAGCCGCAGCGAATTGTCTCCACCAGCGTGACCCTCACCGGCTCGCTGCTGGCGATTGATGCCCCGGTCATTGCCAGCGGTGCCACTACGCCGAACAATCGCATCGGCGATGCGCAGGGCTTTTTACGTCAGTGGAGCGAAGTAGCAAAAGAACGCAAACTGAGCCGCCTGTATATCGGCGAACCGAGCGCCGAAGCCGTCGCAGCTCAAATGCCAGATCTGATTCTGGTAAGCGCCACAGGGGGAGATTCTGCCCTCGCGCTATACGATCAGCTGTCCACCATTGCGCCAACGCTCATCATTAATTACGACGATAAAAGCTGGCAGTCGCTGCTGACCCAGTTAGGTGAAATTACCGGTCAGGAGCAACAGGCAGCAGCGCGAATTGCCGAGTTTGATAAGCAACTTCAGGCGGTTAAGCAACATATTACCCTGCCACCACAGCCGGTCAGCGCGCTGGTATATACCGCCGCGGCGCACAGCGCCAACCTGTGGACGCCTGAGTCAGCGCAAGGCAAGCTGATGGAGCAGTTAGGGTTCACGCTGGCAACGCTGCCTGCCAACTTGCACACCAGCCAGAGTCAGGGCAAACGCCACGATATCATCCAGCTTGGCGGTGAGAACCTGGCGGCAGGCCTGAACGGCGAAGCGCTGTTCCTGTTTGCTGGCGACAGCAAAGATGCCGACGCTATTTACGCCAATCCGCTTCTGGCGCATCTGCCAGCCGTGCAGAATAAACGCGTTTACGCCCTGGGTACGGAAACCTTCCGTCTCGACTACTACAGCGCCACGCTGCTGCTGCAACGTCTGTCGGCTCTGTTTTAATGGTCAGCGCCGGATGCGGCTCACGCCTTATCCGGCCTACAACCGTAGAGCACAACGCGATCAGGCATTCACGGGGACCTGCCGGAATCGGCGCACTTCTCGCAACAACAGCAGCAGTAACAGACCGACAATCACCAGCCCGAATCCACTCACGCTTGCCGAAGCAACCGGCGTCATCATCGCGCCCAGCCCACCTAACAACGCCGCGCCAATCGCATCGCCGGTGACGTTTTGCGCCGTCCACAAACCGTTAATTCGCCCGAGCATCGCTTCCGGCGTCTGCGTCTGTAACAGGGTGTACTGCAACAAAGAGCTGACCGCGCTCAACCAGCCAAACAGCGCCAGACAAACCACACCAAGCTGCCAGACGGGCATCAAGCCAAACAGGCCGATAGCCATAAATGAAGCCACGGTCGATGCCAGCATAATCAGTCCCGGGCGAACGCTGTGCGCCAGTTGTCCGCTGGTCAATGCGCCCACGCCTGCCCCCAGCGGAATAGCCGCATACAACAGGCCAATTTGCGCACTCGACATGTGCCAGTTAATCGCCAACGCCGGATACAGCACACGCACGGCGCTCGCCATGGTTAACAGACCACCGAGCAGCGCAATGCCGCCAATCAGCGGGCTGGCAAGCAGAAAGCGAAATGCTGCCAGCAGCGATTTCAGCGGATGCTCGCGCGGCTGCGGTGGAGGTGGCAGTGCGGGAAGGCTCAGCAGAGGTAACAAAGTAATAAATGTGCCAGCCGCCGCCAGTCCGTAGTTCCAGGCCACGCCGCCGGTCGCGAGCAGCACCCCGCCAAGCATCGGCGAAATTACCGATCCCAGACGCACCGTCAGCATGGTAATCGCCCCGGCCTGCATCAAATTCTCGCGCCCAACCAGCGCTGGCGTCGCTGCCAGCAAAGCGGTCACGCCCAGCGAGGCAAAGAAACCGTCCCATAAGCCAAGCAAATAAATCGCCAGCAACGACGGTTCAGGCAGCAGCGCATTCAGACACAGGCCAATAAAGCCAATACCACAGGTTCCACGCGCCAGCAGGATCACTTTTTTACGCTCATAGCGGTCGGCCAGCACTCCGCCCACCATCAGGCCAATAAACATTGCGCTACCGGTCAACGTCACCGACAAACCCACCTGCCAGGTCGACTGGGCCATAATGTGGTTTGGTACCGGAACCGCCACGCCGAGTAGCCCCAGAGAGACAATGGAAATAAAACGGGCGAGGAAGACAGCGCGAAATGCTGGGTGGGTCTTTAACAGGCTGAGATTGAGCAGCCAGGATTGTCGATTCATTACAGAGCCTTACCAGGTACTTTTTCAATATCCATTCGATGGCTGCACATGCTAACATATCCAAATAAGATCGATAACGATAATTACTATCATTATCAGGGAAGTTGATATGTCATGCTCTGTTTCCGCGACACGTGCCTTCGCCGTGCCCGGACTATTGTTATTACTTGTTCTCACCACGGTATTAAGTCTGGTTATTGGCGCCAAGTCGTTACCTGCCTCCGTGGTGCTGGATGCGCTCACCGGCAGTTGTCAAAGTGCTGATTGCACCATCGTGCTGGACGCGCGCCTGCCGCGCACGCTGGCGGGGCTGCTCGCCGGTGGCGCGCTGGGCCTGGCTGGCGCACTTATGCAAACGCTCACGCGTAACCCTCTCGCCGATCCCGGCATTCTGGGTGTCAACTCCGGCGCCAGCTTCGCTATTGTGCTGGGGGCCGCGCTGTTCGGCTTTTCCTCTGCGCAAGAACAGCTGCTGATGGCCTTTTGCGGTGCGCTGGCTGCATCGCTGATCGTAGCTTTTACCGGTAGTCAGGGCGGCGGGCAGTTAAGCCCAGTACGTCTGACGCTGGCGGGCGTTGCGCTGGGCGCGGTGCTGGAAGGATTATCCACCGGCATCGCCCTGCTCAACCCGGACGTTTACGATCAGCTGCGTTTCTGGCAAGCCGGCTCACTGGATATCCGCAGCCTGCAAACGCTGAAAGTTGTGCTGGTACCGATACTGATTGCCGCGGCTGTCGCACTGTTCCTCAGTCGCGCTCTGAATAGTCTGAGCCTCGGCAGCGACACCGCTACCGCGCTTGGTAGTAAAGTCGCTCGCACGCAGTTTATTGGCCTGCTGGTTATTACCGTACTGTGCGGCAGCGCGACCGCGATTGTCGGTCCTATCGCCTTTATCGGCCTGATGATGCCGCACATGGCGCGCTGGCTGGTGGGGGCGGATCACCGCTGGTCACTGCCCGTAACCCTACTGGCAACGCCTACTCTGTTACTGATTGCCGATATAATCGGTCGCCTGATTGTCCCCGGCGAGCTGCGCGTGTCGGTAGTCAGTGCTTTTATCGGTGCACCGGTGCTTATCTTTCTGGTACGCCGTAAATCCCGCGGAGGTGGCGCATGATGCACCTCTCCCGCCGCCTGATAATCAGCAGCCTGCTGCTGATTGCAGGTTGTCTCGTCATTGGTTTGTGGAGCCTGCGTAGCGGCGTTGTTACGCTGGAAACCCAGCAAATTATTGCCGCCCTGCTCGGCGATGCGCCGCGCAGTATTACGCTGGTGGTGACCGAATGGCGTTTGCCACGCGCGCTCATGGCGCTATTGATTGGCGCGGCTCTCGGCGTGAGCGGCGCAATATTTCAGTCGCTGATGCGTAACCCGCTGGGTAGCCCGGATGTGATGGGTTTCAATACCGGAGCCTGGAGCGGTGTGCTGGTGGCAATGGTGCTGTTCGGACAGCATCTCACCGCTATCGCGCTGGCGGCCATGCTGGGTGGGATTCTGACCTCTCTGGTGGTCTGGGCGCTCGCCTGGCGCAATGGGATCGACACCTTCCGGCTGATTATTATTGGTATCGGCATTCGCGCCATGCTGGTGGCGTTCAACACCTGGCTACTGCTGAAAGCATCATTAGAAACCGCGCTGACGGCTGGGCTGTGGAACGCCGGATCGCTCAATGGCCTGACCTGGGCCAAAACCTGGCCTTCTGCTCCGCTGATTATCATCATGCTGGTGTACGCCGCGCTGCTGGTACGCCGGATGCGTTTACTGGAAATGGGTGATGACAGCGCCTGTGCGCTTGGCGTCAGCGTTGAGCGTTCACGTCTGATGATGATGCTGGTTGCGGTGGTACTGACCGCTGCCGCCACCGCGCTGGCCGGTCCTATCTCGTTTATTGCTCTTGTCGCGCCGCATATCGCGCGACGTATAAGCGGTACATCGCGCTGGGGATTAACCCTGTCGGCGCTGTGCGGCGCGTTGCTGTTGCTGATGGCGGATTTATGCGCCCAACAGCTGTTTATGCCTTATCAGCTTCCGGTGGGCGTTGTCACCGTAAGCCTCGGCGGTATTTATCTTATCGTCTTGTTAATTCAGGAGTCCCGCAAAAAATGATCGAATCAGTAGCCCGTTTGCGTGGCGACCAGTTAACGCTGGGTTATGGCAAGTTTACCGTGGCGGAAAACCTCAATGTATCGATTCCCGACGGCCATTTCACCGCGATTATCGGGCCAAACGGCTGCGGGAAATCAACGCTACTGCGCACGCTGAGTCGTCTGATGACGCCCGCGCACGGCAAGGTCTGGCTCGATGGCGAGCATATTCAGCACTATGCCAGCAAAGAAGTCGCCCGCAGAATAGGTTTGCTGGCGCAAAACGCCACCACGCCGGGAGATATTACGGTACAGGAGCTGGTTGCCCGCGGACGCTACCCGCACCAGCCGCTGTTTACCCGCTGGCGGAAAGAGGATGAAACTGCGGTCTCAAACGCCATGCAGGCGACGGGTATCACCCATCTGGCATCACAAAGTGTGGATACCCTTTCCGGCGGACAACGTCAGCGTGCATGGATTGCGATGGTGCTGGCGCAGGAAACGTCGATTATGCTGCTCGATGAACCCACCACCTGGCTGGATATCAGTCATCAGATCGATCTGCTGGAACTGTTGAGTGAGCTAAATCGGGAAAAAGGTTATACGCTGGCCGCCGTTTTGCACGACCTGAATCAGGCCTGTCGCTATGCAACACATCTGATCGCGCTGCGTGACGGAAAAATAATTGCCGAGGGTGCACCGAAGGAGATCGTCACCGCGCAGCTTATTGAAAAAATCTATGGACTGCGCTGTATGATTATCGACGATCCGGTTGCCGGAACGCCGTTAGTGGTGCCGCTTGGACGCAACAAATAACACGCGTTACAGTATGGCGGCCAGCTTGCCGCCATACGACAATTCATCACACCAGTTGCTGATCAATAAACGTCATTTTTTGCTTACGCGACATCATGGCATGGTTCAACAGAACACCACCGCACGCCACCATTCCCCCCAGTAATGCGGCCAGAATAACGATCATTGATTTAGCCGGACCGTCTTTTTTCACCGGCAGCGAAGGTGAAAGTTGATACTTAAACGGCGTAAATGTTACGTCACCCACATTCATCGCTAACAGTTGCTCAACGTGATACTGGCGATTACGTAATTCACCGTTAATTTCAGCAATATCGGTCACTGATTTTTCTATTTCTAATTTACGTTCGATGCCGTCAGCACCCAGTGAAATAGAGAAATCGGGGTCATCCTTCACGGCCTGGCCATTACTGTAGACCGGCTTTTTAATCCCGGCGGCATTGGCGATCTCCAGCGAATAGTTCAGTCGCTGGATATTTGCTTCCAACTGGTTTTTGAGCCTGACGCGATCCATCTCCAGTCTTTCTTTCTCATAGCTGGTTTTGATGAACAGCTTATTACGAATATCTTCCAGCGTTTCTTTCACCACAAGGGCAGAAATATACTGGATATATCCCTTCAGCACTGACTGGGCTTCTTCGGCCTGAGGTGCGGTAAAGCTCAACGTCCATGCGGTATACAGCGAAGTTTCGTTCTTCTTACCCAGGTTAGTATCAACCGCTTTCATTTTCTCACTGAGCCTGACAATTGCCTGATGCAACTCCATTTCGTCGATATCAGCACCTTTCAATTGATCCATTACGTAAGGCGAAGAGCGCAGATACTCTTCTAACAATGAAGGCGACTGGAATTTTTTGATAAACAGGTTAAATACATCACCACTGCTAACGCTAATATCCATATCCAGCACGCGCAATTTGGTCAACGTATTCTCGAGTCCCTGCCATTGAACCGCTTCTGCCGGCGTCACGATGGCCTGACTGGTCCATTTTTGTGGCAGCAGAAAAGAGACCAGAATACCCACACAAGCAAAGGCGAAAACGGTCGCTATAATTTTCGCTCTTGCACGCCATAAGATTTCGATTAGATTCACTAAATCGATTTCATTTGCGTTTGCCGTTGGCTGAGGATACCCAGTAAATTCCGAAACGTTATCTTGCTTTATATTTAATGATGACATGTTGCGTGACCTGAAAACTTTCCTAAAAGAAAAACATTCCTGTGGGAGAAGTCTACCAGCTAGTCAGAATTATCCGAAACAATCTTTGTGCTTATCGCCCTACCAAAAATTATATTCGGAATTTATTCACCCCTTTCATCACCTTGTATTGCATAAAAAAGAACAATTCCATAACATATTATTTACATTATGGAATTGTTCGATCACCGCGATAGCAATATTCGTCTTGTTACACAGATTTATTAATCAGTGCATTTATTACAGGCCCTATCGCCTCAAATGAGGCAGGGGAAATAATATCAACATGCGCGCAATCCTGGCGGTAAACATCCAGACTGGATATCCACGGTAACCAGCTGCGTTCAGGACTGACACCCGGTACTAACGTGCGCTCAGCAACGAACAGCGTAGCGTGACCTGCAAACGGCACGCTGTGTGCCGTGGTGAGCAGGCGAACCGCATCGGCATAGTTGCCTTCGATTGCGTTAAATAAAGCCTCTGACGCATTCCCCTGCTGTGCAGCCAGAAACGCTTCGCGTTCACGCTCGATCTCCGCCAGTACCGCTGGATCCAACCCATTAGCCTCTTTTTCTTGCCAGTTTTGCGTTTCTGGCGGCCAGGTATCCAACAGCCCGAGGAATGCAACCGTCTCTCCTCTGGCATGTAAGCGCGCGGCGATCCCTTGTGCCAGCGTGCCGCCCAGCGAATAACCTAATAAATAGTAAGGTCCGTGAGGCTGTTGACTGAGCAATGTTGCCAGGTGATGTTCGCATACCGCATCAAGATTTTCCGCCGTCTGCATAGGGCCATCCGGGCGCGGCGACTGAATACCTATAATCGACCACTGCGGGCTGAGATATCGCGATAGCACGCTAAACTGCCAGGCAAAACCCGACGCCGGATGGAAACAGAACAGCGTTGGGCCGTGACTTTCACGCAGCGGCAGCAGTGCCTCAAATCCCATATGTTGCGACTGCTCATCATCAGTGCTCTCCAGTAGAGCACTCAGTTGTTCAACGGTAGAGGCCACCATAATCTGCCCCGGCGTCACCTGACGCTCAAAAACCCGGCTCAACTGTGCCGCCAGCTTCATCGCCAGCAACGAATGTCCGCCAAGCGCAAAGAAGTCTGCCGCCACGTCATTAACCTCGCAACCCAGCAAAGCCGCAAAAGACTGCGCGATGGTGGTTTCAGTCCCTGCTCGCGGTGCGCGCCCGGAAGTACGCGACGTCAACTGCGGCATCGGCAGCGCTTTACGATCCAGTTTACCGTTCGCGCTAAGCGGCAGCTCCGCCAGCTGCAACAATACCGTCGGCACCATATGCGCAGGCAGTTTTTCACGCAGCTTTTCCCGCAACGCTGACGTATCCAGCGGAAAACCCGATTGTGACACCAGATACCCCACCAGTTGACGCGCATCGCCGCCTGTCGCCGCCGCCTGGTTGAATACGCAGGCGTGGGCAACGGCATGCTCGACATCAGGCAACTGCTGCATCACCCGGTCAATCTCGCCGAGCTCAATGCGTTGTCCGCGAATTTTAAGCTGGTCATCGCTGCGTCCAAGGTACTCCACCGCGCCATTTTCCAGCCAGCGCGCCACATCTCCGGTACGATACATGCGTTCGCCAGCGTTAAACGGATCGGCGATAAAGCGGCTTGCGGTCAGATCCGGACGGCCCAGATAACCTTGCGCCAGTTGGATCCCTGTCAGATATAAGTCACCAGCCACGCCGAAAGGCACCGGGCGCATCATGGCATCCAGAATACGTAAACCGGTATTCCATACCGGATAGCCAATCGGCACGCTGTTGCCGGTTACAGCAGCAAGGTCTTCCCCCCAGGCCGGATACCAGCTCACATCAACCGCCGCTTCCGTTGGTCCGTACAAATTGTGCAGTGGCGCATGAGTTAACTGTTCCCACTCACGGCATAAATCTGCAGGCAAGGCTTCGCCGCTGCAAAATACCCGTTTCAGCGAGGCACAACTCTCCCGCGCGGTTTCCGGCGTCAGTGAAGCGACAAAAGCGGCCAACATAGAGGGAACAAAGTGCGTGGTCGTCACCCCATATTGGGCAAAGAACTGCTGCATCGCCAGCGGATCGCGGTGCGCCTCAGGCTCTGCCATTACCAGCTTTGCCCCGGCAATAAACGGCCAGAAAAACTCCCATACCGAGACGTCAAAACTGCACGGTGTTTTCTGCGCCACCACATCATCCGCGGTCAGCGAATAGTGATTTTGCATCCACAGCAGACGGTTAACGATGGCGGTTTGCCCAACCATCACCCCTTTTGGTCTACCGGTAGAACCGGAAGTAAAAATGATATAGGCAGTATGATTGGGCTGAGATAGCGCCAGCGGAGCAGCATCTTCTGCTGGCAGGGGCGAGTCATAGCACAGACTTTCCAGCCCAGGAATATCGCTAAAGCGCGCCAGTTGCTCATTGGTCGCGATCAACAATTTTGGCTTCGCGTCTTCGAGCATCATCCGCAGGCGATCGTCCGGGTATCCGGTATCCAACGGCAGCCAGGCTGCACCGGCTTCAACGATACCGTGCAGCGCCAGCGTCAGGAACACGGAACGCGGTAATGCCACGGCGACGCTGTCGCCAGGCTTGACGCCGCGTGCACGCAAAAGGCTCGCCAGCGCCACGACCTGCTGGCGCATTTCGCGATAGCTAAACTGATAGCGGGCATCGGCCAACGCCGGGGCATCCGGCGTTTTATCGGCCTGCTGTACCACCAGCGCGCTCAGCGTAGTGGACGGGATCTCGACGGTGGTGTGATTAATCTTCGCCAGCCGCTCATGTTCTGTTGGCAACAGCATCCCGGCGTCGCCGCAGCATAGCGCCGGATTGTCGGCAAACTGCTCGATAAGCCCGATTAAACGCGAGGCATGCTGCGCCAGCGTTTCTGCATCGTAGCGCTGTTTATTGGCCAAGATTTCAATACTCAGCCCACCGTTTTCATCCGGGAATAACGCCAGCTCAAGATCGTTCACCGGCCCTGTCGCCAGCGTGTGGGTTTGTGCCTGAACGCCGGGAATATTCAGCTGATAGTCGAATATTTTCACGTTCAGCACCGGGCCAAACAGCGGCTCAGCACCAGCTGCACGCCCGCTGTCGCGAACGATTTGTTCGGCATCATAACGTTGATGCCGACGCATTTTCTTCAACTGCCCGGCCAGTCGTTGTGCAAGCACAGGCAAGCTTTCTGCCGCATCCAGCCTCACACCAAATGGCAGTACGTTTAAAACCGGTCCAGTGGAGGTCAACGCCGCCGACCCCATGCGCCGCATAAAGATAAACCCGGCGGCATAATCCATTCGGCTGCATAAACGTCCCAGCCACAATGCCACCAGCGCGAGGGCCAGATCCGCACGCTGAACGTCAGGCATACGTGCCGCAAGCCGACGAAACGCCCCTTCAGGCGCGGTTAAATTCAAACGGACAATATCCGCGCTGGCCGTACCACCCGGCAACG
>OBLO01001852.1_pt1 | contig 17471 bp, 17 predicted proteins | sample 1519401 | NCBI WGS metagenome assembly OBLO01 (sample SAMEA2602897, study PRJEB22501) | metagenome | reverse complement strand
TTTAGATAGCCATCTTCTACCACCGTAGTAAAGTCTTTTACTATCTCTAAAGGATCATCACCATATTTTTTTATATCTTCTTTCTCTCCAACAGAGCTAACAGTTTGCTTTGTTCTTATACTATCCAACCAATTAACATAAATTTTCTGCATACCATTAGCAGCTTTACCCTCATCTCTAATATTAGCAAGTGCACGCACCTCTTTGTTTCCATAAGGCGATTTTACCAAGTTAGTAGCCTGTCCTTGTACCTTATCACTTACCCAAATATTAAAGCCTTCACCATTATTAATAGGCTTAATAGTTACCACTGCATTAACGACATAATTATCACCATATCCATCGGCAGTATCATCACACGATATAAACATAAGACTAGTAGCTATGGCTATCAACGCAAATAAAAAAAACTTGTTTACTTTCATAACGTTCACCCCTTTAGATTAACACTTTACCTATTACTCTTAAAAGGAAGTGCCATCAAAAAGATAATGATGACACTTCATCTATATCATACTTTTTTGCTTTTTTCAGCATCCACAACCTTAAACGTAAACGCTTTAAAATTATCAACTTTTTTCTTATCTATGACAACTTCTTTCACACCAACACTGATATTTAGCTTCTTTGTACTTGCATTATACATTGCCATAGTTCCTGAAAAGTTAGCAGTTACAGTTACTGTTTTGCCCTTTACTGTGTATGCAAAACTATAAGCTTTCATTGGGATAAGTATCATTGACAATAGCCCACTACCCTCAGTCTTACCTTCAGCATAATTCACTAAACGCCATGAAGTGGTTAAAGCCGATGACTTAATATTCTTCTTAGCTTCCTCCAGCAAAGTCTTATCGGTGATAATCCTATTTAAAATAGCAGTATCAGGAAGTAAGAAAGCCATTTGGTTATCTGTTACAGTAGCCTCTACATTAGCCCCTTTATTACTATTGATCAAAGTAGCACCCATATATTTACCCGGCAACTCTTTTAATACGGTCTTAGGGATAGGAACAGTTGTAGGATTATCTTCACTACATGAAGAAAACAGCCCAACGCTTCCTATAATAAACATCAAACTTAAAATGATTTTATTGGTTTTCATTTCTATTTCTTTTAAATTTACAATTTCTATTTTTTATCTCTTGAGTACTCACTTTATAAATGAGAAGATAACAAAAAGGTTGCACTTTCAAAAGTTAAAAAATAAAAAAGATAACCTCTCTTTCAAGCAAAAAAGTAGTGCTGAAGCTATGGCTTACAACACTACTTTTTAAAAAGGAAATTCATTTATATTTATACACTACACTTTCATTCCACACTGTGTTTCTGCGAGAAAAGTTGCCACTGCTCTTTTACTTCAGCTTCCGTTATACCTAGTAGTTGCATCTCACGGAAAAGATTTGGTAGCATCTTCGACATAAATTCACGCTTCCTACCCTTCATAATCTGCTGGCGAGCACCTATTGAAACAAAATATCCTAGCCCTCGCTTGTTGTAGATAACCTCTTCGCGCGATAGTAATTCGTAAGCCTTCACTGCTGTGTTTGTATTCACTTGCAGCGTAACGGCGTACTCCCTTACTGACGGAATGCGGTCGTCTTCCTTATAGTTGCCTGCTATTATCTCGTCGCATAGCCTATCGGCCATCTGCTCGTAAATAGCTTTTGTTTCGTCAAACTTCATATTGTTCTCTCCTTTAATCCTGAAATAAAACCTATTTTTTAAATATTAATCCAACGGTTGTTGATCACTTGCAAGCGGCAATATAATCTGTAACCAAGAAAGTAAAAGAGAGCTATACCTACCAAACTATATCCTATAATATAGGAGGTTATCTGCATATCTTGACCTATGTATAATTCATAGGCTGTATAAAAAAATAGAATACTTGCAAAAAGTGTTACCCCCATAGATCCGATCATAGCCAACACCCATAGTGCAATACTTGTTTTTAACCAAGCTACTTTGCGGAAAAACATACCACCAAGGATAAAACTTGCATTGTTTAACACTAACCCAAGAATAGCAGCAATCAATTTAGATGTTGGTACTTCCGAAAAAGCAGGAGACATAAAAGCAAGTCCTATGATACTAGCTCTACCTCCATGATGCATTAACATAGACATCAATTGCTGCAAACCATCCGCAAGCAAAACACCACAAGAAGCAGTTATCAATATTCCTAGCGAGCTATAAATTACACGTGCTGCATATTTTTCTAGGTTAGTGGCTGGCAATGCTAGCTCATGAATACGTGCTCCACGATATTCAAGATCCTTAATAACAAAAGCACCCATAAGGACTGCCCCACCGAAATATATTATCATATACATTGGAGTTACGCCGAGAAGCGAATCAAGTGCCTCTACATCAGTCAGTGGATCTGTATTAAATATTCCTGTAGCAAATACCGATAGTACAAAAAACAAGATACTATAAGTAAAAAATATATTTCTCAATTCTTTCTTACGTGTCATGAAAAGACGTACAAGCGTATTCCAAAATCTGTTTATATTAAATGTATTCATAACTGTATCCTCACTTATTTTATAATGGTTGTGTTATTGGTTATATCACTATTATTAGCAGAATGCTCTATTACTGCTTGACGAACTGTACCTTTTAAGGTAATACTAGCATTGTTTAAGGTAGATGCTTCCACTTTCCCTGACCTATCATGCTCTATCGTTGCATCAGCATTGTTAAACACTTCATAAGCAGCTTTATCAACAGTTACCTTAGATATTCCCATAGAGGCATTATTTGAAAGACTTATGTTAAGAGATTTTCCCACTATTTCGTCAATCTCTATTTCACTATTATTCAAAGCTACAGCTTCTAAACTATCTACAGCTAAAGGAGAAGTAATTTCAAAATCAGCATTATTCATTGTGCATATATAAGAGAGTTTTGGGGCTTCCACATACACTTTTATATCCAATTCTGAATAAATTTTTATTTCCCCTTCGTGCTCTGGATGCAAACTTGAGTTAAAATGAATAGCTCCTAAGTTATTATAGAGATTGGGAATTCTATCCAAAGAAACCGATAACCTACCATTCTCTACCCTCACCTTCACATAAGGTAACATCTTCTCTGGTGCTTCTATTCTGACTTTAAAAGCATTGCCTTGCTTAAAAAATATATTAGAATTCCCTCTAGCCTCTATACTATCAAAAGGTGCTACAGTTATATTTTTTGAGACAACTTTTCCCCAGCCTTTCTTCTTTCTAATACATGATGTTGAAGTAATCAATGCACCTATTAGGCACAACACTACTACTATACGGTATAATCTAAGTTTTTTCATTTTAATATTCCTCCTCTCTCTTTATTTCCACAATTCTGTATCATCGCTAATTCTGGTAATACCATCCTTCGACTTTATAGGCTTTTGCTTTAGCGTACCTGTAAGATTTACATAGCAAATGCCATCAGCACTCACCGTTGTAATGCCCGATTTTTCAAAGTTCACATCTACTTTACAAATTCCGTTAATAGCTAAATGAGTAGTATCAGCCGTTAATGTGTCAACATTAAGTTTAGCGACACCCTCAACATCAGCATCAAATCTTTTTGCTCGAAAATTGTTAAGATTGGCTTTTGCCACACCTTTCACACTGATATAAAAATAATCGGTTTCAAACTTCTTGTCTATTTTGAGCGAAACCCCTTCTTGTATTACAGAAGTGAGCTTTGGTGTGGTAATAAAGATAGAAACATCTACATCTTTCATATTATCTAAATGCTCATCAGGCTTGCCATCGCCATTGCCATCGTAGAATATTTTCAGCTCACTAGCTTTCCATACAGCCTTCAACTTATCTTGATACTTAGCAGGCGCAACGATCTTTACGGAAGTAGTATCGCTTTGTGTAACATAAAAATCGCCTATACCGCTCAAAAACAACTTATCAAAGCTTTTGGTTAAAACATTTTTTGCCACCATCGGACCTGCATCTTTATCCTTCAAACGGATACAAGAAGTTGAAGCACAAGCCATTGCAAAAAGACATATAATGGCAATAATGTTCCATATACAACAATTTCTTCTCATTGCAAATTCCTCCCTTTATTTTAGTTTACCTAATGTTACGGCATTGAAGAGTAACTCCAAATTAACAGGTGTTTCGGGAGCCTCTTGCGTACGAACAGCTATAACAGCATTACCCTGTAAAGAAGGTTCTCCATAGAGAACAGTATCATCCATTTCGTTAGGAAGACGATAAGTAAAGGAATATTGCTTTGTTATATCTTCCATTGAAGCATTAAAAAGTACACTAGAGTTGTTCATAATTACTACGTGATCGAGCAATTGCTCCACATCGTGTACTTGGTGAGTAGAAATAATGAGCGATGATCCTTCTGGCAAATTGCCTGCTACGACCTTACGAAACAAGGCTTTAGAAGGAATATCGAGACCATTTGTAGGCTCGTCCATAAGCAATAATCCGCAGCAAGATGCCAAAGCAAAGCTCATATACACCTTTTTCTTCTGTCCCATAGATAGTTCCTTGAAGTTGACATTCAGTGGCATCTCGAAAGCGGTCAAACAATTGTTCAATACCTCACGGCTAAACTTTGGATAGAAGTTTTCGTGTATCTTCACGTATGCTTCCAATGTCATATCAGGCAAGTTGTATTCCTCTGGAACAATGTAAAGGTCTTGCAATAGTTCAGGTTCGCGCTTCTTCGAAACATGACCATTCACAACTACACTGCCCTTCTTTGGGCGCAACAAACCAGACAGGAGATAGAGCAACGTACTCTTACCCATACCGTTCTTACCAAGCAAACCATAGATTCTACTGTCTGCCAACTTCAAGTTAAAATCCTCAAACACTTTGTGTTTGCTACCGGGATAACTAAAGAATAAATTTTCGACTTCAATCATAGCGTTATATCATTTTTGAGTTTTAATAATAGTGTACTAGTAAAATAGTACACTGCAAAAGTATGATAAATAATAATACCCTCCAAGCTTTTGGGCGAAAATTTTTCAGAAAATTGAAAATAAAATCTATTTAGGCTGTTTACACCTTATTATATAAGCAGGTATAAAATGCGCTTTGCCCCGTCCGCCTTTACCTCCTTAACAAAAAGCCTTTTACACAAGATCTCATCTAAGCGGCAAAGCAAAACAGCAACGTTTTTCTTGTAAAACATAAGCCTTTAAATAGCAATAGATTATCTTTCACGTGTAAAAACATCATCTTTTACAAGGAAAAATAATTTATTTTTAATCCTTTATCAATTTGTTTTTAAGATAAAAATAAATTAAAAATGAAAACCAAAGTTTACCTTTTGCGCATTAAAAGCTTATCTATTATTACTTCATACATTATCCTTTACACTATTAAAAGTAGTTTTTTCTCAAAAGATTGCTCTTTCATTACTCATAAGTCAATATTTTTATCGCTACGTTTGTAAAAATATTCGTTACGAAAAATTCGTTTACCCAAGAAGTATTAATTATCAGCTAAGAACTATTACGGGTAAAATAATTTAAAATAAAAACTTTATAATTGAAATAGAAAACAACTTAATACTTTTGTGAAGAATAAATAATCAAAAGCAAACCTACGTCTTTTTTAATATAGCTATATAAACAAAGCGTATAATTAACATCAGTATATATTATATAACATATAAAATAACTTCTTACCAAAAAGGTTTAACGCATCGCACGGCGCTAAACCTTTTCTGTGATAACGATTTTTTTCATCCACTTACCTCTAAACAATCGGACGAGGAAGAGAATACCACGCAGGGAGAGTTCTAGCGCCATAGCAAACCAAACGCCACGAAGTCCGTATTGGGAAGATAACCCATAAGCCACCGTGAGACGCACCAGCCACATACTACCAAGATTGATGATAGACGGCAAGAGCGTATCGCCCGCACCAATACATACGCTATAAGCCACAATGGAAGCACCAAAGAGGGGTTCGGCAAAGGCTTCAATACGAAGCACCGATGTACCAAGATTGCGAATAGCCTCAACAGGCGAGAGTATACCTATCATTTCGGGAGCAAAGATATACATCACAATACCCATCAATGCCATTACTGCCATACCGAGAAAGACGGTCATTCGGGCAAAACTCCAGCAAAGTTCCCTACGCTGCGCACCCACACTCTGCCCCACCAGTGTGGTAGCAGCTTCGCCAATACCATAGCCTGGCATATAGCAAAGGCTCTCGGCTGTAATCGCAAACGAATGGGCAGCAATAGAAATGTTACCCAATGGAGCAACAATAGCCATCGAAATAACTTGCGCACCGTTCATTAGAATATATTGAAGTGCCATCGGTGCGCCTATCTTTACAGCATTACGAATATACGACCACACCCAAACGAAGCGTTCGGTATCAAGTTTCCATGCAAGGATTTGGCTTCGGAACACGGCATAATAAAACAAAGGAATAGCAGCAGACACGAAAGCGAGCAAGGTACCCAAGGCTGCACCCTTTACACCAAGCCCAAAACCAAACATCGTAAAGCTATGCCCTAGTACGGTAATAACACGTGTTGGGAATATCAAAAAGAAATTGAAAACTACATCAAAGCAACACATCAGCACAGAGATGATACTTGTTCGGCGCATATCGCCCGATGATTTCAACATCGCAGCCGACAAGCTCTCTACCATGTGTATAGGTATTGCCAACGAAAAAACTAAAATATAGATAGACGCATCGGCTTGAATATCCTTGCCTCCACCCAACCATAGGGGAAGAGCTCCTGCTATCAACGCCATAATAACCGCCAACAACGTACTCCAAAACGCACCAAAGATATAGCCATGACGCATTACAGAGCGTGCTTTAGCAAAATCGTTAGCTCCTATAAAATGGGCTGCTTGCACTGAAAAACCCATTGTAAACGCTCCTACCAACGATCCAAAAAGCCATGTAGCAGGCTCTACAAGCCCGATAGAAGCCGAAGCACCAGCACCCAACGATCCTACCATTGACGCATCTATGTAGAACATCATAACTGCGGTAACCTGTGCCAATATGGAAGGAATACTCAACTGAATGATCAGATTGAGCTTTTCACCAGTGGTCATCTGCTCTCCATCACGTATTTTCGCCAATAGTTGATCGGAAACAGCTTTGCTAAATCGCATAAAATAAAAGGTAGTCGTTTTATAAATGTTATCCTGCTTTGGAGACGAAGTAGGTATTATCTCCTCTTCTTTTATATCCTTTGTCAGTTCTTTAGAGGGTGAGACGATGCCAAGCATCGTCTCTATAAGAGCATATATACTAAGGCTAGTTATTGCCCAAGGCTGTTCCCGGGTGTGCTATTTCAACCAAACGCAGGTCGAAAATCAGATTAGAATAAGCAGGAACTAAGCCCGCTTCCGACCCTCTGTATGCCAATTGATAAGGCATATAGACCGTCCAATGGTCGCCAACCTTCATCTTTTGAAGAGCTGTAGAGAAGCCATCAACAGTACTACTTACAAGCATGTGGGCAGCACGTGCGGTATGTTCGTTAAATTTTTCACCACCCCATGAGGTATCAAAGATGAGCCCACTAGTATAAGTAGTAGAAGGAAGCAAACGTCCTTGATAATGTACACGCACAGAGTCGGTGTATAAAGGCATAGCCGCTCCTGTGCCTGTCTCTTTAACATGCACGATAATATAGTCTTCTGGCTTATAGGTTACAGCAGAAGTAGCTGTATTAGCTTGCTTTTCCTTACTGTAATTAAGGATCAACTTCCAAGAAGTATCCCCAGCATCTACCTTTGCTTTAGTAGCATTGTATAGGTTGGTCCAATAAGTATCGTTCTTACTCTGCCACTCAGGAAATTCCTCCACCGTGCTGTTGGTTTCAGAGCATGCTGCAAAACACATTGCTCCTACCACTACAGCGAGTAACATTCCGAGATTGAGTTTAAAATTTTTCATATTTATTTTCATAATGATAAAAGCCAAAAAGGGTTATCAAAGCCTTAGCCTTGATAACCCTTTTGCTATTTTATTGATTGTCAATATCTATCTTCTTCAATAATGTTGTGATCGAAACACGATCCTCAATAATCTCACGAAGCTTATCAATAGGCACGCGTTCTTGCTCCATAGTGTTGCGATAACGTAAGGTAACGGTGCCGTCGGTGAGCGTATCGCCATCTACAGTAACGCAGAAAGGTGTACCAATAGCGTCCTGACGACGATAACGTTTGCCAATAGAATCCTTAGCTTCGATATGTGTTGTGAAGTGGAACTTCAAGTCGTTTACAATTTCTTGCGCCTTTTCAGGAAGTCCATCTTTATTGACAAGTGGAAGCACAGCACACTTGATAGGTGCTAATGGCTCTGGCAACTTGAGGACAACACGTGATGAGCCGTTCTCTAATTGTTCCTCTTGGTAAGCATGACACATCACTGTTAGGAACATACGGTCCACACCAATTGAGGTTTCTACCACGTATGGAGTGTAGTTTTCGTTGCAATCTGGATCGAAATATTTTATCTGACGACCAGAGAATTTCTCATGTTGCCCAAGATCAAAGTCGGTACGTGAGTGTATACCTTCTATTTCTTTGAAGCCGAAAGGCAAGTGGAACTCAATGTCAGTAGCGGCATTTGCGTAGTGAGCAAGCTTGTCATGATCGTGGAAACGGTAGTTATCATCGCCCATACCTAAGCCTTCGTGCCATGCAAGACGGTGAGCCTTCCAGTATTCAAACCACTTCATTTCAGTACCGGGCTGGCAGAAGAACTGCATTTCCATCTGCTCAAACTCACGCATACGGAAAACAAACTGGCGTGCAACGATCTCGTTTCGGAACGCTTTACCTATCTGTGCAATACCGAAAGGCAACTTCATACGACCTGTTTTCTGAACATTCAAAAAGTTAACGAAAATACCTTGTGCGGTCTCTGGGCGCAGATAGATTCTCTGACTACCATCAGCCGTAGAGCCCATCTCGGTAGAGAACATAAGGTTGAACTGACGAACGTCTGTCCAATTCTTAGTACCACTGATAGGATCAACAATCTCTTCGTCAATAATGATTTGCTTTAGCTGCTCAAGATCTGGCCCTTGCATAGCCTCAGCATAACGAGCGTGAAGGTCGTCGCGCTTCTTTTGGTGCGCCAAAACACGTGGATTGGTAGCACGAAACTGAGCTTCATCGAAGCTATCGCCAAACTTTTTAGCAGCCTTAGCTACTTCTTTAGCTATCTTTTCCTCATACTTAGCCATCTGATCTTCGATCAACACATCGGCACGATAGCGTTTTTTAGAATCGCGATTATCTATCAATGGATCGTTGAAAGCATCGACATGACCGCTGGCTTTCCACACAGTAGGGTGCATAAAGATAGCAGCATCAATACCCACGATGTTGTTATGCAACAACACCATTGACTGCCACCAATACTGCTTAATATTATTTTTTAGCTCAACACCGTTCTGACCATAATCGTAAACAGCGCCAAGACCATCATAAATATCACTACTTGGGAAGACAAAGCCATATTCTTTACAGTGGCTTACAATCTTCTTGAATACATCCTCTTGTGCCATAAATTCGTTTTTAATTTCTATATTTATGGCACAAAGTTACTACTTTTTGCCTACATTAGCCCATGATAGGGTGTGAAACTTTATAAATATGTATACGTGTGCGCGATATATCATAAAGAGTTTCGTTTGTTACTCTGCTCTTTTTTTGCTAAATTTGCACACATAAGCCCCTTTTTTGAGGGACTGATACACAACTTTCAAGACAAATATGGACGACGAAATAAAGGACAATGAACTTCTAAGCACGGAGGAAGAAACCACCGAAAACAATGCACATTCTAGTTACAAACCTAGCGATAAGTTTGATGCTTCGGCTGTGCACCACCTCTCTGGTATGTACAAAAATTGGTTTTTAGATTACGCTAGCTATGTAATCTTGGAACGCGCTGTGCCTCATATCGAAGATGGACTAAAGCCTGTGCAACGCCGCATCTTACATTCTATGAAAAGAATGGACGATGGTAGATATAATAAGGTGGCGAATATCGTGGGGCATACCATGCAGTTTCACCCTCATGGCGATGCTTCTATCGGCGATGCTCTTGTCCAAATGGGGCAGAAAGACTTACTCATTGACACGCAAGGTAACTGGGGAAACATCCTTACAGGCGACCGTGCTGCTGCGCCTCGATACATAGAAGCACGCCTATCTAAGTTTGCGCTTGAAACCGTTTTTAATCCTAAGACCACTGAGTGGCAAGCATCCTACGACGGAAGAAACAAGGAACCTATTACGCTGCCTGTGAAATTTCCTTTGCTTTTGGCACAAGGTGCTGAAGGAATTGCTGTCGGCTTGTCGTCGAAGATTCTCCCTCATAACCTGAATGATATTTGTTCGGCTGCCATTTCGTACTTGAAAGGGAAAGATTTCAGCATTTATCCCGACTTCCCCACAGGTGGAAGCATAGATATTTCTAAGTATAACGATGGACAACGTGGCGGTGCTCTGAAGGTGAGAGCTAAGATAGAAAAGCTCGACAACAAAACTTTGGTGATCCGAGAGGGGCCCTTTACTAAGACAGCAAGCTCGCTTCAGGAGTCGATTACCAAGGCTATTGAAAAGGGAAAGATCAAGGTGCGCAAGGTGGAAGATATGACTGCGTCAGAGGTTGAGATACAACTTCATCTCACACCAGGCACTTCTAGCGACAAAACCATTGATGCCCTCTATGCCTTTACCGACTGTGAAATCAATATATCGCCCAACTGTTGTGTCATCGAAGATAACAAACCAGGATTTCTTACAGTATCAGATGTGTTGAAATACTCGGTTAATCATACAAAAGATTTACTCCAACTTGAATTAGAAATACGCAAACATGAGCTAGAAGAGCAGCTTTTCTACAACTCATTGGAGCGCATTTTCATAGAAGAACGCATCTATAAGGAACGCAAATTCGAAACTGCTAAAGATATTGATGAGGTTGTTTTGTTCGTTGATTCAAAGCTAGAACCCTTCAAAAATACCTTCATTCGTGAAGTAACACGCGATGATATTATCCGCCTTTTAGAAATTAAGATGCAACGCATCTTGAAGTTTAATAAAGACAAAGCCGACGAACTCATTGCAAAAATCAAAGCTGAGATCGCTGAAATAGATAAGGATTTGAGCGAAATGGTGCGTGTAACCATCGAGTGGTTCAAGCATTTAAAGGAGAAATACGGCAAGGATCACCCTCGCCTTACAGAGATAAAAAGTTTTGATACTATCATTGCTGCGAAGGTAGTAGATGCTAATGAGAAGCTATACATTGATCGTCAAGGTGGCTTTATCGGTACAGGACTGAAGAAAGCAGAGTTTGTTCAAAACTGCTCCGACCTCGATGACATCATCATTTTCTATCGAGACGGTAAGTATAAGATTATCCGCATTGCCGATAAAGTGTTTGTTGGCAAGAATGTTTTGCACTTACAAGTGTTTAAAAAGAACGATAAGCGCACCATCTACAACGTTGTATATAAAGACGGAGAAACAAATATTCACTACATAAAGCGCTTCAATGTTACCTCTATGACACGCGACAAGGAATACGATCTCACCACAGGTACAAAAGGATCGCGTGTTGTTTATTTCACAGCCAACCCGAATGGAGAGGCTGAAGTAATAAAGGTTACACTCAATCCAAACCTTGAAAAGAAAAAGCAAAATATCTTCTTAGAGCGCGACTTCTCACAAATCGCAATCAAAGGAAGGGATGCTAAGGGTAATATATTGACGAAAGAAAGTGTGCATCGCATATCGTTGAAAAGTCATGGACGCTCCACTTTGGGCGGAAGAAAGGTGTGGTTTGATGCCGATATCAATCGTGTAAACTACGAAGAGCATGGAAAATACCTTGGCGAGTTTAACGATCAAGACCAGATTTTAGTAATTCTCAAAGACGGAACTTTCTATCTTTCTACCTTCGAAGCTACCAATCACTATGAAGATAATATATTGAGAATAGAAAAGTTTGATGCTGAAAAGGTATGGACTGCTGTGGTTTACGATGCCGACAACCAAGGTTATGCTTACCTAAAGCGCTTCCAATTTGAAGCCATTAAGCGCAGACAGAGCTACATTGGCGATAATACAGACAATGAACTCGTGCTGCTTACCGATACCGTTTATCCTCGATTGCAGGTTACTTATGGAGGTGCTGATGCCGTAAGAAGTAACGAAGAGATTGATGCTGAGCAATTTGTGGGTGTGAAAGGTATTAAAGCAAAGGGCAAACGCCTCACTACATGGGAAGTAAAAAAGATAGAAGAACTAGAACCTTTGCGCTTCCCTGAAGAAGAAAGTGCTAGAAATAACGATGAGAATGATGACGAAACCAACGACAACGGGGCATTAAAGGGAACAGCTTCCAACCACGAAAACCTTGATCCTGATGCAGGAAAAAGTCAGCAACAGGTAATAGATGAAATTACTGGACAGCTTCGTTTATTCAATAATACGACTGACAATGAAACAAAATAAGCTTACATCACAACGACTATGGCTAGCAACAATTCTATTGTTGCTAGCCATTCGTGTATCTGCACAAGACACATTGCGCACGAATAAGATAATAACCAACGCACAAATGATAGGTATTGGAAGCGTGAATGTACTAGATACTTACCTCTCACCAGAGGAGTATCGAGGTGGAGAACTGCGCTATATCTCGCTCACTGAACGTGAGAATGGTACACGAATTTCACGCGAATTGGTACACCAAGCACATTTATTGTCTGCACATAACAGAGCTGAAAATAATAAAGAGATAGGGGGTTGGTACAATTTCCAGTACAATGTACACTATAAACTGCTAGACGCAACGCTCGGAAAGAGCAAATTAACAGTAAAAGCAGGTGGTGGCATGGATGCCAATTTGGGCTTCCTTTACAATACGCGCAACAGCAATAACCCTGCACAAGCTTACCTTCAGGTGAACCTTGCACCAAGTATCATTGCGGCATACAGCTTTCGTGTGAAAGGCCATCCTATCCTTCTGCGTTACGAAGCGCAAGCTCCGCTCGTGGGATTGACTTTCTCCCCCAACTACGGACAGAGCTATTACGAGCTATTTTCAAAAAACAATTACGACCATAACATCGTGTTTACCACCATTGGTTCAACGCCATCGGTGAGACAATTCATCTCTGCCGACTACACCATTCACCACACCACACTGCGCATTGGCTATGAAGCCGACCTCCAACAAGCAAAGCTCAACGGCTTAAAATACCACACATGGAGCAATCTTTTCGTAATAGGATTGGTGAGAAAGTTTAACCTTACTAAAATTCTTCCTTAATGAAACCAATAAAGAAATTATCTAGCCGCAATACGGTCTTATTGGGTTTAATTACTGCCACATTAAGCCTTTTCACGCTTTCAGCTTGTGTTACCAACGATGTACAGACTAACAACGCACGTGGCAACTTTGAAGCTTTGTGGAAGATTATGGACGAACGCTATTGCTTCTTCAATGAGAAGCAGGTGGACTGGAATGCTATTCACGCAAAATATGCCAAACAAGTGAACGAAGGAATGACGGAAAGTCAGCTCTTTGAGGTAATGACCAACATGCTAGCAGAACTGAAAGACGGACACGTTAACCTTTACACCTCGTTTAATATAGGGCGTTATTGGTCGTGGCATGAGGACTATGCGCAGAATTTTTCCGACTCATTAGAGCGTAAATACATAGGTAAAGACTATCTCATTGCTAACGGAATGACCTATACAATCCTTGATGATAACATAGGTTACTTACGATGTTCCACCTTTCAGACAACCTTTGGAGCAGGCAACCTTGATGAGATTTTGTTTTACCTACAGCCCACACGTGGTCTTATCCTCGATCTTCGTAACAATAGCGGTGGCAATCTTACTGCTGCCGAAGCACTTGCTGCCCGCTTTACAAACAAAGAAACCTTAGTGGGCTATATGCAACATAAGACAGGTGCGGGACATTCCGACTTCTCGCCATTAGAAGAGCAACACCTAAAACCGGGCAAAGGTATTCGCTGGCAGAAACCTATTGTGGTACTCACCAACCGCAGTGTGTACTCGGCAGCTAACGAATTTGTGAAGTATATGAAATGCTTCGATGGCGTAACAATAGTGGGCGACCGCACAGGAGGTGGTGCTGGTATGCCTTTCTCATCAGAATTGCCTAACGGATGGGGCGTTCGTTTCTCTGCCGCACCTATGTATGACCGTGAGAAAAAGACTACCGAGTTTGGCATAGCCCCCGATTATAAAGTAAATATGACTAGCGAAGACTTCCTAAAAGGCAAAGATACGATCATAGAATATGCCCGCACCTTGCTGAGTAAGTAGCCCTTTATTATATAATAAAACATAGCGATAGACCTATTTCAGCCCATCGCTATGCTTTTTTCGTTAATAACTAACATCTTATTGGTTGATGTTACGCTCACGCTCTTCGTCTTTAATTTCAAACTTACGGCGAATAAAAAACGATACTATTAATCCTAATCCCATACCAAGACTTAACGTGAAAATAAAGCTAGTATCACCATTCATTCCTGCAAAAAGATAAAGGAGGTAGCCCAAACCTAGTCCCAGAAGTATAAACCCCCAATGCAAAGAAGCATATTTTTTACTCTTCTTAGGTTCTGGAAAAAGTTCTTTCATAGTGTCTAATGACACTCCTTTCTCTATTATCGCTTGCTTTACACGTTCTTCACTTTGGTTTTTCTTTCCCTCAACAATGGCATTTGAGATAATCCCAATGATACCACATAAAATTCCAGATACTGCGCAAATTAATCCGACTAATTGTCCGCCATTCATAACATACATTAAAATTCCCATAACTTTATATTTTTATTATTATTACTCTTTATTGTTAAGACTTTCCTTATGCAATATTATTACACTATCGATAAGAAAAATTTTTCACTAATCCATCACAAGCATAGATTACCAAACCTACAAACGCACTCATTACAATAACCAATGGTGTCGAGAAATTATCAACCTTCATTGCGCAATAAGCTCCGTAAGCTGATACTAACAACAGCAATGGCAAACCAAAACTGAAAGCAACTAGGCGAAGCATACTATTCCACTTACTTCTCTGTTTAGCGTGTCGCAACTCTTTCATCACCTCCACCTGAATGACGTCTTTTATCATTTGCCGTTGCAGCGTTTCTGCTATCAACGCATCTAGTTCTTTATCATTAAGCTCTTTCATCTTCCATTTTCTTTTTAAGTTGTTCACGAATGCGGTGAAGTTTCACCAAAACATTACTTTGTGTCATACCTAACTTCCCCGCAATATCATTAGCTTTCTTTCCTTCATAGTAGTGAAGTTTGATGATCGCTTGGTCGTTTTCCGAGAGAGTAGCCATTGCCGCTTCCATTTGTAGCAACTTACGCTCGCGTTCCTCATTATAAGGATCGTCTTGCTCTTTGCTACCAATATTATCAATGGGTGTGGAGCGAAGTCGTTTTGCCTTGGCAATAGCATCGAGCGATAGATGCATAGCAATGGCACTGATCCAACCACCTAGCGCACCACCCCGCCAACATTCTAGTCGGGTGTAAGCACGTACAAATGTTTGCTGCGTGAGTTCTTGTGCCTCCTCTGTATTTTTCGTCATACAGAGCATCTTCGAGAAAACCTGTCCCGAATAACGCTTAACGATCTCCGCATATAGCTTCGTGTCGCCTTGCAATATCTGTTCTACGAGTTCTTTTTCGTCCATTTCTTAGATATTTCTGTCTTATAGACGGCAATGGTTTCATATTATTACACCAAAAATACAAAATAATTAGAAAAAGTTTCCCTAATATGCGCACTTTATCTTTCAGTGCTTCTACCTTATTATATTATAGTACGCCTATCCTTAGCCGACTTATCTTGCTACTTTTTGCCTCAAAGCCTCTCCCTTAAATGGCGATAATCATGGCAATTATGCTAAAAAAATCGCCAAAACTCATATTAATCTTGCAAATCACAGCTAGAAATATTTCAAAACATTTGGCAGTTCCACCAAAAACCTATACCTTTGCACAGTCTTAAAAAGATACGCGCCTGTGGCGAAATTGGTAGACGCGCTAGACTTAGGATCTAGTGTTTCGCGACGTGTAGGTTCGAGTCCTATCAGGCGCACATCAAGCAAAAGAGCTGTAAGTTTTTTAACTTATAGCTCTTTTCTTTTTATATACTCCGCACAGAAAAATATTTTACACGAAAACTATACATAAGCTATTACGTTGCAAAAGGTCATGTTTTACCGAGTAAAAGATGACCTTTTACGCTACAAAAGGTTACCTTTTGCACGGTAAAAGGTAACCTTTTAAAAACTCACTCATAACGTACAGAATATCAATGAGTTAAAAATACTCTCTATTCTATCATTAAACCGTTTAGATAGAAAGAAATAATATTACATTTATACCACCACTTGGCGCATTAGATATGTAGCGAGAAACTGTAATCTATAGAGAAAAGAGTGCTATACAAGACACCACTACAAAAAATCTGAAAGATGCAATTTCCGTTGCCACAGATAAACAAAATATACCCCATAAATATATAACATGGTAAAGTAGCTTTAGAAAAAAACATATAAGAAGCTCTTAAAAACAGCTTACTAAAACAATAAAATATAATATCTTAAAATATTGCATAGTTTACAATTTTAGATCATTTATTTTGTTTATCTTTGTACATGGTTACACAAAATGGATAACTTTTAGAAACAACTAAATCTTTAAACAATTGGTAATCAGACATATTTAACTTAAAAACAGACAACTTACCATAAATAATACAAGATGCAAGTTACCAAAAGAGATGGCAGTATAGAAAACTATACTCAATCAAAAATAATAGCAGCGATAGGAAAAAGCTTTGCTAGCACAGAAAACTTAGGTCATCAAAAAGAAATAGAGGAGATGGCTTTGGAGGTGGAAAATTTCCTAAAAGAAAACACCAGCAAACGTGATGTGGAAAACATTCAGGACAAAGTGGAAAAAACCTTAATGGCACATGGTTTCTTCGACGAGGCAAAAAGCTATATCCTTTTTCGCTGGCAACGCAATGAGCAACGTAAATATATCAAGAATATAGCTTTTAACATTGGTGATAACGAGATAGAAAAAGTATTGAATGGTATCCGTCAGGATTTCCGCGGCGCAGAATATAGCGTTACTTTGTTGTCGGATAAGTTTATGAGTTTCTCTAAACCGCTGATGACACAGAAGGAAAAGCTTAACGCCTTGGTAAAAGCTGCCGTGGAATTGACCACTGCCGAGTGTCCACAATGGGAAATGATAGCGGGCAGATTGCTAAGTTTTCAGCTCAACCGCAGCATTGATGAGGTGGAACGCAAATTAGGACTCAGCTCTTTTTACGAGAAATTGCGCTATCTTACAGACGAAGGGCTTTACGGAACGTATATTCTGGAACACTATAGCC
>OBLO01001850.1_pt1 | contig 17490 bp, 17 predicted proteins | sample 1519401 | NCBI WGS metagenome assembly OBLO01 (sample SAMEA2602897, study PRJEB22501) | metagenome | reverse complement strand
AGATGGAATCATCACATCCTACCAGGCACAGATCGATCCGATGAAGCTCGGATACCATATCCTTGCGTTCATCAATCTCAATGTGCTTCCGGAGGACAAGCAGAAATTCTATCACTATGCAGAAGAGATTCCAAATATTCTTGAATGCAGCAGCGTGACGGGAGAATTTTCTGTGATCATGAAAGTTGCTTTTGCAAGTACGATGCAGCTCGACAGCTTCCTTGGTCAGCTCCAGAAATTCGGAAAGACCAGCACGCAGGTGGTATTCGCCACCCACGTAGGTCCGAGAGGCGTGCAGGTACAGGACTAGGAATACATACGAAATATGAAAAGGACATCTGAACGAGAGATACGATGGGTATTTCTGGTTCAGATGTCCTTTTTAGTCTTCTTATAAAACCGCGACTAATGCCGCCACGATCGGAATCGAGATCATGGACAACAGTGTGGAGATGCAGATCCCCCTCGACACGAGAGTCACATCCCGGTTATATTCCATACAGAGCATGGACACGTTCCCGGCGATCGGGCAGCCGGAGAGGATCGTAGAGATCTCTAAAAGTGTGCGGTCCCTGATAAAGAATCTCAGGACGAGGAAGGTGATCACCGGGAGAACAAGAAGCTTCAGGAAGGAGAAAAGGTACAGCTCCCGGTCAGTAAATACAGTGGAAAATCTGACCCCGGCCAGGGTGGAGCCGATGACGATCATCGCTAACGGTGTTGTTGTGGCGCCCACAGTGGAAAACAGGCTGACTGCATGCTGCGGGAGATGGATATCTAAAAGATAAATGCCGATCGCAAGGAAGGCGGACAGGATTCCGGGGGAGAGAAGCTTTTTGACGCTGAAATGTCTATTTTTTGCGTCATCCCGCGATAACAGATATACCCCATAACTGAACAGACTCAGATTAAACGTCATCATGAAGATCGAAACATGCAGCACATACTCTCCGCCGTAGATCGTAGAGATGATCGGGATCCCCATGAAGCCAAGATTGCTGTAGTTTAGCATCAGCTCATAGGTCGGATTCCAGCAGATGATCTTCTGGATAAAGTGGCAGACCACATGGGCCACTAAGAAGATGGAGGCCGCTGCAATAAAGATCGGCAGCATCTCCTGATCATGGGCCATGTCTGACCCGGTAACCGCGTTTAAGATCGTTGCGGGCAGGGAGATATTGACGATAAAACGGGAGACCTTCGACTCAAAGGTCTTATCGATCACGCCGAAGCGATTGGCGAGATAGCCGGTGAGCATTAAGAGAAAGAGACTTATCATCTGGTTGAATGCGATTAGCATAGTAATGAGATCCTTTCATGAGATTGCCAGAAAAAGTTTTAAGACATGGATGGCGCAGGTCTGGTAATTTATGAATATGATATCATAAATCCATGAAAAAGGGAGAATAATTTTGGCAAAGCAGAACAGTGTCATTATTGATCCGGGACATGGCGGAAGTGATCCGGGGGCGATATATGGGAACAGACGGGAGAAGGACGACACTCTGGCGTTGTCCTACGATATCGGAAATGCCCTGGAGCAGCGCGGAATCCGGGTGGAGTACACGAGGATTGGCGATGTATACAACAGCCCATATGAGAAGGCGGAGATCGGGAACCGATCTGCGGCAGATTTGTTTTTATCCATCCACCGGAATGCCATGCCGGTGCCGGGAACGGGTTCCGGGATGATGAGCCTGATCTTCGGGAGGGGTGGCGATGCGGAGACGTTCGCAAAGAATATCAATAAGGAACTTGCAAAGACAGGCTGGAAAGACCTGGGGATCAGCGAGCGGCCGAATCTCGTGGTCCTCAGGGACACAGCGCTTCCGGCGGTTCTCGTGGAGGTTGGATTTATCGATAATGAGAACGACAATGATTTCTTCGATGCAAATATGAGACAGACCGCAGATGCGATCGCGGATGGAATCGTGCGGACGTTTGCGGAGCAGGAAAAGCAGACGTCAGATGTGGAGGAACCGGGATTCTATATGGTGCAGACAGGGATCTACCGGGTGCGGACCAACGCGGAACGGGAGGTGGAACGGCTGAAAGCTCAGGGATTCCCTGCGTTCATGACTTTCAAGGATGGATTTTACTATGTCCGTGCAGGGGCATTCCGGAACATGGAAAACGCTGTGCGGCAGGAGCAGGAGCTTCGAAAATTGGGATATCCGACATTACTTGTTAAAACTTGAAAAACACTGAAAACATCGCAAAAAAGACTTAAAATTCCTGCGGAGATATGTTAAAATACAGATAGAATAAAAAGTATTCCCGCGGCTTTTTCAGGTACAGCTGCCGGAAGGCGGAAGGCGGAAGGGGAAGAAGGAGGCATCTATGGCTGAGAATAAAAAATTTGTGATCACGGTCGGAAGACAGTATGGAAGCGGCGGAGCGGAGATGGCGAAACGTCTTGGTGAGCGCCTTGGACTTCATGTTTACGATAAGGAGATCTTAAAGATGACCTCCGAGGAGAGCGGTATCCGCGAGAGCTATTTCCACCTTGCCGATGAAAAAGCCGGAAATAAGCTGCTATACCGGATCATCCACTCCCTGATTCCGGAAAACGGAACCCCGTCTCTGGGATCCGACCTGATCTCTTCCGACAACCTGTTCCGATTCCAGTCATCGGTCATCCGGAAACTGGCTCAGGAAGAATCCTGTATTATTATCGGCCGCTGTGCCGACTATGTCCTCGCCGGAACTGAAAATCTTGTCCGGATCTTCGTGTATGCGGAGATCGAGGAGCGGATCAACAAAGTCCGTGAGAAAGGATACTTCCCGGAGGAAGATATCTTAAAGAATATTAAGCGGATCGACCGGGAGCGCCGCGACTATTACCGCTACTATACCGGAAAAAGCTGGGAGAATCTTGAGAACTACGACCTGATGATCAACACAACAAAACTTTCCTATGACGATATGGTGGAGTGCGTGGTAGACTACCTGAAAATGCGCGGGATTCTTGCAAAATAGAGGGAAATACGATAGAATATAGGCGGCTTATCCTTAAGCCGCCTTTTTCCGTCAACCGGATAGTTTGAAGGAGCTTCCGGCCGATGAAAAAGGCACTACATACCAAAAAGGCACTACATGCCAATCATGCACATCCGCGAGAAGATATGGATTGCCGCAGGCGTCCGCGCGAGGCTTGAGACGGAAAGGAATTTACATGAAGATCACACGCCCGATCAGGGCCGTCCTCTTTGACATGGACGGCGTTATGGTAGACAGTGAATTTGTATATATGAAATACCTGCTGGAGTTCGCAAAAGAAAAGAACTCGACGGTGACAATGGAAGATATCAACCCGATGGTAGGCCGCAGCAGGCAGGATAGCTGGACTGTGATGGAACGGGCCGTGAACAATGGTGAGAGCTGGGAGTCGCTGATCAAAGAGTGGGCAGACAGGGACATTTACAGCCGGATCGACTACCGGAAGATATTTCGCCCGGAGATGAAGACCACCGTGCAGGAGTTAAAGCGCCGCGGCTATACGGTCGCCCTGGTATCCTCCACAGGTCCGAAGCTGATCTCCAGGATCGTGGAGGAGGTGGGCATGCGCCCGGAATTTGACCTGATCGTCAGCGGAAAACAGTTCAAACAGAGCAAACCGAATCCGGAGATCTACCACTATACAGCGGATACTCTGGGAATCCGTGAGGATGAGTGCTTTGTCGTAGAAGATTCCACTGTGGGGATCGAGGCTGCATACCGGGCCGGAATGTCGATCGCAGGCCTCAAAGATGAACGGTTCGGATTCGACCAGAGCAAGGCGGATTATCATATCGATTCAATATCTGATATTTTAAAATACTTATAAACAGGAAACGGAGCAAACATATATCATGGCAGAAAACAATAATAAACAGGAAAACATCATCCTCTGCGGCGCAAACTCTTATCAGCAGAAATATTATTTCAACGATCAATTTAAACTTCTTCCGGAAAACATCAAAAAGGAACTGCAGATCATGTGTGTCCTCTTCACCGAGGACGTGGGCGGTATTCTCTTTCTGGAATTCACACCGGAAGGAAATCTTGAATTCCGTGTGGAAGCGGAAGATCAGGATTATCTTTTCGATGAGATTGGCAGCGGTCTTAAGATCCGCCAGTATCAGAGAGAAAAGAAGGAACTTTTAGAATCACTGGAGTTATTCTACCGCGTGGTATTCCTCGGCGATAAGCTTGAGGATGAGCTGGGGAAAGAGGGCGAATAAAATTTGTATTTGCTTTCGAATCCCCACAGCAACTGTTAATGGTTTGTTTTACTGGTGGAGAAGCGAAACAAATATCCCGTATCGGAGGACACGGTATGAGAAGAATGGATCGAAAAAACAGAATAAACAAGATCAGAAACAATACAGCATGTCTGAATCATAAAAACGCGTGGAAAGATATGAAGACAGCGGTTATCAAGACTGTCGGCGCCGCACTTTTCGGCATAACAGTTCTGGGTGCTGCAAAAATGACTCCCTACGCATTTAATCTGGGCCCAGGCATGGAGGATCACGATATCATATATTATCAGGAGCAGCCGGAAAACAACCCGGCCTACAACAACGGCTGGACTTCCAATGTCGGTCCCGGAGCGCCCGGTACCAATCCGGGCGGCGGTCTTGACAGCGAGAAAGATTACGTGTACTCGAAAGGCCCTGGAAACGAGGCGGCACAGCAGTACGCAAAAACAGAAAACAGCACGATCTACATCCACAATACCTACCGCGGCGGCAGCTGGAGACAGCGGGCTGACGGGAAATGGGCCTTATATAAGCCGGACGGGAATCCGGTCTCGAGTCAGTGGGGCTATGTAGATGGAAAGACATACCTGCTGGATATGTATGGGATCATGCAGACCGGCTGGCAGAATGTCAATGGAAATTGGTACTATTTAAACAGCAAAGGAGCTATGCAGACGGGATGGCTCTTGAAAGAAGGAAAATATTATTTCCTGAATACGGACGGAACGATGGCATACGGCTGGGTCAACTCCCAGGGCAGCTGGTACTACTTCCAGAAACCGAATGGGGATATGCTGACAAACGCTTATGCGCCGGACGGACGGTACGTAAACGCAGAGGGAGTTTTGATTCAATGACGTTAAAAATCGGAAATGTGGAACTTGAAAACAATGTGATCCTCGCCCCGATGGCGGGCGTGACGGATATGCCCTACCGGATCCTCTGCAGAGAGCAGGGAGCAGGTCTGGTGTGCATGGAGATGGTGAGCGCGAAGGCAATCCTCTACAAGAATAAAAATACTCAGGAGCTCTTAAAAGTGGATGAGCGGGAGCGTCCCGTGTCCCTGCAGCTTTTTGGCTCTGATCCGGATATTGTAGCGGATATAGCGGCGAGCCTGGAGGATGGTCCATACGATATTTTCGATATCAACATGGGCTGCCCGGTGCCGAAGATCGTTAAGAATGGTGAAGGCTCTGCCCTCATGAGAAATCCGAAGCTGGTGGAGGAAATCCTTACGAAACTCGTGAAAGCGGTGAAAAAGCCGGTGACTGTGAAATTCCGCAAGGGCTTTGACGATACCTGCATCAACGCCGTGGAGATCGCAAAGATCGCCGAGAGTGCCGGTGTGGCGGCGGTGGCTGTCCATGGTAGAACGAGAGAGCAGTATTACTCTGGAAAGGCTGACTGGAATATTATTCGCGATGTTAAAAACGCGGTGAAGATCCCGGTAATCGGAAACGGAGATATCTTTACACCGCAGGATGCGAAGCGCCTGGTGGAGGAGACGGGCTGTGACGGGATCATGGTGGCCCGGGGCGCAAAGGGAAACCCGTGGATTTTTAAGCAGATCACCCACTACCTCGACACCGGGGAACTCCTCCCGAGACCTTCCGTGGAGGAGCTGAAAGCCATGATCCTGCGCCATGGCCAGATGATGATGGAGTTTAAGGGCGAGCTCGCGGGAATGCGGGAGATGCGGAAGCACGTCGCCTGGTATACCGCCGGATATCCGAATTCTGCGGCATTAAGAAATGAGATCAATTCGGTTGCGACACTGGAGGAGCTGACGGAGTTGATCGGGACGAGACTATAAAATCCTACTAAAGAAATTTCAACCTGTTTACATGACATACGGACAATAAAGCAGTTGTCATCACAGCAAATTTTGAAAGAACAAAGAAAATCCGGATCTGGTTCCTCAGAAGATACCAGATCCGGATTTTGTGGTTTTGAGTGTTTAAAGAGTCATACGGTGTGCGAGGTTGTTTGTCTCGGACTGTGCAACAAGACGGAACGCGGAAGCTTTTGATTGTTCAAGGTGGTAGATGAGCTGCTCTTTTGCTTTTTCCCAGTCTCCTTTCAGGCACGGTTCTACGATCGCCATGTGCTCCTTGAAGGTCGCCTCCAGACGGAAATTTGAAACATTTCCGGTCATATACCGGAAACGCTCATTCTGCGTCTGAATCGTATCATAGCTTCTATTGATAAATTCATTCGGGCAGGCGGACATGATCAACGCATGGAAGCGATAATCGAGGTCATAGAAGGAATCCTTGTCCCGATAAATTTCTTTGTTAGGATCCCATTTCTTGAAAATATCATAGAATTCATTCAAAGCGGAGACGGAAAGATTTGCTCCGTAATGGGTCAGGACATACGGCTCATACATCATGCGGACTTCAAAGATCATATCAATGTCATTTAAGGTAAGAGGACGAACGAGGATTCCGCATTTCGGGCGGATTTCCAGAAGACCTTCCTGCTCGAGACGTCCAAGTGCGTCCCGCACCGGGGTACGGCTCAGAGATAATTCAGTGGTAAGCTGTTCTTCATTCAAAAAAGTACCCGGCGCATACTGACAAGTGACGATCTTGGAACGGATCGTATTGTACGCCAGGGTTTTCAGGTTTATTTTAGGCATAATGGACTCCAGTCTTTTTCTTCTCAATAAAAAATATATAGACTCATACTAACACAAAACAAAATCGTTTTCAAGCAGATGTCGACGGTTTTTGCTAAAAACGTCAATTGGCGTTTTGCACAAGCCCAAAAGCTCGATTTTGTTGAAAAAGTCAAAAGTGGTGCAAATTTCTTAACACTTATTGACATTGGTGTAAAAAGTATTATAATCTGTTGTATACAACAAAGAATACAACAAATTTGATTTTGAAAAATTATATAGAAGGCAAAAATCGTAAAATTAAGGAGGAAACAATGATGAAAGCAATGTATATTGACGCGCCGGGTCAGGTTTCTATTAAAGATGTAGAGATGCCGGTAAGAAAAGAAGGAGAAGTTTTATTAAAGATCCTTTACGGTGGAATCTGCGGAAGCGATCTTGGTTCCTACCGTGGAACATTCGCATATTTTGATTACCCGAGAATCCCGGGTCACGAGTTCTCCGCTGAGGTTATCGAGGCAGATGAGAACAACGCGTATGGCATCAAGCCGGGAATGATCGTAACCTGCAACCCGTACTTCAACTGCGGACACTGCTATTCCTGCGAGCACGGAATCGTAAACGCATGTATGGACAACCAGACAATGGGATGTCAGAGAGACGGTGCTTTCCAGGAGTACATCACAATGCCGATCGAGCGTGTGTATGACGGTAAGGGAATGGACGCTAAGACACTTGCAGCAATCGAGCCGTTCTGCATCAGCTACCATGGCGTGAGCCGCGCAAACGTAAAAGAAGGAGACAAAGTTCTCGTAGTCGGCGCCGGTACCATCGGTGTTCTCGCAGCGATTGCAGCAAAAGCGAAGGGCGCTACCGTATACATCTCTGATGTATCCGCAGGTAAGCTTGAAATGGCGAAGGACTTCGGTGTTGACGGAACCTTATTAAATGATTCTCCGGAAAACTTCGAGAAAGGTGTTGCTGAGATCACAAACGGCAACGGCTTTGATGTAACGATCGAGGCAGTTGGTCTTCCGTCCACATTCCAGAACTGTATCGATGCCTGCTGCTTCGGTGGCCGCATGGTTCTGATCGGAGTCGGCAAGAAGAACCTTGACTTCAACTTCACACTGATCCAGAAGAAGGAATTAAATGTCTTCGGTTCCAGAAACGCATTAAAGAAGGACTTCTTAGAACTGATCGATATCGTGAACGCAGGCAAGGCACCGCTCCATAAGATCATCACAAATACATATGCGTTTGATGATGCTGCAAAAGCATTCGATGACTTTGCGCACAACCCGGGCAATATGTTAAAGGTTGTATTTGATTTTTCCAAGATTTCCAAATAATCAAAAATCATGAAGCTTTCCCCGGGAAACGGGGTGCGAGGTCTTCTGCCTGATGGGGATCGGGCAGAGGACCGGATAAATGTTTTTAAAACAAAAACGGAGGGAAACATTATGAAACTCAAAAAAGTTATGGCATTAACCATGGCAGGTGCTATGGCAGCAACAACACTTACCGCTTGCGGAAGCAGTTCTTCCACAACAGAGACAACAAAGGCAGCTGAGACAACAGCAGCCGCAGCAGCAGATACTACAGCAGCTGCAGCAGCAGCAGATAACGGTTCTTCCGATGCTGAGACAGTTCTTCAGGTCGCTTTCGAGAACTCCATTTCCGAGCCGGTTGGACAGGGCTGGGAGAAAGCTCAGGAGATCATCAAAGAAAAATCCGGCGGCAAGATGGCAATCGAGATCTACCCGGATTCCCAGCTTGGTGATAAGTCTTCCTTAATCGACTCCATGCTTCTCGGCGAGAATGTCTGCACACTTGCAGACGGTGCTTTCTACGCTGACTACGGTGTACCGGATTTCGGTATCGTATTCGGACCGTTCCTGTTCGATTCCTGGGATCAGGTTTGGAAACTGGTTGATTCCGACTGGTACAAAGAGCAGTGTGACAAGCTTGAAGAAAAAGGCTTAAAGATCATCGCTTCTAACTGGATCTACGGTGAGAGACATACTCTTACAAATGTTCCGGTCAACACAGTTGATGACTTAAAGGGATTAAAGATCCGTGTTCCGTCCAACGAGATCCAGTCCAAGGGCTTCGATGTACTTGGCGCAACATCCACAGGTATGGCACTTGGTGATGTTTATCAGGCTCTTCAGACAAAGACCATCGACGGTGCTGAGAACCCGCTTGCAACTCTGTACGGCAGAAAGCTTCACGAGGTTGCTAAATACTTAATCCTTGACGGACATGTAAAGAACTTCACAACATGGGTTGTATCCGCTGACTGGTTCAACAGCCTTCCGGAAGAGCAGCAGACATGGTTACTTGAGACAGCAGAAGAAGCTGGTGAGTACAACAACGAAGTACAGCAGGCTGCTGACGCTGAGTACCTTCAGAAGATGAAAGACGAAGGCGTAACTGTTGTTGAGCCGTCTGAGGAAGTTCTTGCCGGATTCAAGGAGAAAGCACAGCCGTTCTATGAGATGGGTGCTGACTTTGGCTGGAGCGATGGCCTCTATGACACAGTTAAAAAGGCTATGGGTGCTGAATAATCCATTTTGCAGTAAACGCATAAAGTAACTGTTCCCGGCGGATCTGTCCGCCGGGCAGTTTCCCTGATAGGAGTCTGAAAATCTATGGAGAAGAAAGAAAATAAAGCTTCAGCGATCTTGATGAACATTGACATCGTTGTCGCTTCCATTATTCTTGCGATCCTGATCGTCCTGACATTCCTCGGCGTTGTATGGAGATATATCTTCAACGCACCATTTACATGGCTTGAGGAGGTTCAGACCTCATGTATGGTCTGGATTGTATTTGCAGGCGCAGGTGCAGCATTCCGCTCTGGCAACCATGTTGCGATCGAGATGATCGTCGATCTGATGCCGAAGAGCATGCAGAAGATCATGGAAATCCTGATTTCCATCGTAGTTGTAGTTGTAATCGGATATCTGTTCATGCAGAGCATCGGTTTCATCCAGGTGTTCGTAAAGAGCGGACGTTCCACCAGTATGTTAAAAATTCCGTATTCCTGGGTATACGGTATCGCGATCGTATCCTATTTTGATATGATCATCAGCTATTTCTACGCCCTGTTCCGCGGCGTAAAATCTGAGGCAAAGGAGGCAGCAAGCAGCAATGAGTAATGTGTTAATGTTATCTGCAATTGTGATGCTGGTCCTTCTTTTCTTAAAGGTTCCGGTATTCATCGCCGTCCTCGGCGGTTCCATGGTTTATTTCGTAATGAACCCGGGAATCAATACCGTTATCTTCGCCCAGCAGGCAATCATTGGTACTGAGAAAATTTCCCTTATGGCGATCCCGTTCTTCGTTTGTGCCGGTATTTTCATGAACTATACCGGTGTTACAAAGAGGATTATGGATTTCTGTGAGGTTGTAACAGGACGTCTTCCTGGCGGTCTCGCACAGGTAAACGTACTTTTATCCACCGTTATGGGCGGACTTTCCGGATCCAACATCGCCGATGCAGCGATGGAGTCCAAAATGATGGTTCCGGAGATGACAAAGAAGGGCTTCTCTCTGGAGTTTTCCAGTGTTGTAACAGCCGCTTCCTCCATGATCACACCGCTGATCCCACCGGGAATCGCAATGATCCTTTACGGATGTATCGCAAACGTTTCCATCGGTAAGCTGTTTATTTCCGGTCTTGGTGTCGGAGGTCTCCTCTGCGTTTCCATGATGATCCTTGTAGGCGTTGTCTCCAAGAAACGTGGATATGGTATCTTAACAACAGAGAAATTAACCTGGTCCAAGTTCTGGACCGCTTTAAAACCAGCAATTCTGCCGTTACTCCTCCCGATCATCATCATCGGCGGTATCCGTATCGGTATCTTCACAGCTACCGAGGCCGGAGCAGTTGCAATTCTTTACGCTGCATTTCTGGGAATTATCTACCATGAGATGCACGTCAAGGATATGATCCAGGGCTTAAAGGAGACTGTCTGCACGACAGCTTCCATCATGCTCATCGTATCCGCTGCGTCCGTATTCTCCTGGATCCTCACAAAGGAGAGAATCCCGCAGGCGCTGACAGCATGGATGCTTGCAAACATCCACAGCAAATATGTATTCCTGATCGTTGTAAACATCTTCTTACTGATCGTAGGTATGTTCATCGAAGGTAACGCTTCCATGATCATTCTGGTTCCGCTTCTTGCGCCGATCGCTGCACAGTACGGAATCAACGAGATCCAGTTCGCAATGATCTACATCTTCAATAACGCCATCGGCGCATTATCACCGCCTATGGGAACCCTGATGTTCGTAACCTGCTCTATTACAAAGTGTAAGACCGCGGCATTCATCAAAGAAGCAGTACCGTTCTACATCCTGCTTATTATCAACCTGATGCTCCTTACCTGGGTCGAGCCGTTTACCACATTCCTTGTAAATCTGTTCTATTAGGGTAAACTTGCTGCCAGATGGGGATCGCTATGATGCCCCGTCTGGCAGTTTTGATTTATATACCATGAATTCTTTTATATGAAGAAAGGAAATTATTATGGAACGCTTAAATTATGATGTTCTCAAAAAATCTGGTTATGATGGATATGTATTAAAAGACGCACCGGAGAAAGTTCTTCAGTTCGGTGAGGGAAATTTCCTTCGTGCTTTCGTAGATTACTGGTTCGACCTTGCAAATGAGAAGGCAGGCTGGAACGGAAAATGCTGTCTGGTACAGCCGATCGCTCCAGGTCTTGCAAAGATGATCAACGAGCAGGAAGGTCTCTACACACTGTACCTTCGCGGAAGCGAGAACGGACAGAAGGTAGACGCTAAGAGAGTGATCTCCAGCGTAAACCGCTGCTTAAATCCGTATGAGAAAGAGGATTATGAGAAGATGATGGAGGTTGCTGCAAGCGATGACCTTGAGATCATCGTTTCCAACACAACAGAGGCCGGTATCCAGTATGATCCATCCTGCAAACAGGATGACTGCCCGCCGTCCAGCTTCCCGGCAAAATTAACTCAGGTTCTCTATCATCGTTACAAAGCAGGAAAGAAAGGTATCATCATGCTCGCCTGCGAGCTGATCGACAACAACGGTAAAGAGCTCTTAAAGTGCGTAAACCAGTACATCGAGCAGTGGGGACTTGAGGACGGATTCAAGAAGTACGTAAATGAAGACTGCACATTCTGCGGTTCCTTAGTAGACCGTATCGTTCCGGGCCGTATCAAAGACGCAAACGAAGTTGCTGAGCTTGAGCAGAAGAACGGTTACGCTGACCCGCTTACAGATGTCGGCGAGGTATTCGGCGTCTGGGTCATCGAGGGCGATGAGAAGTTAAACGACATTCTTCCGTTCAAGAAAGCAGGACTTCTTGACAAAGTATTCGTAACACCGGATATGAGCCCGTACAAGAAGAGAAAAGTTAGAATCTTAAACGGCGCTCACACAGGTTTCGTACTCGGCGCTTACCTTGCAGGCGAGAACATCGTTCGTGACTGTATGCATGACGAGGTCATCAAGGGCTTCATGAACAAGATGCTCTACGATGAGGTTATCCCGACACTTCCGCTTGACAAGAACGACTTAATGCAGTTCGCATCCGCAGTACAGGATCGTTTCAACAACCCGTTCGTTGACCATGAGTTAATGAGCATCTCCTTAAACTCCACATCTAAGTGGAAAGCAAGAAACATGCCGTCCTTCCTTGAGTACATCAAAGAGACCGGTAAGCTTCCGGAGTGCCTGACTATGTCCTTAGCGGCTTATATCGCATTCTACAGCAATGACATCCAGGCTCTGACAGACGCAGGTCTTGTTTGCAAGCGTCCGGCCGGCAACGAGTACACCGTAAGCGATGACAGATGGGCACTTGAGTTCTACTATGCGCATAAGGACGACTCCGCAGAGGCTCTTGTAAACGCAGTTCTCACTAACGAGAAGATGTGGGATCAGGATCTCACAAAGATCGCTGGTCTTGAGGAGAAGGTTGTCGCTGACCTTAAGAAGATTCGCACGGAAGGAGCAAAGGCTGCATTTGCAAGCTGCCTTTAATTAACATATGAAAGTAATTCAGATTTCCAGACTGGATAACGTAGCGGTCGCTCTTCACCCGATCAAAAAGGGTGAGGAGGTCACTGCAGGCGGCATCACAGTCACAGCGCTTGAGGACATCCCACAGGGCCACAAGATCGCGTTAAAACCGATCAAAAACGGTGAGAATATCGTCAAATACGGCTTTGCCATCGGTCACGCGACAGCAGACGCAGAGGCCGGTGCATGGATGCACACCCACAACGTGAAGACAAATCTGGAAGGAGAGATGGAGTATACCTATACTCCGTCCCTCGACTTTCCGGAAAAAGTTGAGCCGGAGACCTTTATGGGCTTCCGCAGAAAAGACGGCCGCGCGGCGATCCGCAATGAGATCTGGATCATCCCGACCGTAGGCTGTGTCAATGATATCGCAAAGAAAATGGTCCGCGACAATCAGGATCTTGTGAAAGGCACCATTGACGGACTCTATACATTCCCGCATCCGTTCGGCTGCAGCCAGACAGGCGCAGATCATGCACAGACAAGAAAGCTTCTTGCAGCCCTTGTCCGTCATCCAAACGCAGCCGCTGTTCTCGTATTAGGACTTGGCTGTGAGAACCTGACCCACGAGCAGTTCCTGGAAGAGCTTGGCGATTACGACCATGATCGTGTAAAATTCCTGACCTGTCAGGAAGTGGATGATGAGTTTGAGGCAGGAAGAAAGCTTCTCGAGGAATGTTCCGCATACGCGGCGCAGTTTGAGAGAGAGCCGATCCCGGTTAGTGAGCTTGTTGTCGGCATGAAGTGCGGAGGCTCCGACGGACTTTCCGGCATCACCGCAAACCCGACTGTCGGACGTTTCAGTGATATGATGGCAGCCAGAGGCGGTTCTACTGTGCTTACAGAGGTTCCGGAGATGTTCGGAGCGGAAGGTTTCTTAATGAACCGCTGTGTAAATAAAGAAGTATTCGACAAAGCCGTCAACATGATCAATGGCTTCAAGAACTACTTCATCAGCCACCACGAGGTCGTATACGACAACCCGAGCCCAGGAAACAAGCAGGGCGGTATCACCACCCTTGAGGATAAATCCTGCGGATGTGTCCAGAAGGGCGGTACAGCCCCGATCATGGATGTTATCGGCTACGGTGATCCTGTTGTCACAAAGGGACTTAATATGCTTTACGGACCGGGCAATGACCTGGTATCTGCAACAGCCATGACGGCTGCCGGAGCGCACATGATCCTGTTCACAACAGGTCGCGGAACACCGTTTGGTGCACCGGCTCCGACTTTAAAACTGGCGACAAACAGCCAGCTTGCGGAGAGAAAGAAAGGCTGGATCGATTTCGATGCCGGTCCGATCGCTGACGGCGAGACCATTGATGACGCTGCGAAGAGACTTCTGCAGCTTGTGATCGAGGTTGCCGGCGGAAAACAGACAAAAGCCGAGGAGAAAGGCTTCCGCGAGATCTCCATTTTTAAAGACGGTGTTGTGCTGTAATAACAGCTTCACAATTTTTTATGTTTCCCTTATAGAGACACCTGCTTCTGGTCAGAGATGACTGGAAGCGGGTGTCTTTTGCAATATAGGAAATCCCGCGGAATTCATTTTACGGAGCATCCGAAAAAGCCGCTTGCGGCAGGTTCTGTGGGCGTCCGCGTGGGAGCGTCCTATATTAAAAGACCCAGGCAGTGTCCTGTGAGAGGCACTGCCTGGGTAAGTAGGGGGAGTATGGATATGAAGATTGGAATAAGTCTGTAAATCTGCACTTACCATGCTTGGGAAAGAGCAGGACTAAAAATGTAATTACAAGGTATGGTTCTCCGGAACAGTTTCTGCGTCTGGTGTGGACGGGATTGCCGGATCACCCGTGCCGGAACTTAAATCGGAAGTACCGGATTCGGGTTCTGCGGCTGCGGGATCTGCAGTCTGTTCACGATGTACAGCCGGGATCGTAAGTCCGCTGACATTAATATTCCGGTTCACCTTCGCGTCATACGTCTGCGCTTTCAGGATATCCCTGAAATCCACACCGGTGGCCTCAGACATGGTGTCAAATACCTGCTGCATGACAGCTGCTGTATTTCCGGAGATCTCGCTGACTCCGCTTCCGTTTGTGCCGTTTGCACCGCCGGTTCCGTAGATATTGACCTTGTCGATAGAGGACAATGGCTTCGCGATCTCTGCGGCCATCTGCGGCATGATGCCTACTAACATCTCGACGATAGCAGCGTTATTGTACTTCGCGTAAGCTTCCGCTTTTTTCTCCATACCTTCCGCCTCAGCGACGGCTTTTGCCTGGATCGCAGCCGCCTCCGCCTCTCCGCGGGCACGGATTCCGGCGGCTTCCTGCTCCGCCTGATATCTTGCGGCATCTGCCTTTGTACGCATGGCTTCCGCTTCTTTTTCTAACTCATATTTTCTGGCTTCCGCTTCACGCTGGCGTTTTGCAAGCATCGCCGCCGCCTCCTGCTCGACCTTGTAGCGCTCCGCATCGGCTTTCTTGTTGACTTCCGCGTCTAATTGCTGCTGTTGTACGGCAACTTCCTGCTTCCGAAGCTCTGCTTCGCGCTCCGCCTTTGCGATCTGAGCATTCACGGTAGCTGTCTGGATCGTTTTTTCCTGTTCCTGCTTCTGGATCTCATAAGCAGCGTCCGCCTCCGCTTTCTTCGTGTCGGAGTGCTTCTGAAGCTCTGACTTACGGATCTCCAGCTCATTATTTTTCTCTGCAATCTCTGTCTCTGCAAGTACGCGGGCATCGTTGGCAGATTTGTTCGCTTCTGCCTGGGCGATAGCGATATCGCGGTCTGCCTGGGCTTTTGCGATCGCGGCATCTTTCTTGATCTTTGAGGTATTGTCGGCACCAAGATCCCGGATCAATCCATTATCGTCAGTGACATTCTGGATATTACAGGACAGGATCTCGATTCCCAGCTTATCCATGTCCTTGGATGCCTTTAACATAACCTGATCGGAGAAGGAATCACGGTCAGTGTTGATCTCCTTTAAGGAAAGAGTACCGATGATCTCGCGCATGTTTCCCTGAAGGGAATCCTGAAGATCCATGGTGATATCCTCGGGTTTCTTATTTAAGAAGTTTTTTGCTGCCAGACGGATCCCTTCCTGAGATGGGGTGATCCGTACCTTGGCAACCGCATCGACATTGACATTGATAAAGTCATTTGTCGGAACAGACTGTTCCGTCTTGATATCGACCGTCATCTGTCCGAGATACAAACGGTCCATCCGTTCAAAGAACGGGATCCGGATTCCGGAACGTCCGATGAGGATCTTTGCGTCATGCTTAAGACCGGAAATAATATAAGCCTGATCCGGCGGAGCTTTCACGTATCCACATGCGATGAGGACAAGGATCAGAATCAGAATGACTGCAATGGTGATAGGGATGATCAGATGATTCAAATTCATAGAAACTCCTTTCTGGACCTTGACTTTTGTTGCAAAATTCTCATGTGTAACAGAAAAGTTTGAGGAATTTCCTGTCACATAAAAAGGTATATTCCTTTTCGCTAAATTCACAGTATCAGAAAATATCAGAAAATACAATACGATGCAACAAAGTGTAAGAAAATGTAAGAGGAATGTAATCGGAATGCCATAAAATTGCCACATAGATTACATTTTTCTTAAAACTGAGCGCAGCAGTTTGACAGAGGAAGAAGTTATGGTATATTTATAGATAGAAGGAGTGGATCGTGTCGAAATCGGAGACCTAACGCCCACCGAGACAAATTTACTGTTACGCAACACCTGAAAGAGGTGGTAGTTTTCGCGACTGAGATAAAAGGGAGGGATCACATGGATACCAGAATCTGGATGCAGGAGTCGTTTTGGGAGAGTGCAGAGAAGCAGAGTGTGAAAGAGAGTCCGCAGGAAAACGCTGAACATCTCTCAAAAGACCAGAATGAAAACGGTGGAAATAAGCTGGTAGATCAAAAGACAAGTCTCTGGAAGCAGACGTATGAGAATATTCTGGTTGGGCTGGGATTCTGCGTGATCAAACTGCATTTTCTTCTGTTATATTATATTCTGCCGTTCATAGGAATCCTTATGATATTTGCAGGATTACGGAAATTGAAGCAGGAAGATAAATGGTTTAAGGCGGGGTATGCTGCGGCAGCGATCAATGTTGTGATTACAATGATTTCCATAGTGAGTGGAACTTTTATCAACAGAAGACAAATTTATGATACATATATTTGGCAATTCATGCTCTTATGGACATTTGCATTGCCGCTGATCATAGCATCCTGTTTTTTTTGCGGCATACAGACAGAGCTGAAAAAGCGTGAGAAGGAAGCGGACAACAAAATCCTGATCCATTTAGTGATCTGGTATGCAGTCATTATACTGCTTATGAACATGAATGACAGCGGCTGGATCATTGGAATCGCTGTTCTTGCGACATATATTGGAATTCTTGTGGAGTTAAAACATACCGCTGAAGATCTGGAAAAGGCAGGGTATGTATTGGAAGAACCGCCGATGCGTGTCTCCAACGGGAAGTGTGCGGCAGGGGCAGGTGTTCTAACCGCAGCAGGACTTGTAATCGGAAACCTATTCCTTGGTTCCTTCCATA
>OBLO01001845.1_pt1 | contig 17519 bp, 10 predicted proteins | sample 1519401 | NCBI WGS metagenome assembly OBLO01 (sample SAMEA2602897, study PRJEB22501) | metagenome | reverse complement strand
ACGTCGAGATGGGTAAAGGCCGAGGCCGCTTCGCGACTTTGGCCGCCGGACTGGTGCTGTTGCTGCTGGCCACCGCGTTAAGCAAAGTGATGGCGAAAATCCCCATGTCGGTGCTGGCGGGGATTATGGTGATTGTGGCGGTGAAACCCTTCAGTTGGCACAGCATCCAGCCCGCCACGCTGACGAAACTGCCCGTCACTGAAACGCTGGTGATGCTGGTGACCGTCGCTGCCACGGTTTCTACCGGCAACCTGGCGATTCGCGTGGTTGTCGGGGTGATGACGATGCTTATTCTACCGCGTATCGTCAGACGCAAACGGGCGACTACATCAGAAACAGCGTTGCCAGACCGAGAAAAATAAAGAAACCACCAGTATCAGTGATAGCGGTTATCATGACGCTCGAGCCGACCGCCGGGTCGCGCCCGAGCTTCACCATCGTCATCGGAATGATAACCCCCATCAACGCCGCCATCAGCAGATTGAGCATCATCGCCAGAGTCATCACACCACCGAGCGCCATATCATCGTACAGCCACCAGGTAATGCCGCCCATAATCCCGCCCCACACGAGGCCGTTGATTAGCGCCACGCCCATCTCGCGCAGGATGAGAAACGTCAGGTTCCCCGGCTGAATATTTTGCAGCGCCAGCGCGCGGACGATCATAGTGATAGTTTGATTCCCGGTATTGCCGCCGATACCCGCCACAATCGGCATCAACGAGGCCAGCGCCACCAGTTGCGAAATCGTATGTTCAAAACCGTCGATCACCCGCGAGGCGATAAAGGCGGTACAGAGGTTAACGGCCAACCACGCCCAGCGGGTTTTTACCGCTTTGGTAACAGGCGCAAACACGTCCTCTTCGGCGCTTAAGCCCCCCATTCGACGCAGATCGGTGTCGGTTTCTTCATAGACAACGTCGACGATCTCATCGATGGTTAAACGGCCCATCAGTTTACCGGAAGGGTCAACCACCGCGGCGCTGACCAGGTTGTCGCGTTCGAAGGTACGCGCAGCGTTTTCGGCGATATCTTCAGGAGAAAAGGTGAGTGGGTCATCTTCCATCACCTCGCTGACTTTTCGCTGCACATCATTGAGTAAAATGCAGGTTAGCGTCAGTTCGCCAACCAGAACTTTATTGCGATCGGTCACGAAAAGTTTATCGGTATTCTCCGGCATTTTCCCCAGCCGCCGCAGGTAGCGTTGCACCACTTCCAGCGTCACGTCCGGACGCACAGTGATGACCTCGAACTCCATGATCGCGCCGACGCTATTTTTCTCGTAGTGCAGCACCTGGCGGACGCGCGTCCGCTCCTCTGCCGGTAACGTCGCCAGCAGACGACCGGTAAGGTTACGAGGCAAATGCTGCACCAGGTAAATCTGTTCATCGATATCGAGATATTGCAGCGCATCCAGCAGCTCGCGGTCGCTCATCTCATCGATCAGGTCGTCCCAGACGTTTTCAGACGCCTCAAGCAAGACGTTACCGCGCTTTTCATTTTCGACCAGTCGCCACAGGGCGTGGCGCTCTTCAGAGGGCAAAGCTTCGAGGGTATCGGCGAGGTCAGGCGGTGGCAGGTGGGCCACCAGCGCCCCTACCTCAGCAATATCGTCGGCTAACGTACCGACGTCATATTGCTCAGCCAGGGTAAGCTTGCCCAACAGCGTTGAAATAATGGCTTTATCAGTGGTCAGCAGCCAGATGAGGCGCGCACGCTCTTCATCACGCAGTCTGGCGCTGTTTTTGTTTATTACGGACATTAATCATAAATCCATGATATGAAATATCATTAATCATGATGCCGATTTATGTAAATAACAATAAACAGTGCCGCCGGGTGGCTAAAAAACCGGCGGCACTGAAGGATCAGGCTGTGCGAGCCACCGCGTCGCGCGAGGCGGCGTCACGTTCATCGCCCAACAGTTCACTCAACTGTCCGTTACGCATTTCCAGTAGACGATCGGCGTGAATAAAATAGTGATCGTCGTGGCTGATGGCGAAAATGGTTTTCCCCATTTCCTGCATCAAAGGCAATAGCACCTGATAGAACTCCCGGCGGAAATGGGGATCCTGATCGGCAGCCCATTCATCCAGCAGAATGATGTCGCGCTCCTCCGCCAGGGCCAGCAGCAGCGCCACGCGTTTCTTCTGCCCTTTCGACAGCTTCAGATTGAGGATACGACCATCGCTCAGCTCCAGCTTATGACCCATCTTCAGATGTTCCAGCCACTTCGCGACCAGTTGCCGATTAGCCTCTTTACCTTCCGGCCCCAGCAGTTTGTCGAACAGCCAGACGTCGGTAAACACGGCGGAGAATAGCTTGCGGTAGTCTTCTGGTTTTTCAACGGCAACGGCCTTACCATCAAGCAATATTTCGCCTGACTGCGGCTGGTATAGACCGGTCAGTAACATCGCCAGCGTAGATTTTCCGCTACCGTTACCGCCAATCAGAAAGATCAGTTCACCGCGATGAATCGTCAGATTCACCGGCCCTACGGAAAACGCATTATCCTGATAGTGGAAAACCACGTTGCGCAGCTCCAGCGTTTGCCAGTTGGGAAACGCGGTTGGGCGTGGGAATTCGGCCTTAAAAGGTGCCAGTGCGAATTTATTCAGCTTGTTGAACGCCACCTGCGCGGTAAGCAGCGTCGGCAGCGCGCCAACGGCAGAGAGCAACGGTGTTCGCAGGAATAACAGCGTCAGAGAATAGGTCGCTGCCACGGCGGTATCAGCCCATCCCAGACTGTTAGCCATCCAGAACACCAGGCCAATGGCACCCAGCATCATAATGTTCGACCAGTTAACCGCGCTCAGGTGGAAGGTATCGGCACGGATAATATGGTGGCGATACTCTTTGGCATCCGGGACGTACATCTGATTAAAGATATGCTCGGCGCGCTCGCGGTTAAGCGTCAGCTCTTTGCGCCCTTCCAGCACCGTCTGATAATCGTTGTACAACTTGTCTTCAGTTTCGCGCAAGGTGGCCATGTGTTTATACACCCGCGCCACCAGCACAAATCCGCCCCAGATGGTGATTGCCATCCAGATTGCCGTTACCAGTAGCATTTTGGTCGACAGCATCGCCAGATACGCCGCCGATCCTATGGTCAGGATAATCCCCTGCACCAGCTCAGGTAGACGAACAAAGGCGATGGTGATGTTGCGGATATCACTGGTTAAACCGGCCAGCAACGAGGCGCTGCCAAGCTGTTCAATACGCTCGACGTGAGTATCCAGAATTCGTTTGATAAATTCGCTACGCAGGCGGTAGACAAAGTGGTGACCCAGCGTGGTCAACGCCAGCTGAGAACCGAGGGTGACAACCATCAACAACAGCAGCAGGCCAAGAAACTCCGGAAGCACCATCAGCGTGGTGTCGACCGTTTCGATCAAGCGCTGGTTGATAAACGCAATCAGCCCAATCCCCAACGCGGCGCTGGCGAGGCTGAGCGCCATCACGCTGATAAATGGCCAGCGATACTGCCGCCAGACAAGAAGTAAAAGTTCCATGCACACAACCCGGACAAGTAATAACAGCCCGCAGTTTAAACATCTCTTCGCTGACAGCAATAATAATTCTTATTTTTATTCTTTTTTACCTGCCTGGCGAAAAGTCAGATTGTAACGACAGTCTCCGGTCAACGGATGATAGCCCGTCTTAAGCGGCTGGATCCCATGATAAAACAGCCGCGAATTACCGCCCCACACCACGACATCGCCGTGTTCCAGCAGTAAACGCTTTAAAGGGTCATTACGGCGCAAGCCGCCAAATTGAAAGATGGCTGGTAGCCCCAGCGATACAGATACAATTGGCGCCCGCAGGTCGGGCTCGTCTTTATCCTGATGTAAGGACAGTTTTGCCCCTGGCGTGTAGCGGTTAATCAGGCAGGCATCGGGTTGAAAATCAGCATAGCCCGCCGCCGTCGCCGCCTGTTGGCACAAATCAGCGAACGCATCCGGTAGCGGCGGCCAGTGCGTGCCGGTGAGTGGATCAAACGGAGAATAAAGATAGCCATGCTGATCCGTCGTCCAGCCCAGATGGCCGCAGTTGGTCATCGCCACCGACATCGTATAGCCGCCGGGCGTCACCATCTGGCGAAACGGCGACTGTTTGGCGACAGCCGCTATCGCCTGCAGTAAAGAGGGCCCAGAGTCAAAAGCGAAACGTCGCAGAATAACCGCACCTGACGCCAGCGGCTCCTGCCAGGGTTTCGCATCCGCAAAGAGATCGAGCATTATGTTTCCTCGCCAGTAGTTTCCCGTTGCAGTAACTGCGCCTTGCGCGCAATACCCCATCGGTAGCCCGAAAGTGCGCCATCGCCACGGATCACCCGGTGACACGGGATAACAATCGCCAGTTTGTTGGCCCCACAGGCACTGGCCACCGCGCGCACCGCCTTCGGTTTGCCGATGGCGCTGGCCAGCTGTTGGTAGCTCACTGTTTCGCCGCACGGAATTGTGCGCAGCGCCTGCCACACCTGCTGCTGAAATGCGGTGCCCCGGATATCTAGGGGTAGCGATAGCGACGCGTCACGCGAATTGATCGCTACGATCACTTCGCGCACGCGCTGCTGAAAATTGGCATCTGCAGTGACATCCTGCGCGGCGGGAAACAGCGCATGAAGATCCGCAACCAACGTAGCGTCATCATCGCCAAGCAAGATCGCGCAGATACCCCGCTCGCTTTCCGCCACCAGACAGCGACCCAGAGCGCAATCTGCGAGGGTATAGCGTACAGAAACGTTGTCGCCACCTTTACGAAATTGCTTTGCCGTCATGCCTAATGCTTGATCGGCTTTGCGATAGTAGCTGCTGCTGTCGGGGAATCCGGCGTTGAGAATCGCCTGTGTAACCGGAACACCTTTCGCCAGGGCATCGCGCAGACGGCGAGCACGCCATGATTGTTGCCACACTTTCGGGGTCATGCCCGTCGTGGCTTTGAACAGACGATGCAAGTGATACGGGCTCATTGCCACCTGCTGTGCCAGCTCGTCCAGCGTAAGAGGTGACTCTTGCTCCAACAACTGACAGGCGCGGGCAATTTTGTCCAGCCGATGCTGTTGCGCGCTGTCTTTATCCGGCTGGCAGCGCTTACAGGGGCGAAACCCGGCATCCTGTGCCTGCTGGGCATCGGCATAAAAACGGACATTTTTGCGCAGCGCATGTTTTGCCCGACAGGACGGACGGCAGAAAATACCGGTGGTCTGGACGGCAAAAACAAACTGACCGTCGGCGTCAACGTCGCGATCCACAACGGACTGCCAACGGTCATCGTCAGTGATGCATAAACGATTTTTCATTTCGGACTCCTTTGTTAAGCATAGCGCTTAGCCTCAGTGTGTCCCCATCGTCGGGCATAAAAACCCGCAATCTTGCTTTTTAATTTTTTTCGCTGACCAGAAAGCTATTAAACTGCGGCGACATCCAGGTTTTAAACCCCTCGCCCTCTTTCACAATCATATAGACCGCCAACCCTTCACGACGCACGACTTCTTTGGCCTTTTCCGGGCCGAGCACCATCAATCCGGTATCCCAGCCATCGGCCTCCAGCGCCGTTGGCGCAATCACCGTTACGGACACCAAATTATGTTCGATCGGGCGACCGGTTTGCGGGTCGATAACATGGGAAAGGCGCTTACCGTCCAGCTCATAATAGTTCCGGTAGCTGCCGGAGGTGCTAATGCCGTGCCCGTTAATGTCGACAATCGCCTGCACAGCGTTTTCGCGATCGGTCGGTTTCTGGATCGCCACTCGCCACGGATGCCCTTCAGCATTCATTCCTCTGCTGTTCAGTGCACCACCAACGGAAACCAGATAACGGGCGATCCCTTCTTGCTCCATCAATCGAGCCAGATGATCGGCGGCGTACCCTTCACCAACGGTAGAGAGATCCACATACAGATCCGGCAAGTCTTTTTGCAGGTAGTTCTGATGCGCTTCATTCACGACTTTCAGATGAGAAAGCCCGGTTTGCGCTTTTGCAGCGTCAATTTGCCCTTGGGTGGGAATATGCAACGGTTGCTGATCCGGGCCAAAGCCCCACAGGTTGACTAACGGCCCCACGGTGATATCCATGGCCCCATCGGTTTTTGCACCAATGCGTAGCGCCGAAGTCACGATATCCGCCATGGCGTCGTTAACCGGCCACGGCGACAGACTTTTCGACAGGTTAAAGCGCATTAACGCAGAATCGTTTTTATAGGTGGAGAGCAGTTGATCATCGGCATCAAGCTGGGTCTGGATCTTGGCCTGCAGTTCCCTGGCGCGTTTGGCATCTACGCCTACCGCACTGACCCGCCAGAAAGTGCCCATCGTTTTACCTTCCAGAACGATGGCAGGTGTTGTGGTCTGAGCAGGTTTCGGGGCCTCATCGCACCCGACAAAAAAGATCGCCACAGCCAGCAGTGCTGCGCGATAAAAATTCATTTCCATACGTAATTATCCTCATGCGAACGGGCGCAAGAGTACACCAAAAATCGTTGTTTGTACGGCGAAAAAACGGCATTAAAAAAGGCCCCGCAGGGCCTTTGATAGACATAATGTAGATTAGAACTGGTAAACCAGGCCCAGTGCTACGATGTCATCGGTGCTGATGCCAGCATCACGAGTGAACTGGTTGTCATCCAGCAGGTTGATTTTGTAATCAACATAGGTGGACATGTTTTTGTTGAAGTAGTAAGTCGCGCCAACATCAACATATTTCAGGATATCTTCGTCGCCATAGCCGCGGCCCAGGTCTTTACCTTTGGACTGCAGGTAAGCCACGGACGGACGCAGACCGAAGTCGAACTGGTACTGAGCAACGGCTTCGAAGTTCTGTGCTTTGTTAGCCCAGCCCAGAGAGCCCGCACGCGTTGCGTTGTAGGTCTGGGTGTACTGTGCTGCCAGGTACACGTTGTTCGCGTCGTATTTCAGACCACCAGTGTAGGTTTCAGCACGGTCGCCAGTACCGAAGTTCAAACGGTTCTGCTCGTCAGTACGTTTGGAGCTGGTGACAGCAGTACCCAGTGCGAAGCCTTCACCGATATCATAAGTGATAGATCCGCCAACGCCGTCGCCGTTTTGACGCAGCGCGTCACGACCGTTGTTGGTCACGCCAGTGAACGTTCTGCCGTTCTCGTCTTCGCCGCTTACGCTACCGTTTTTACCCTGATACTGAATGGCAAAGTTCAGGCCATCAACCAAACCGAAGAAGTCGGTGTTACGGTAGGTCGCGAAGCCGTTACCACGCTGCTGCATGAAGTTGTCAGCACCGTAAGTATCGCCGCCGAATTCCGGCAGAACGTCGGTCCAGGACGTTACGTCGTAAACTACGCCGTAGTTACGACCGTAGTCGAAAGAACCTACGTCAGCGAATTTCAGACCCGCAAACGCTACACGGGTCCAGGCGTTGTTTTCACTTTCAGCCGCATTACCCTGAATCTGGTATTCCCACTGGCCGTAACCGGTCAGTTGGTCGTTAACCTGAGTTTCGCCTTTGAAGCCGATACGCATGTAAGTCTTGTCACCATCATCACCTTTGTTGTCGGAGAAATAGTGCAGACCATCGACTTTACCGTACAGATCTAATTTGTTGCCGTCTTTGTTATAAATTTCAGCCGCATTCGCTGCGCCTGCTACCAGCAGTGCTGGTACCAGGAGGGACAGTACTTTAACTTTCATGTTATTAACCCTCTGTTATATGCCTTTATTGCTTTTTTATGCCACTGCATACTGATTAAGGTCATTAACCAGTCGGCAACTTCATTCTCCGCAAAAACACAGAATAATCCAACACGAATATGATACTAAAACTTTTAAGGTGTTTCATTTATCGGCATAGATGTTTCCAAATGTTAATGCGAGGGAACTTTTTTAAAATCAAAAAACAGTCGAAATAAGCACAAATAATCAAGAATCATTTCAATACTCTTTAAAATCAATGCGTTACACAAAAAAATCTTATAGCACTGAATGACAAAACAAAATCTTCACTCGCAACTAAAATAGACCCGCTATCATCATTAACTTTATTTATTACCGTCATTCATTTATGAATGTCTGTTTACCCCTATTTCAGCCGAATTCTAACTGTTCGTTTTTTTTTACCCTTTCTTAACACAAAACTTCCTTTTATGTCCTCCCGATAAAAAATAATAACGACTATAAACTATCTCGTAGCGTTGTAATAAAATATAAATTTAATAAATATTTTTTTTTTATTTAATGTTAAATTTATTTTTTCCGTAAAAATTTTTGTCCCCGCCTTTATCCACTGTACACCTTTGCACCGTCATGGCTGCAACAAAATGAGGCGTAAAAAATGCAAGCTATGCCGCGCGGTGTAAGTGTGGTAATTCATACATTACCCTTTATACTGCCCCTTCATCTTTCGCGTCGTTTAACAGGTCATAAACACGAATGAGTCAGTCTGACACAACGGTTTCCACCCGATTCTCCCTGTTACCAGGAAGTATTACCCGTTTCTTCTTATTACTGATCGTTGTGCTGTTGGTGATGATGGGTGTTATGGTCCAGAGCGCCGTCAACACCTGGCTAAAGGATAAGAGTTATCAGATTGTCGATATTACCCATGCCATTCATAAAAGGGTCGATACCTGGCGATACGTGACCTGGCAAATCTATGACAATATTGCCGCTACAACCAGTTCACCAGGCGCAGATGGGCTACAGGAAACGCGTCTGAAACAAGATATCTATTATCTTGAGAAACCCCGCAGAAAGACTGAAGCGCTGATTTTCGGCTCGCATGACAGTTCTACACTGGAAATGACCCAGCGTATTTCAACGTATCTGGACACGTTGTGGGGCGCGGAGAATGTCCCATGGTCAATGTATTACCTGAATGGTCAGGACAACAGCCTGATCCTAATCTCGACGTTACCTCTGAAAGATCTGACCTCTGGTTTTAAAGAATCGACGATTGGGAATATTGTGGATTCTCGGCGCGCTGAGATGCTGCAACAGGCTAATGCGCTGGATGAACGTGAAAGCTTCTCTTCACTGCGCCGTCTGGCCTGGCAAAACGGGCATTACTTCACGCTACGCACGACCTTTAATCAGCCAGGACATCTGGCAACGGTTGTCGCCTTTGACCTGCCGATTAATGACTTGATCCCTCCCGGGATGCCGTTGGACAGTTTCCATCTGGAACCTGATGCCACCTCAACGACCGAGCACCTGAATGAAAAAGAGTCGCCTGACAGCGTCAGCATTAATTTCAACAACAGTAAAATTGAGATCTCTTCGGCGCTAAACTCAACGGATATGCGGCTGGTGTGGCAGGTTCCGTTTGGCTCATTGCTGCTCGACACATTGCAAAGCATTCTGCTACCGCTTTTGCTGAACATTGCGTTACTGGCTCTGGCGCTGTTTGGCTATACCACCTTTCGCCACCTCCCTGCCCGTTCGACTGAAGTGGCGCCAAACCTTGCGGCAAATAACGAACTGCGTGTTCTGCGCGCAATCAATGAAGAGATTGTTTCCCTTCTGCCGCTGGGATTACTGGTACACGATCAGGAAGCAAACCGCACGGTTATCAGCAATAAAATTGCCGACCACCTGCTGCCGCATTTAAATCTGCAAAACATTACCAATATGGCAGAGCAGCATCAGGGAGTGATTCAGGCCACCATCAATAATGAACTGTATGAGATCAGACTGTTTCGCAGCCAGATCTCCCCGAGAACGCAGATCTTTATCATTCGTGACCAGGACCGCGAGGTGCTGGTCAATAAGAAACTGAAACAAGCACAGCGGCTGTATGAGAAAAACCAGCAGGCCCGCGCGGCCTTTATGCAGAATATTGGCAGCGCGCTGAAAGACCCCGCGAAAACGCTGGCTGCTAATGCCGCCGCTCTCAATACACCAGACAGCCAGAAACTGGCCAATCAGGCCGACGTTCTGGTGCGCATGGTGGACGAAATCCAGCTAGCCAACCTGCTGGAGAACGATGCCTGGAAAGGTGAATCCACACTGTTTTCCGTGCAGGCATTAATTGACGACGTGGTTCCGGAGGTTCTGCCGGCCATTAAGCGTAAAGGGCTGCAGCTGCTGATTAAAAATCACTTAAGCGCCCATGACGAACGCCGTGGCGATCGCGATGCCTTGCGCCGTATTTTGCTGCTGTTGATCCAATATGCGGTAACCACCACGCAGATTGGTAAAATCACGCTGGAAGTCGACCAGGATGAGTCAGAGGCCGAACGCCTGACCTTCCGCATTCTGGATACCGGGGAAGGCGTCACATTAAATGAAGTTGATAATCTCCATTTCCCATTCATTAATGACACGCAGGGCGATCGGTATGGCAAAGCCAACCCGCTGACGTTCTGGCTGTGCGATCAGTTAGCCCGCAAACTTGGCGGACACCTGAATATTAAAGCACGGGAAGAACTTGGAACACGTTACATCGTCCATGTTAAAATGCCGCTGCACGATCAACATGCTGATAGTGAAGAGCGCCTGTTGGATGACGTCTGCGTAATGGTTGATGTCACCTCAAATGACGTACGTAGCATTGTATTACGTCAGCTGGAAAACTGGGGGGCAACCTGCATCACGCCCGATGAACGGTTGAATAGTCAAGAATATGATCTCTTTTTAACGGATAATCCGTCTAATCTTACTGCCTCAGGCCTACTTTTAAGCGATGATGAGTCTGGCGTACGGAAAATTGGCCCAGGCCAACTGCGCGTCAACTTTAATATGAGCAATGCTATGCAGGAAGCTGTCCTTGAGCTGATTGAAGAGCAGCTGGCACAAGAAGAGTTCCAGGAACTCCCCCTCGGCGGAGATGAAAACGCCGAACTTCATGCCAGTGGTTACTACGCACTCTTTGTAGACACAGTACCGGATGATGTTAAGAGGTTGTATACTGAGGCGGCTATCAGCGATTTCGCTGCATTAGCCCAAACGGCCCATCGCCTGAAAGGCGTGTTTGCCATGCTTAATCTGGTACCCGGCAAGCAGTTATGTGAAGCGCTGGAACATCTTATTCAAGAGAAAGATGCTCCAGGTATAGAAAAATACATCAGCGACATTGACGTTTACGTCAAGAGCTTGCTGTAGCAAGGTAGCCCAATACATGAACACTATGAACGTAATTATTGCCGATGACCACCCGATTGTACTGTTCGGTATTCGTAAATCACTTGAGCAAATCGAGTGGGTAAATGTTGTCGGCGAATTTGAAGACTCCACTGCACTGATCAACAATTTGCCTAAGTTGGATGCGCATGTGTTGATTACCGACCTCTCCATGCCGGGAGATAAATACGGTGATGGGATCACGTTAATTAAATATATCAAGCGTCATTTCCCAAGCCTGTCGATTATCGTTCTGACCATGAACAACAATCCGGCTATCCTGAGCGCGGTACTGGATCTCGATATCGAAGGGATCGTACTGAAGCAAGGCGCGCCAACCGACCTGCCAAAAGCGCTGGCCGCGCTGCAGAAAGGTAAGAAATTTACCCCGGAAAGCGTGTCTCGTCTGCTGGAGAAAATCAGCGCCAGCGGCTATGGCGACAAACGTCTGTCACCGAAAGAGAGTGAAGTTCTGCGCTTGTTTGCCGAAGGTTTCCTGGTTACTGAGATCGCCAAAAAGCTCAACCGCAGCATTAAAACCATCAGTAGCCAGAAAAAATCGGCAATGATGAAGCTTGGTGTGGAAAACGATATCGCACTGCTGAATTACCTCTCCTCCGTGACGCTGAGTCCGTCAGACAAAGAGTAATTCTTTATCACGTCAAAATGCCTGATGGCGCTGCGTTTATCAGGCCTACGAATAAACAGCATCGTGCACGTTTCGTAGGTCGGATAAGACTAACGCCGCCATCCGGCTTTTTTATCCCCTATCCCCGCGTTTTTCTCACTCTTTCCGCATAGACCGCCAGCGTTTGCTTCAATACGTCTAAGGTCACCGGCTTGGACAGACAGCTATCCATACCTGATTCCAGACAACGCTGCTTCTCTTCGGCCAGCGCGTTTGCCGTTACCCCCACAACAGGCAGCGTTAACCCTAGCTGGCGGATACGCTGCGTCAGGCGATAACCATCCATATTTGGCATGTTGACGTCACTCAGCACGATATCGATATGGTTTTTGCTGAGTACATTGAGCGCATCCACACCGTCATTCGCCGTTTTACACTGATATCCCAACGATCCCAGCTGATCGGCCAGTAAGCGCCGGTTGATAGGGTGATCGTCAACAACCAGGATCATCATGTCATCGTTCGTCGCACCGGCTTTATCCGGGGCTGGCAGCGCCGTGGAGAGATCTTCACTCCCCAGCTCTACACTGTAGATATGCGCCAACAGCGCAGGCAGTTCGTGCGGTGACGCCACGCTGTGTACCCATTCTCCAGGCTCTCTTTCCAGCGGAATGCCAATATGGCGGCGGCAGAAAATTACCGCTGCCCGTCCCTGCCAGGCCTGTTCCAGCACATCGTCAGCCACCAGCAGGTCATCCGCATCGGGCTGTTGTCCCTCATATCGCAGCACCGTCATCCCGTTACGCGTCAGGCTGGATTCGAGAAATTGGTACAGTGACGCATTACGTACTGCCAGCCAGCAACGCGTGCCTGCCAATCCTTCACCCCCCTTTTTCAGCGGATACTGTGCGCCATAAAGCGGAATACGCAGCGTAAACTGACTCCCCATTCCCGGCTCGGAATCGACGGAAATATCCCCATCCATCATGCTGATCAGTTTTTCACAAATAGCTAAACCGAGCCCCGTTCCCTGGAAATTACGCTGAACGCCAGTCCCAACCTGGAAGAAAGGATCGAACAACCGAACCACCTCTTTGGCAGGGATCCCTACACCGGTATCACGCACTCGAATGCTCAGGTAGTCGCCGCTGCACTGCACGTGCAGCACAATACAACCGGTATCGGTAAACTTGATTGCGTTACTCAGCAGATTAGAAATCACCTGTTGTAAACGCATCGGATCGCCATTCAGCGCCACGGGCACATCCGGGTCGATAAAGCAGTACAACCCCAACTGCTTGCGGACCACCAGCGGCAAATAGTTAGCCGTAATATGGTTCATGACTTCACGCGGTGAAAACTCTCGCGGCTCAATCTTCAGCTGTTCAGATTCAATTTTTGAGAAGTCGAGAATATCGCTGATAATTTTCAGCAGCAGGCTGGAAGAGTTATTCATCGCCGTTACCAGACGATCCACCCCACTCGGTAACTCTTTGGTTTGCAACAAATCAAGATTACCGATAATGCCATATAGCGGTGTACGTAGCTCATGGCTCACCGTCGCAAGGAACATCGATTTGGACTGGCTGGCCTGTTCCGCCGCCTGCGCCATCTCCTGCAACGACTCTTCCATTTTAACGCGCGCACTGACATCAACCAGGACACAAATTGCCACGTTTTCATTGCGATAGCGCGAGTGCACAAAGCTGATTTGCAGATTGGTATTGTTGCTGGTTAGCACATCAACAAAATTGACCTGTTGGCCGCAAATAATTTGCGTTAGCCGCTGACGGTCTTCATGCGTCAACATGTTCAGATAGGTGTGTGCCAGTTCGTTACTCAGGATGTTAATCCCATCCATCGTGCGCAGAATACAAATACCCACCGGCGCAGAAGCTACGATTTTACGGTTAAACTGCTCATGTTCTTCCAGCCGCTGAGCATCACTTTCCGCCGGAATAAAAATGCGCCGTTCATACATGCGCGTGAGCATAAACAATGCCGCGCCAACCAGCACGTTCAACAAGATAGCGTTCAGGATCATCATGCGGATCCGTTCCAGCACCAGATCGACCGGAACGGAGTACACGATGCTCAGGGAGGACGGAGGCAGATTCTTCTTCAATACCAGCTCGCGGAAACCCGGCGTGTAGCCAAACCAGGAGCGCTCCTGCATCCAGTGAGGCTCAGCCTTAATATTCCCTTCAGGGCCGGTGAGAGAAATTAGCGCATGCCCATTTTCGTCGAGGATGGTCACGCCCATCGGTAAACTACCCGGCGTGAAGAAATTCTCCATGCGAATAGGCTGCTCTACGCCCAACAGCGCCTGGAGGCGGTTGGCGAGGTAAACCGGCGTCAGCGCATAGAAATACCCTACTCCCGGACGCGGCCCCTGGCTGATCCAGAACAGGTTGTTGCCGTTTTCGTCTTGCGTAGCATTGCGATACTTAATAATGCGCTCATGCAACGCCTTCAGGGCCTCGTCACGTTCGACGGGCATATCACGCAAGCCGAAATTGGCCATACAGAGGTTGTCGCTGCCGATCAGGAACACTCGATTTAAATCATAGGCGGCGGAAAAGTTGTCGCGCCAGTAGCGCATAAACCATGCCAGTGATTCCAGAGAACCTCGCCAGGCATTGCCCATGACAGAACAGTCGGAGTCGGCAAACAGCGGCTCAAAATTAGGCACGACGGTTTTATCATCTCGCGCCCGCAGCGACATCACACCGTTTTCCGCCGTTAAGCGATTCTCGGCAATATATTTAAGCTCTTTAATGACATCAGATGTGCGCTGAATGTAGCGCTGGGCCTGATCGGAGCTGAGATTAAGTTCCTGATGGATCTCAGACTCTCGCTGGTGCAGCGCATTCACAATGTAGAACACGGAGGCGAACGCAATCAGACACCAGATGACGAGCGCCAACGCTCTGAACAGGTAGCGTGAGACTTTTAGGGTTGAATGAACGGAAGCAAGGTATTTCAAAGGGGCGAAGCTCCGCCTCAGGGCATTAATAGAGTGTGGTTAAGGTAGCGGTAAATGTCTTTTGTCGCAATGCCATTAAAAAAAGGGCCGGATTTCTCCGGCCCTTTTTATAGCGTCTTAATTACTCGTCAGCGTCATCCGCTGCAGCATCGTCATCGCTTTCCGCTTCAGGTGCGATATCCTCGTCACCTTCAGCTGCACTTCCGTCGATGGAGTCGAGCTCTTCATCATCAACCGGTTCAGCAACGCGTTGCAGACCCACGACGTTTTCGTCTTCCGCAGTACGGATAAGGATAACGCCCTGGGTATTACGCCCTACCACGCTGATTTCCGACACGCGAGTACGTACCAGCGTACCTGCGTCGGTGATCATCATGATCTGGTCGGTATCTTCAACCTGCACAGCGCCAACAACGGAACCGTTGCGCTCGGTAACCTTGATGGAGATAACGCCCTGGGTCGCACGAGACTTGGTCGGATACTCTTCCGCCGCCGTACGTTTACCGTAACCGTTCTGAGTAACGGTCAGGATCGCACCTTCACCGCGCGGAACGATCAGCGATACCACGCTATCTTTTTCCGCCAGCTTGATACCGCGTACACCGGTCGCGGTACGACCCATTGCACGGACAGCATCTTCTTTAAAGCGCACCACTTTACCAGCCGCAGAGAACAACATGACTTCGTCACTGCCGGACGTCAGATCTACACCAATCAGTTCGTCGCCTTCGTTCAGGTTAACCGCAATAATACCGGCAGAACGCGGACGGCTGAACTCGGTCAGCGCCGTTTTCTTCACGGTACCGCTAGCGGTTGCCATGAAGACGTTCACGCCCTCTTCGTACTCACGTACTGGTAGAATTGCGGTAATACGTTCGTTAGCTTCCAGCGGCAGCAGGTTGACGATTGGACGTCCACGTGCGCCACGGCTTGCTTCCGGCAACTGATAGACCTTCATCCAGTACAAACGACCACGGCTGGAGAAGCAGAGGATCGTGTCATGGGTGTTGGCCACCAGCAGGCGGTCAATAAAGTCTTCTTCTTTAATGCGTGCTGCTGATTTACCTTTACCGCCACGTCGCTGTGCTTCGTAATCGGTTAACGGCTGATATTTCACGTAGCCCTGATGAGACAAGGTTACGACAACATCTTCCTGGCTAATCAGATCTTCGATGTTGATGTCAGCGCTGTTCGCGGTGATTTCAGTACGACGAGCGTCACCGAACTGTTCACGAATCAGCTCCATCTCTTCACGGATAACTTCCATCAGACGATCGGCGCTGCCCAGAATGTGCAGCAGTTCGGCGATCTGTTCCAGCAGCTCTTTGTATTCGTCGAGCAGTTTTTCGTGCTCAAGGCCGGTCAGTTTCTGCAAACGCAGATCCAGAATAGCCTGGGCCTGCTGTTCAGTCAGATAGTACTGACCGTCACGCACGCCAAATTCCGGCTCCAGCCATTCAGGACGCGCGGCGTCATCACCGGCACGTTCCAGCATGGCGGAAACGTTGCCCAGTTCCCACGAACGCGCAACCAGCGCAGCTTTCGCTTCAGCCGGGGTCGGCGCGCGGCGGATCAGTTCGATGATCGGATCGATGTTCGCCAGCGCAATCGCCAGCGCTTCAAGGATGTGCGCACGGTCGCGGGCTTTACGCAGTTCAAAGATAGTACGACGGGTTACGACTTCACGGCGGTGACGTACGAACGCGGCAATAATATCTTTCAGGTTCATGATCTTCGGCTGGCCATGGTGCAATGCAACCATGTTGATACCGAAGGAAACCTGCAGTTGGGTCTGGGAATAGAGGTTGTTCAGAACCACTTCCCCGACCGCATCACGTTTCACTTCAATCACGATGCGCATACCGTCTTTGTCAGACTCGTCACGCAGCGCGCTGATGCCTTCAACGCGTTTGTCTTTTACCAGCTCGGCGATTTTCTCAATCAGGCGCGCTTTGTTTACCTGATACGGAATTTCGTGAACGATGATGGTTTCACGACCCGTTTTGGCATCCGCTTCGACTTCCGCGCGTGCGCGAATGTACACTTTGCCACGACCGGTACGGTAGGCTTCTTCGATACCACGACGACCGTTGATGATCGCGGCAGTCGGGAAGTCCGGACCCGGAATATGTTCCATCAGCCCTTCAATGCTGATGTCTTCATCGTCAATATATGCCAGACAGCCGTTGATCACTTCGGTCAGGTTGTGCGGCGGAATGTTGGTCGCCATACCTACCGCGATACCGGACGAACCGTTCACCAGCAGGTTAGGAATTTTGGTCGGCATGACGTCAGGAATTTGTTCGGTGCCGTCATAGTTGTCGACGAAATCAACCGTTTCTTTTTCCAGGTCAGCCATCAGCTCATGGGCGATTTTCGACATACGGATTTCCGTATAACGCATCGCCGCTGCGGAGTCGCCATCGACAGAACCAAAGTTACCCTGACCATCTACCAGCATGTAGCGCAAGGAGAATGGCTGCGCCATACGAACAATGGTGTCGTAAACGGCGGTATCACCATGAGGGTGGTATTTACCGATTACGTCACCAACGACACGGGCAGATTTTTTATAGGCTTTATTCCAGTCGTTGCCCAATACGTTCATGGCGTAAAGTACGCGACGGTGAACCGGTTTCAGGCCATCTCGGACGTCCGGCAGCGCACGGCCAACAATGACCGACATCGCATAATCCAGATAGGAGCTCTTCAGCTCTTCCTCAATGTTGACCGGTGTAATTTCTCTCGCAAGGTCGCTCATCTAACCGCTATCCCTCTACTGTATCCCGGATTCAAAGGTCGCAAATTATAACACA
>OBLO01001837.1_pt1 | contig 17609 bp, 18 predicted proteins | sample 1519401 | NCBI WGS metagenome assembly OBLO01 (sample SAMEA2602897, study PRJEB22501) | metagenome | reverse complement strand
ACAGACAGATCGTATCCGTCTGCCTTATGCTGCCCGAAGGCTTTCTTTGTCAAGGTGGGGTCAGTCCCCGGTATCGGCAAAGGAGGAAAGGGTAAGCCGATTGCCTTCTGCCAGGGCTGAAAGGATCAGGCGCGCATCACGGCCCGGATCAGTCGGATTTTCAGACAGCGTTTCATGTGAGTATCCACGCACACATGAGGGGTTCCGTCCTTGTCATAGAGGGTACGGGTACACAGACGGCTCATATAGTCGTCGTAGTACCGCAGCACTTGCTCCATGGCCTCGCTGTCACCGCCGGAGGCCGCGTGGATCACCCAAACGGGCGGCAGGTCCTTTCCCTTGTGGATGGGCTCTGTCATCTTCCTCAGCCTCCTTTCGGCATCAGCGCCGACAATGCTTCGCGCAACTCCTGCAACGCCTTCGTCCGGTGCCGCTGAACGGCGCTCCGGGACATCCCAACGAGCTTGCCGATCTCACCGTCTGCCAAATCCAGGGTGCAGTGCAAAATCAAAATGCTCTGCTCCGTCTGCGGCAAAGCGGAGAAAGCCTCGGCCACAAGCTCGTTGTCGATATGTAGATCGTAGCCGTGCGACGAGAACACAATGCTGTCGCTGGGGTAACAATCCATGACGCAGAGCTTGTCCAGCTCCGCCTGGGACAAGTCGCTAAAGAAGGCTTCACGCTCTCTTTGGCGTTTCATGTTCCGCAGGTAGGCTCTGGCCTCGTTTCGCAATACCTTCTTGCAAAAAGCATCGAACCGGCATTGCTCGCCATAGTCGCGGGGGTTAGATTCCATCAATTTCACCCCCTTTCCATGGGGGGATCAGGTGGTTTTCTCCCTTTCCGCTACTACCAATCCTGCGGGAGCGTGTTCTGCCCGCCAAACGCCTCCTTCTTGAAAAAAATTTGAGAAAAGCAACGGCCAGCCATCCCGACCGCAGGAAACGACAAAAAGCGCCCGGCAGGTCACAGACCCACCGGGCGCAATGGCAAGCAATATGAAGTTTATTTACATGGTATAGTTCATACTCGTGGCCGAACCTCTCCGCCGACTGGAACGGGCTTTTTTTGAGCGGCTAGCCCTTGTCAGATCAGGCAGGAACAGCATCCGGCGCAGCATGGCGGCATCCTCCTTCTATGCCGCCGCGGAAGCTGTCAGGGCAAAGAAAAACGGCGGCCTTGATTTCTCGAAGCCGCCGTTTAATAGTTTGGGCGTGTCAAAGGGCTGCTGAACGACGGCTTTTTTCTTTTGCCGTCGCTCGGCAGATACTTCTTATTTAATACTTTTCTTAAACAATAACCATGTGCTGATGAAGTAGCAAATCAATAGCAAAGCAAGAATGCTTACCGTCATACCGATTTGTGTCATCAATGCGCCGAAACCAATATAGGCAGAGATTTCTGCGGAGATCGTTTGAATAAAATAAATTATGACCATTGTGGACACGATGATGGCGACAACGATTGGCAGTCCAAACCAGATGCCTAATTGTTTCAATACCAGTTTACCTATGTGAGTATCCTCCACACCCAATTTGCGAAGTACCGAGAAGCGATATTTATATTGGCTTGCATCCAAAAGTTGCTGCAAAGATAACACCGTAAGACAAATCACCATCAGCACAACAGCTGCATAGAGCATAGACGCCTGTAAAACAAAATTACTTGCTTTTGTGGTATTGACTTGTAGGGTACTCAAGCGAATGGCATAACTGACGCCGGTATCGGTTATTTCTGGATACTCGGCTGAAAAAGCCTGTTCTAAGGTGCGGGCATTTTCATAGGAAATGCTTTCCGTCGTCATGATATAACGGTTCCGAATCACCGGGAGTAGGTTTTCGCAGATACTATCTGGAAATACATAGAGTACATCCGTATAAGAGTTATAGGCCGTTTCTCCAATTGCTTCCTCGTAAAAAGAATGTTCAGAAAGTGTAAGTTCCCCTGCGTCTGTCAGAATGCTGCTATGCTCTTTCAAAAAGCTATCCCGTTCTTCGTTCGTTGCAATAGATTGCCACTGTGTTGTGAACTCGTCCTCTGATAAAGTGATCGGTTCATATCCCAGCATTTTGCGAATGGTGTTGTAATCACTTAAAGAAATTGCCACAACAGGAAAGTCGTATTTCATTCGGTTATGAAAATCGTCCTTGCTCGGCAGATAAAGAGAAAAGGTACAATCGTAGTCAGTTTCAATCCCATGTTCTGATAGAGAATCCGTTACAAGTTCGTAATTGTCATCGGGCAGGTTTTCTTCGTCGTATACATCGTTATAACGAGAGGAAATCTGCACATCGTACATAGACCGTATATCAAGATAGCCGGAAGCCCATCCCACCAGAATGGGGGCTGCAATAAACATAAAAATTGCAAGCACTAAGGTTACACAGATCAGCGTCATAGTCTTGCTGGTAGTATTCAGTTTGGATGTAATCTGCCCAAAAAAGAACAGATTTTCGCCCTTGTACCTGTGTTCCGGGGCCTTTGCTTTCCATGCAACAATAAAGCTGCTGCTAAGATAAATGACACAACAAATGAAGAAAAGAAGATCAATCAGGAGAAATAACAAGTATTGATTGATTGCCCCGGCCCCCAAAGCCAGATAGTATCGACTGGTCAAAGCCGGCACACTGGCGGCCATAACCGTGTTCAGAACTGTGCATACCAGCAGTCCCGGAAGCAGGGTAGAAACGCCGGTTTTTCTCTTTCTAATCAGCCAGAATCCAGGCCAAAGTAATGTAATGGCCGGAAATAGAATGTTTCCCCAGAACATGAGTTTGGCAGGGATAGCAAAACGGCCATCATAGTAGAATACTATTTTTTGCACGCCAGTGAGAAGCATCCACACTGTGAATCCTTCAAACAGCAGAACCACAGCGGCAATCCAGCGGCTCTTTTTTAGCTCAGGATCATTTTCTTTCTCCGCTGCCAACATATCAATGATTTTGGTTTTCCGAATGGTGCGGGTATTGAATATCCCAACAATTAAGAAGCTGAAAATAAAGAAGCCGATGGTCAGCAAGACTGTATCCGGAAATAGTGTCCACGACAATTCATAGCTTTTTCCATAGGTAGTCAACAGCATGGCCGTGATAAACTGGGAGCAGAACACACCGAGAAAAATTCCAATGGCAATCGAGAGGATCCCCATCATAAAAGTTTCTGCAAAGAAAAGTCTGCCGACGGTCTTTTGTTCCATTCCCATAATGGACTGGACCGCAAACTCTTTTTGTTTACGCCGCAGCATATAGTGATTGACAAAACGAATCAAGAAAAGTAAGAACAGAGTAATGACGCAGATCGCAGCCTTCATGCCATCACTCAAGATTGTGAAATTGTACTCGCTTCCAATATCGGGTTGGTAGTAGCGGCTGGAAATAGACAGGAAGGAATAAAACAAGGTGACACAGATCGTCATGGTCACGATATAAATCAAATAGTCTTTGACGGAGCGCTTCGCATTGCGGAAAACAAGTTTAGCATACATGACTTTGTCCTCCTCCAATCATGGTAAGGACATTGAGGATTTTCTCAAAGAAGGCACTCCTGCTGTCGTTGCCTTTGCGCAGTTCGGTAAAAATGGCTCCGTCTTGCAGAAAAAGAATTCTGCTGGCGTAACTGGCGGTAAAGGCATCATGCGTCACCATAAGAATCGTCGCACTAAGTTGTTCGTTGATGCTCTGGATCGTAGACAGAAGCATTTGCGCCGAATGACTATCCAACGCACCGGTTGGTTCATCTGCCAAAAGCAGTTTGGGATTGTTGATAATTGCCCTGGCACACGCACAACGCTGCTTCTGGCCGCCGGAAACCTGATAGGGATACTTGTTTAAAATATCCGTGATATTGAGCTTTTGGGCAATGTCTTGGATACGCGGCTCCACATCTCTGGCGGGCGTTTTATTGATGGAAAGAGCCAATGCAATGTTTTCAGAAATCGTCAGGGTATCCAGCAGATTAAAGTCTTGAAACACAAAGCCAAGATTCTCCCTGCGAAACTGGGCAATGGTCTTGGGCTTTATCTCCGTAACATCCGTTCCTCCCAAATAGATGTGTCCTGCGCTCACGGTGTCAATCGTGGAAATACAGTTGAGCAAAGTCGTCTTTCCAGAGCCGGAAGCGCCCATAATGCCCAGAAACTCACCAGCTTCTACCGAAAAGCTAATATCCCGGATCGCTTTTGTGATATTTCCCTCATTGCCGTAGTATTTCTGAATATGTTCTAATTTTAAAATGGGTTCCATTGTCTTACCTCCATGAATCATCCATGCCTCTATTGTAGCGGGTACGCAGAGTTGTTTGTATCAAGTTTTCTTACGCACTTCTTACAAAAACGAAAGAAGTGCAGAGCGTGTCAGCCCTGCACTCCAGCGACAAAGTCGTTGATTGGGAAGATAAGAGAAACGCTTGTCCCGTTGCCCTGGGAACAGACTGACAATCCAATCCCCAGTTTATCGCAGAGCCGTTTACAAAGGTACAGGCCAATCCCGGTGGAACTATGAACGGTTCGGCCATTCTGTCCGGTAAATCCCTTCTCGAAAACGCGGGGCAAATCGCTCTGTGGGATTCCAATTCCATTATCTTCTACAGATAAAATCACCTGATTATGTTTCTGCGCCGTAGAAAAGCGCAACGATGGTTGCTCCGTCCGATACTTTACCGCATTGCTGATAATTTGATTCAGAATGAATCGTACCCACTTATCATCCATATAGGCGATTTTTCCATCATCCTCCACCTCAACCGTCACATGGTTTTTGCGTAGTAGGTATTTACTGTCTGCGATTGCATCATGGACCACATCTCTAATCCGTATCTCACGGACGGTATAATCTTTTTCCGTATGCTCACTTCGGGCATAGTAAAGGGCTTGTTCTGTAAAGTGGTTTATATTTTCAACCTCTACCAGTAGCTCTCTGGTAAATTCTGAACGATTATTTTCACAGATCAGCTTCATGGCGGTAATCGGAGTTTTGACCTCATGGATCCATTGCTCTATATATTCCTTGTATTCTTGCCGTTCGCTCTGGATTTCGCCGATCTTTTCCAGCATAGACTTTTCGGCCATTTTCAAAATCTGATAAAAGACCTGTTCATCGGCTCTTTCCGGCATGGACATCACTTCGGGCATCAGATATTTTTCCCCCAACTGCTCGGCCATTACCAACAGCGTTTCACAATGTCTTTTTTGTATGAAAAAAGAGACCGTCAGATAGCAAACTACAACCACAATCCAGACCAAAGCGATAAAGGAAATGGCTTGGCGGGAGGTCCCGGTGGCGATCAAAAATAGTGCAAGTGCCAATACCCCCAAAAGGTTCAGCAGGAGCACGGGCAGTTGATTTTTCAGATATTGTTTGCCGCTCATAGTGTATATCCCTGCCTGTGTTTTGTTTTAATGAAGTCGTGCAGGCCAATGTGATCCAATTTATTCCGAATGCGAGTGATATTGACACTGAGGGCATTGTCATCAATGTAGAGTTGATTATCCCAAAGAAAATCTACCATATCATTTCTGGAACAAATTTTACCGGCACTCCTAAAGAGATAGTAAAGAATTTTCAATTCGTTTTTTGTCAATTCTGCTTTCTGACCTTTATATTCAATCATGCTGCTTTCCAGGTGTAGCGTTGCATCATTCCATGTCAATATCTCGGATTGTTCAGAAGCGTACACACGCCGCAAGAGGGCGACAATTTTGGCAAGTAAAATTGCTGTATTGTATGGTTTTGTGATAAAGGCATCACCGCCAAGCATGATGCTGTTCAGCTCGTCCATATCGGTATTGCAGCTTGTCACAAAAATAATTGGAACATTAGAAATGCTGCGGATTTTAGAGCAGATAGAAAAGCCGCTCTCATTGGGCAATTTAATATCCAGTAATATGAGGTGAGGTTCTTCTGCTTTGAAAGTGTCGGTGACCTTTGAAAAATCCTTTACTGAAACAGCAGTATATCCATCGCCTCGCAAAAGGGTTTCCATTTCACCTTGTATGACAGGATCGTCCTCAATAATCAGTATTTTATATGGTTTCATGTTTTAGTGCCTTCCCTTGCTTTGTTCTTCTATCAATGGGTTTTTCTGCATCTTTAGGTATTAACCAGATCGTTGCCATCTTTATGGCCCCAGGAATACGCCCAGCGGCGCAATAGTAATTTATCCGTCGAGGTGTTACGCCCCATTTTTCACTTGCTTCTTTCAAGGTCATATAGTCCATAACGCACCTCCACAAAGTACATTATAGTTCTGCTGCTCGAACAAAGCAAGGGATAAATGCGAATAATAAAATGTAGATATAGCGCATATAGTAACATTCCAAGGAGAAAGTATGAAATATACAATGTATCTGGGTGATGCTATATGGCGAACATCAAAGATTGCCCCGGTTTTGAAACTTTCGGTGCCGATGTAAAAGCCGCACGGAGTGCAAAGCATCTGTCGCGTAAGACATTGGCGGAGATCATCAACATCGACTCTAGGTATCTCGCAAATATCGAGAACGATGCTACGATTCCCAGTCTGCCGGTTATCATACAGCTTATCAAAGTGTGCGGACTTCCCGTGGAACGGTACTTCAATCCAGAGGTCATGCGGGAGGAAAGCGCACAGAGGCAGCGTATCAGCCACAAACTGAAACTCTGCCCAGAGCAGTATTTGACCGTCATCGAAGGTGCGCTTGACGGGGCGCTAAAAACTGAAAAATCAGCAGATGAAACGGAGGGTGTGTAAGCATCCTCCGTTTTCGTTTCTCCAGGGCGGCTCTGCCGCCCTTTTCTTTTTGAAAAATCCGGGATTTTGCGGGCAGATAAAGGTGTTTCCAGCATTGTATTTACGGGGGAAAGAGCGTAGAGCAAGCACAGCAAGTGTGGCCACACTTGCGAATTTTGATTTTAGGGAACCCCATGCCCCCTAAACACAAATTGCTTGTTGGGAACATCCCAAACCCTTATGCAGAAAGGACGGTGCCGCCCTATGGCAAATCGCAAACGTCCCATCATCCTGCGCTGTCCGGTGACGGCGGAAGAACGCAACCTAATTGATCAGAAGATGGCCCAGCTCCAGACAAAGCGGATCGGCGCCTACCTGCGAAAGATGGCGATTGACGGATACATCATCCATGTGGACACCAGGGACATCAAGGAGATGAACAAGCTTCTGTCCGCCATTAGCCGGAACATCAATCAAATCGCCAAACGGGTCAACGCCGGAGGCCCCACCTATCAGGCCGACATGGAGGAAATCCGGGAAAGGCTGGATCAAATATGGCAGTTACAAAGACGCATCCTATTAAGTCAACGCTGAAAACGGCCATTGACTATATCTGCAATCCCGACAAGACGGACGGAAAACTGCTGGTGTCCTCCTTCGGATGCGCCGCCGAGACCGCTGACATTGAATTTGAATGGACACGCCGACATTCCATCGACAAGGGCACACACCTGGTCCGTCACCTGATCCAATCTTTTGAGCCTGGGGAGGTGTCGCCAGAGGAGGCCCATGAGATCGGGATGCAGTTGGCAAAAGAAATATTGGGTGGCAAGTACGAGTTTGTACTTACCACCCATATTGATAAAGGGCATATTCACAATCATCTGATCTTCAATGCGGTCAGCTTCACCGACCACAAGCACTACCACTCCAACAAGCGCAGCTACCATGAGATACGCCGGGTCAGTGATCGGCTGTGCAGAGAACACGGCTTGTCCGTCATCGTCCCTGGCCGGGATAAGGGCAAGAGCTACATTGAGCATCAGGCCGCACAGAACGGCACCAGTTACAAGGCAAAGCTGAAAGCCGCCATTGACCGGCTGATACCCGCGTCCTCCAGCCTGGAAGATTTGCTTGCCCGCTTGCAGCGGGAAGGATACGAAATCAAGCGGGGAAAGTATATCTCCGCCAGGGTGTCGAACCAGGAGCGGTTTACCCGGCTCAAAACTCTGGGCGCCGATTACACGGAAGAAGCCGTTGCCGCCCGAATCGCCGGAGGCCCCAGGCCCTCCAGGCAGCCCCAGCAGCGCAATGGGAAGGTCAGTCTGCTCATTGATATTCAGAACAATATCAAGGCCCAGCAAAGCGCCGGATACCAGCGGTGGGCGACCATTGAGAATCTGAAACGGGCGGCTGCCACTATGAACTTTCTCACTGAACACGGCATTGGCAGCTATGAGGAATTGGTGGAACGGTGCGATGCTGTTGTCACCGCCTCCATCCGTACCAGGGAAAACCTGCGGGATACGGAACAACGGATCGCCGACCTTGCCCTTCTGGGAAAGCAGATCGACACCTACCGCAAGCTGAAACCTGTCTATGACCGATACAAGGCATCAAAGGACAAGGAAAAATTCCTCCGTGGGTTTGAAAGCGAGATCATCTTGTTTGAGGCGGCAGCCAGGGAGATCAAGAAGGCCGGACTCGCCAAACTTCCTTCAGCCGAAAAGCTAAAAGCGAAACTAAATGAGCTCACCACTCGCAAGACCGCACTGCAGGTGGAACTTCGGAAAGTACAGCGAGAAGAGAAGGAATACGGCACACTCTATCGGAACATAAGGATATTATCTCAATCAAAACACAAGCCAGAAAAAGAGTTAGAACTGTAATGAAACTCTAAAGCTGGTTAAAATATTTTGTATGTATTAGCTATTATTGAATATTTAAATTCGAAGTAATGTCTTTGCCAAATGTTCTCAATGATATTTCGCTTAAAGACCTTGCAAATAGGTGTGAAATATATTGAGAGCAAACGTACTGTTTACCATAGCTAGACAGATAATTAACTAATACTACTGCACTACGTTTATCTACTCTTTGATCTTTATACCAAGAAGTAAGGATTGTAGGTAATTCATCTGGGCAGTTCTCTATTAGATTACAAACAACCTCATAATCCTCAACGCTAATGTTGTGATAGCAAACAACATTGGTGTGAGACAAGTGTTGCTTGACTTGTGCATCAAAGTCAAATAACAATTCACCTATAGGCTGTACTTTCTCCATGCTCACAGAAAGAATGATTGTTTGCTCAACACCGAAAAAAAACTTTAAGGTTTCTTCTGGAATGTTGTTATCATCGGAGTTTATTTCATTTAAACGAGTTAATACCTGAATTACTGGATTTACCATCAATTCATTTACTTCTGTATCGATAGCTTCGCGTGAAACACCGGTCAGTGTATCAGAATGTGGACTCTTGGCTTTAGCCTCAACAGCAATCAGAACATTGCCTATGCGGAAGTAACAATCTGATGAAGCTTTACTTTCACCTTTGTACATATATGGAAACTCATTTTGAAACAATACGGAGTATTTCTCTTCGGCGTTTTTAGCTGCGGCACAAGTAATTTCTTGTATGTAGTGCTCAAAAGGCTTTCCGAAACGCGTCATAAAAGTTTCGCCATCTTCCCCGATAGAAAAGCGAATGTCCCAATAGAGCCCTTCCCACATTTGATATATGATAGTTGTTTCAGAGAATGCAAACTGCCAGTCTCCTATCTTTGTAAATGGCGTGCGATAAAGTGGCTCAAAATTCCACACTTGAGCGGCTAGTCCAGACACTCGTTTTTGAATCTTTTCATAATCGCTACACATATTTCGCATTATTTTTTATATACAGAAGCTAACTGTTTTGCGTCAAATCCCTCGGCCTTGATACACGGCAATTTAGCAAACATTCCTTCAACTGTAAATTGAGGAATTATATATGCGAGAGAATTAAATAGTACTGCCAGCCGATCCTCAACTGAAAAGCCCTTTTTCGCCTCATAGAGATTCAAAAAATCAATTGTCTCTTGATCACGTTTTGCAATCGTGGAAAATATATAGAAAGCGCGGGCGATTTGGTTTTTTATAATCCTATGTGTATTATGATAGAGTGTTAAATAAAGGTATTCTGTTTCATGACCGTCCACATCATCTTTGGGCAACATATCATTAATGGCTAGAAGTGCATCCATCATCAGAAGCAAATCATTCGGTATTATTGGACTCAATTGTTCTTCTACAGGGCAATAAATTAACGCTAGTTTTTCAAGCAAGAAGATAGACTGAGGGCACATAATTGTTTTAAACTGATTATATATCACCCAATTTCCATCTAATTCACGAATATGGCCTGAATGAAATACTCTTAACTTCCAGTCTAGGCGAATAGCCTCTAATACATGGCTGCATACCGAATTGTGTAGAGAGGAAAAACGAGAAAGGATAGCAATTGCCTTTTGACACCCTATTTTTGATAACATATTTTCAAACTCTACGGTGTCCATTTCATGTCCAAATACTTCACTATACTCTGCAAGCGGCTCATAACTAAGATGATTTACTTCCATGTTATTCCCTCAATTCTATTTGTTATTATATTAAACTGTCATAATCTTACCAAAAGCAGTGTAAAATTGTTTTCAAAATGTGGAAGGCAACATACTTTGCTCTAGAAATTACCTAATATCGCAAAAGTGTAACGCTATACAGTTTTCAAGATATAACTGACAAAGTATTCCTTACTAATAATTTTAACAGAGTTCCTGCATTTTACAATAAAAAAGGGCGCTGCCACCGGACCACTTTGATCCGATGACGGCGCCCTCTCTTGTTTGCAAAGGTGAAAATCCGGCGTTTTTCCTATGTAGAAACGCCCTGCCGCCCCACATAGGAAATCATACTGCCCCTACACGGAAAAGCCGCCACAGGCGGTTTCTTCGCCTATTTTGAACCCTAATTCCTGCGTTTTTGGGAACGGCGGGAAAGATAGTACGGGCAGGACACTACTACTGTCCGGAAACTCTGCTTGCAGGGATGGGCGCAGCCTTTGCAGAGCTTGTTATACTGACGCCTGCCGTTCTCGCCCAGGAAGAACGCCCATTCCAGACGCCATTTCTTGCTCCGGCTCATAAGTCGCCCAGCTCCGGGGGCTTCTTCTGCTGGGTGGGCTTGTCCGGGCCTTTTCGCGACCCACACTCCCGCTTTGCGTCCTCCAGCCGCTCCCGGATGGAAGGCTTTTTCTCCGGCGTGGTCCTGCGCGCCTCGGCCTGGGCTTTCTCCAATTCCTCCCCACGGCGGCCGTTGTTGATAATCCCGTCGATCATGCCGTAGTCATCCTCCAGAGTCATTTCCGCTGTGCGCAGCGGGTTTTCCGGCTCCACAGGAACGGATACGATCTGCCCGTTGATGCTGGCAAACAGCTCTGGCCGCTTGAATTGCTCGGTGTACTTCTGGATCATGTCCGGGGGCAGGGACACAAAGTTCTCCGGACCCAGTCCTACCACCAGGAAGGTGCCAGCCACAATGTCGTAAATCTCCCCATGCTCGTCCCGAAGGGAACGGTTCAGGTCCAGGCCAATGAACTTGCCTTCGTCGTTCAGCACCAGCCCTACCGGATCGTCAAAGGGATAGGAGGCGGCAATGTCGCCGCCCACCTCCGCTTGCAGCGCATGGAGGCCGGGGGCGATCTCCTTCACATAGGGCTCCTTCATAGGTTCCACCACCAGGACGGTCAACTTCTCCGGCGCCGCTTGCTGGCCGTATAACTCCGCTTCATACTCCCGGTTTGCCTGTTCAGCAAAGGACAGCATCTCGTCCACATGGGATTGATTCGGGTTTTCAATGGCCTTCCGAATCGCCTGGGGGTCCACATCCAGAAATTCCTCATAGCCGGTGGCGTCCTTGAACTTCTCAATCTCCGAAGGCAGATAGTCCTCCTGGGTCTGCCCCAGAGCGGCCAGCTTCTCGTCCAGAGTGGAGATGAGCCCGGCCATCAGATTTTCGTAGATTTCTTCCTTCGCCGCGTGTTCCTCCGGGTGCTCGGCGGCATACTGCGGGTCGTGCTGCCGGAAAAACTCGTCCATATCGTAGGCAAGGTCCATGGCCCATTCCGAGATTTCTTCTTCGGGGATGTCGTCCTGGAAGGTCATCACCCGGTATTCCTCCGGGATGCTGCCGCGCTCACCATCGTAATACTCATGGAAGCTGTCCCCGGTGTCCCGCACATAGCCAAGGTCGGTGAACTGGCCGCTTTCCTCCAGGGCAATGTCCCGTCCGTAGGCCTCATAGTCGATGTAGTTGCGCAGATGCTCCGGCACCTGCATGGCGTCCAGTTCCTCGATGTAATACCGGCCCAGATCGTCGTGGTCGTGGATGTCGGGGTAAACATCGTAGCAGTCCAGGTTCTCCGTCAGGTTGATAAGCTCCTGGATGCTGCCCGTGTGGTCGCCGATCTCCATAGCCGCCTGGAACCGCTCATATTCGTCCTGGCTCATATCGTCCAGCTTGGAGGCCAGATAGTTCAGCTCGTCCAGGTTGGCATACTCACCCAGCAGGTCATAGAGGCCGTCCACATAGCAGTCGTAGTCCGTGATGAACCATTCCTCATAGGTCTGCCCGAAGTCGTCCCTCGCACCGATCCCGATACGCTCAAAGGCCTTTTTCAGTTCCTCCGCCGTGGTGGGGAACTTCACCCATTCACCCACAAGGGCGCCCTCGTTGTATTTGCCCAGGTTGGTGATGAAAGCGGCAAAGGGATAATCTTTGTCATAGTCATAATGGGGCATAGCGACACCTCCTTATCGTTCCGGCGCAGGCTTTTCCCGATGGGGCTGCGCCTTGCTTTGATTGGCACATTCCTTCCGGCTCTGTTCCAGCCGCTCCTTGATGGAGGGCTTTTTCTCTGTCTGCATCTCCCTGGGGCGCTCACGCTCCCACTCGTCGCCGGAGAGGGTGAGATAGCCTCGGCTCGTAAAACAGCCCTGTTCCTCCTGCATGGCGTGATTGCCGAAGGGAACGGGATCAATGGCGTCCAGCAACTCCGGGGGCAGAAGGACATCCAAATGCTGCGCCAGATAGCGCCAGCCCACATCCTCCACCTTGCTGATGTTGGGCTCCAGGACAAAATACTCGGTGTTGTCGGGAAACTCCCGGAACTGCTCCAGGGTGGTCAGACGATAGGGTGACTCCTGGACAGCGGCCAGGAGGTCACGGTCCTCCGGGGAAAGTCCGGCAAGTGCCTGGGCCACCGCCTCCAGTTCGTTTGCGTCACCGCCTGCGGGATGCAGCGGTTTCAAATTCTCCATGAAATTGGTTTCGGTTTTGCTCAAAGACATCATCCTTTCTGAAAATGGGTAAAAGAAAAGCAGGAAACCCGGAAAGGTTTCCTGCTTGGTACCGCCACCGGCGGCTGCTATTTTGTTGCGGTATGTAGTCTATCCCTTCAGGTTCTCCAGCGCAGCGGGATTATTGGAAAGAATCGCGCCCACCGTCTGGCAACTTTCCAATTCAGGACAGTCGCCGCAGGTTGTCACGCCTTTTTGTAGGGCGCATTGGCGAATACCGCAAAGGCTTTCGCAATACACCGTTTTTACCCCATCCACGCAGCAGCCTTGACAGTTGATATGCTCCGGCAGAATGGGAGCATGATTTAATTCAGACCATAGCTTTGCAGTTTTCTCACGCAATTCCTGATCGTCGTTGATCGTTGCAAGATAAGCGTCGCACTTCTTACAATCCAGCCCACAGTATGCGATCATATCCCTCACAGCTATTCACCTCCTGCAAGATGTTAGCCTTATTATACAGCAATCCATTACTCTTGGATAGAGCCGTGAAGGAAGAACGACATGATACTTATCTCTCGATACGATAATTCACATACTTTCCGCTGGCGTCGGCCAGAACGATTGTCCCGTCATAGGTTTTCCCGGTGCGCAGGGAGCGCAGCCCCTTAACCTTTGCCTTGCCGTTTTTGAGCAAAGCGGCAGCGATTTTGGTAGTAAAGGCTTTTCCGCGCTGCTCGAAAAAACGGTCATTCTTCCACATGACAAACTGACAGGCTCGGTCCGAACAGGCGAAGTTCTTCTTGCCCTCATAAACCGGCATGCCGCAGCGGGGGCAGAGGCCCACCGTCTCCTTCTCCGGCTGGAACAGCTTTTGCCCATCCTCGGAAATGTGGGAGTATTTCCGCACCAGCTCCGCCGCCATCGCCTCGATCCCTTCCATGAAGCCCTCCGGCGACGCCTGGCCCTTTGCCACCTCGTTCAACCGCTGCTCCCAATCCGCTGTGAGCTTGGGAGAGGTCAGCAGTTCCGGCAGCACCGTGACCAGGTTGATACCCGCCTTTGTGGGGATCAGGTTCTTGCCCTTGCGCTCCATGAATCCGCCGGACACCAGCTTTTCAATGATGGCCGCCCTGGTCGCCGGGGTGCCCAGACCCTTGCGCTCTGCCTCGCCCGGCATATCTTCCTTGCCCGCATTCTCCATGGCCGATAGAAGGGTGTCCTCCGTGTAGGGCTTGGGGGGCGAAGTGAAGTGCTCGGTGACGGAGGCTGCGACCGACTCAAAGACCTGCCCCTCGGTCAAGGCCGGAAGGACGCCCTCGGCATCTTCATCCTCCGGCTTCTCTTTCAGGGAGGAACGGAACATCTCCTGGATGGCCCGCCAGCCCTGGGAAAGCACCTGTTTTCCTTTGGTCGTGAAGGTGTGTCCGCCGCAATCAAAGGTGGCCGTGACCGCCTCATACACGAAAGGCTCCGCCGCCGCACACAGCAGCTTGCAGCAGGCCAGCAGAAGAATATTGCGCTCGCCCACAGGCAGCCCCGGCACATCCGCCTTTTCCAGCTCCAGAGTGGGAATCAGGGCATGGTGGTCGGATACCTCCTTGTCGTTCACCAGCGCCAGAACATCGGGGAAAAACTCCGGGCAGGCGTCAAAGGGCGGCACCCGTGCCGCCAGATGCAGGACCACGGAGGCGGTCTCCGCCATGTCGCCCGTCAGATACCGGCTGTCCGTGCGGGGATAGGTCAGCAGCTTCTTTTCATAGAGTGATTGGGCGTAGTCCAGAGTTTGCTTGGCCGTGTAGCCGAACACCCGGTTCGCCTCCCGCTGCAAGGTGGTCAGGTCGTACAGCTTGGACGGCTTCTCCGTCTTTTTCTCCCGCACCAGGGATACACACACGGCCCGCTGCCCGTCACAGGCGTCCCGGATGGCCTGGGCGTCCTCCGGGGAAACAATGCGGTCGCTGACCGCCTCGGTTCCCTCCAGCGCCAGCCGCACATGATGGTATTTCTCCTTGCGGAACAGGACGATCTTACCGTCCCGGTCGGCCAGCATCGCCAGAGTGGGCGTCTGCACCCGCCCCACATTCAGGGTGCGGTGGTAGAGGACAGAGAACAGGCGGCTCGCATTGATGCCGATGAGCCAGTCCGCCTTTTGGCGGCAAAGTGCCGATTGATACAGCGGGTCATAGTCCTTGCCGGGGCGCAGGTCGGCAAAGCCCTCCCGGATCGCCGCGTCCTCCATCGAAGAAATCCAGAGGCGAGAGAAAGACTTGGAACATCCGGCGGCCTCATAGACCAGCCGGAAGATCAGCTCGCCCTCACGCCCCGCGTCGCAGGCGTTGACCAGCTCCGTCACATCGGGGCGCTCCATCAGGGAACGGAGAATGTGGAACTGGGCGGCCTTTTCCTCGGACACCACATAGCGGAAGGGGGCGGGCAGGATGGGAAGGTCCTCATACCTCCACTTCTTATAGCGGTCATCGTAGGCGGCCGCGTCCGCCAGCCCCACCAGATGCCCGATGCACCAGGAAATGAGCCAGCCGCCGCCTTCAAAATAGCCATCGGCCCTGGATGTGACACCCAGGGCCGATGCGATACTCTTTGCTACACTCGGTTTTTCACAGATCACAAGTTTCACCTAATACCACCGTCCATATATTGTGTTGATTTATTCTCGCTTTCGTAGTATAATGCCAGATATAGACTTTGCTTGAAAGAAGGGGCATGATGGGAAAAATTAAAATCACTCGTAAAGTAACTGTTAAACAGCAGGTACGCGTTCAACGCCGTGTGCAAGTTACTTCTCAACCCATAACATATACCCAGCCCGCACCTCAAATCTCCACCGCCCCGGTTCAGAAGGCGTTGAACGACTTGTCTAACGAAGTTAAGAATGCGCAGAGGAAACTTGAATCTTCGTCTCGAAGAAGGACTCTCCCTTCCGGTGTTTATAGCAAGCCTGTTGAGGATGTTTTCTATGCTTTAGACGAGCGCCGGAAACCGGAAAATTTGGAGTCCCAAGCAATGTACGATGTGTTTATCTCACATGCCAGTGAAGATAAGAAGGAGTTTGTGGCCCCCCTTGTGGAAAAACTTCAGGATGCCGGAATCACGGTTTGGTATGATGCTTTGGAGTTGCAATGGGGCAAAAGTTTACGAGAGCAAATTGACAATGGGATTAAACGCTCAAAATTTGCTATCCTTGTGTTGTCTAAACACTTTTTTGAGAAGCAATGGCCCAGACGTGAGTTGGATGGCATTTTGGCAAAGGAAACTGTATCCGGTAATGCCCCACTTCCAATCTGGTACAATGTGACTCAAGAAGATGTTTACGAGTTTAGTCCCACACTATCAGGCTTATATGCTATCTCCACTGATAACCACAGCATTGATGATATTTGCAAGGCCCTCCAACTTGTACTCGAGAAAGAAACTGCATAAACATGAGGCCAACATTCTAACTCAATGGAATGTTGGCCTCATGCTTTTTGACTATCCCACTATTTCGTTATCAGTATCCTCGTTTTCGTATTCCTCGTCCTCGAACTCATAATCGTCCGGGTCGGCGCTGACCTTTGCGCCCTGCTTGGGCTTGATGAACTTGATGTAGGCAAAGGCTCCGCCGACGCCCAGAGCCGCCAGCAGCAGGATCAGCACCAGGGCGCCGCTGCTGCCGGACTCCTTCTCCGGCTCCGGTTCAGGCTCCGGCTCCACCTCCGGCGCTTTCCCGGCGCACTCGCTCATATTCGCCGCACAGACCGGACAGGCAGTATTCACCGCACCGGCCTGGCATTTCTCGGCGCAGGTACAAGTAGCGGGCTTTTCCTCCGTCTGTCCATCTTCCATCAACGCCATCAAGTCGGCTTCATCCACCTGGTTCAAGAAGTGAACGGCGGTCTCCTTGTCCTCGTTGGCCCGGTCGATCAGGATGTAAAAATAGCTGCCCGCTTTCGTGGTCACGGTGATAAGCTGCTTGTCGCCGTAATAATCGTCCACCAGCGTGGCGTTGCCCTCCGGGGTCAGGGGCTGGCCCTCCGGCTCCATACCCCCGGTGGCTGGCTCCCCGGTGTAATAGTCTGCATCCCCGCCGCCCGCAAAGGCGGTGACGGAAAAGGCGGTCATGCACAGGACCACCACCGTCAGGGACGCCAGAAGGCGGAAAACTCTGTTACGCTTCATCTTCGCCATCCTCCATTCCTTGCATATCTTCGTCGTCGGGGTCCGGCGCCGCCTCCGCCTCCATCATCCCGTCGGGCAGGGTGATAAGGCCGCTGGCGTAGGCCTTCAGGAAGGCGGTCAGCTCCTTGTTGTCCATGCGCACCGCCTTGACCATGCGGACGATCTCCAGATTTTCTTCCTCCGCAAGCTGTGCCTCCAGCGCACGAAGGCGTTTCTGCTGCTCCGTGATCTTCTCCCGGACCTTCTCAATATCACGACGGATCTTCTCAGTAGTTGCCATAGTCAAATAAACTCCTTTCCAAATCGTTCTCTCCATGAATAGTTGCGTCCAAGCCCCTGAACGGTTTTCAGGTTGGCCCGTGCGTTATCCTCCAATGCCAGCGCACGCCGGAA
>OBLO01001825.1_pt1 | contig 17640 bp, 15 predicted proteins | sample 1519401 | NCBI WGS metagenome assembly OBLO01 (sample SAMEA2602897, study PRJEB22501) | metagenome | reverse complement strand
CTACCCACTTACAGGCCTACGAATACGGAACACGCCACCCAAAAGAAGAAATTCTTGACCGTTTGGCACTTGCACTTGATGTAGTTCCCAGTATGCTGCAGCCTTTGGATGTCGATACACCAGAGGGCCTGTTGGGAATCATTTATGAAATGCACACCAGCTACCACGGTCTGGAAATTGTAGAAGATGAAGATGGGCGTGTTTCAATTCGTTTGCCCGACACTTTGCAGGCCATGCCCGCAAAGAAGTCACTGCTCAGAATCAAGCATATTTTGGATGACAGTACGCGCAACTTGCCGGAACCGGAATACCAAACAGAGGAGCAGCTTGCCGAGAACGCTGTGATTTTGCCGGACACGGGGGTTTCCGTTGGGCAGGAGCGCAGATGGCAGAAAGAGCATGAGGGATTACTGATGCACGCCACTGACTTGTACAAGCCGGAAATTAATTATAATCAACTTTTTGCAGATAAAGAAGCGATTCAAAACAGCGAAGATGATACCGATAGCGAGGACGTACCTTTATGAACGATTATCCTTTTAATCCATTTATGGACGATTATTCATTAAAAGAAAATCAGCACAAACTTGCCGAAGCCATTTATAATGATTATAGTGTGCTGAAATTTGGTGCTTTTGGTGAGAAGTATCTCTATGCCGTCTGTGATTATGATGTCCGTAAGTACAATAGCTTGCGTCGCCGCCCGGATTTCCGGCAGTTTATCGCAGACAAGGATAACCACTACCGCCGTTTGATGAGCATTTTGATGGTAAAAAGCGAATCCTCAAGAGATTCTGTCGTTGATTACAAGACCAAGTATCCTCATATGTGGGACTTTATTACCGACCGAATGCGCAGAAAGAGTGAGCCATGGATTGATGCGCAGATATTATATGATGTAAAAAAAGGGCGCTAACACAATTTTGACGATAAAAGCGCTTGCGAAGGTCAATCAATATCAATACTTTTTGATTTCGTGGATACAAAAGCTTCTTGAATTGCAGTGCCAAACGATTGATAAAATGATTATGCAGCGTTCTCGCCGAGCGAATATAAGCCCGGTGGAATGCCACGAGCGAAATTCTGGCGGAGCTGCGCCGTTTGGAGAGCGAAGTAAACATCACGATGGACGAACTGGAACAGATATTGAAGTGAGGACTACGCTATGACTGAGAATGATAAGCTGCAAATGTTTGAGGATCAGCCGATTCGTACCGCATGGGACGAGGAGCATGAAGAATGGTACTTTTCTATTGTTGATGTAGTCAAGGCATTAACTGAACAGCCCGACGCACGCCATGCCGCCAAATATTGGAGTGTGCTGAAAACCCGCCTTAAAAGTGAGGGCAGCGAACTGACTACAAATTGTAGTCAGTTGAAAATGAAAGCGGCAGACGGCAAGCGCCGCATGACGGATGTTGCCAACACCGAGCAGCTTTTGCGCATTATCCAGTCGATTCCGTCCAAAAAAGCCGAGCCGTTCAAAATGTGGCTGGCTATGGTCGGGCGCGAGCGCATTGAGGAAATCATCGACCCGGAGCTGACAATTGAGCGTGCACTGGATACCTACGCGCAAAAGGGCTATTCGCCAGAGTGGATTAACCAGCGTTTGCAGACAATCCGCGCCCGCAAGGAACTGACCGACGCATGGAGTGCGCACGGCGTACAAAAAGGGCAGGAATTCGCCATTTTGACGGACGATGTGACAAAAGCGTGGTCCGGCATGAACACACGGCAGTACAAGAATCTGAAAGGGCTGAAAAAAGAGAATCTGCGTGACAACATGAGTACGCTGGAGCTGGCGCTGAATATGCTGGCCGAGGCCACCACCACGGAGCTTACGAAAGCACAGAACCCGCAGGGACTGAATGAAAACCGCGTAGTTGCCAAGCAGGGCGGCAAGGTAGCCGGAAACGCCCGCCGGGAAATTGAGGCGCAGACTGGCCGCCCGGTGGTTACAGCCGAAAATGCGGCAACCATGCTTCTGGGGCAGACGGTTTCCGCCATGATTGAGAGTGTGGCCGCAGAGGAGCAGGAAAACGAAAACAGCGATTCAGAAAAGTCGAACCGCTGATGCAGCTTCGGATTTGTGGGAGATAAGACAATAGTATTATACGAACACCAATTCAGAGTGTTGCATTGGTGATATATACGAAGCCATACGAGTGAGGAAAAAAACGATTGAGGAATTATTGAGAGGAGGGCTTATGACCATGGCAAATAAACGAAGCCTATTCAATGAAGCAACAAGGGTTCAGATGCCAGCCCTTGTCCATTTAACTCGTATAGGATATACGTACTTTGGCAAAATATCCGAGGATATGGCTGGCTCTGTATATGATCCTGATACAAATATCCTAATTCGTATCTTCAAGGAACAGTTTGCAAAATTGAATCCAGATCATGCCGGAGAAGCAGAGACGATGCTTAGAACAATTCGTCAGGAGTTGGATAATGACGATATTGGTGAGAGCTTTTACAAGCGCTTAAAAGCTGTTTCTCCGGTTCGGTTAATTGATTTTGAACATCCAGAAAACAATACATACCACTGTACAGCCGAGTTTACATGCAAGCGAGACGAAGATGAGTTTAGACCGGATATTACCTTGTTTGTAAACGGGCTGCCTCTCGTCTTTATTGAAGTTAAAAAGCCCAATAATATTGGCGGAATGGTTGCCGAGGCAGAGCGAATGAATAAACAAGGTGACGATAGATAATATCCGCCGTATCTTGTCCAGTTTCTTCTCATGGCTGGAGGATGAGGACTATATTGTAAAAAGCCCGGTGCGCCGGATTCACAAGGTTAAGACTGCGAAAGTTGTCAAGGACACATACTCAGACGAGACCTTGGAGCTTATGCGAGATAACTGTGCAACCGCAAGGGATTTAGCCATGATTGATCTGCTTGCATCTTCTGGGATGCGTGTTGGAGAAATGGTTACACTCAACCGTGAGGACATCAATTTCAACGAGCGGGAATGTGTTGTCATCGGTAAAGGGAACAAAGAGCGTCTGGTCTACTTCGATGCCAGGACGAAGATCCACTTGCAGAAATATCTTGAAGGGAGAGCAGATAACGACCCCGCACTGTTCGTATCACTCAAAGCGCCCTATGAACGACTAATGATCGGTGGCGTAGAAACCCGGTTGCGGGAACTCGGAAGACGGTTGAACATCCCGAAGGTACATCCACACAAGTTTCGGCGAACGTTGGCAACCTCAGCCATAGACAAAGGGATGCCCATAGAGCAAGTCCAGCAGCTCTTGGGACATCAAAAGATTGATACTACCATGCACTATGCAATGGTGAAGCAACAGAATGTGAAGCTGGCACATAGAAAATACATTGGATAGTGAGGAAAGCATGAAGATCAAAGACATCGGAACAGTAGTTACAGGTAAAACCCCAGCAACTTCCCATGCGGAGTTTTATGGTGGAGATTATATGTTTGTGACTCCATCTGAATTGCATGGTGGCTATAAAGTTTCTGCATCTGAAAAGACTATTACGGATGCTGGAATAAAAAGCATAAAATCTAACATTATTGACGGAATTAGTGTATTAGTTGGCTGTATTGGTTGGGATATGGGGAATGTTGCTATGTGCTTTGAAAAATGTGCAACAAACCAGCAAATCAATAGCGTAACGAGAATAAAGGATAGTTTTAATCCTTACTTCCTATATTATTGGCTTAGCACCCAAAAAGACTACTTGTTTTCGATTGCTTCTGTAACAAGAACGCCTATACTGAGTAAGGGTGTCTTTGAAGAAATCGAACTTCCAAATATAGACCGCTTGAAGCAAGACAAAATTTCAAAGATGCTTTTGGTATTGGATCGAAAAATTGAATACAATGCTACCGTAAATGATAATTTACAGCAGATGGCTCACATGACCTTTATGCACTGCTTTTGGGGCAAGCCAACAAATGGAACGATTGGAGATATTCTTATCGAACATGAGAAATCTCCAATTCAGGTGGGGCAAGCGAAGAATACAATCGGCAACTATCCCTTTTTTACAAGCGGTGACGCAATTTTGCGCTGGGCATCACCACTGATTGACGGCAGAAACATCTTTATGAATACTGGCGGGAATGCGGGCGTCAAGTTCTATGTAGGGGAAGCAGCATATTCAACAGATACTTGGTGTGTTTCAGCAAGAGATGGGCTTACTGACTATTTGTATCTGTTTCTCGATAGCATTAAGCCTGAACTCAGTCAGAAGTTCTTTCAGGGAACAGGCTTGAAGCATCTGCAAAAACCTGCGCTTAAAAATCACCCCATGTATATCCCGTCAAAAGATGAGTTGGAAGTGTTCAATCGCAGTGTTATTCCGTGGTTAACTCTTGTTTCAGACAATATTCGGGAATCCGAACGCCTTACCGCTCTTCGTGATTGGCTGCTTCCGATGCTGATGAATGGGCAAGCCACCATCAGGGACTAAGCCGCTAAATTATCATTTATCAACTATTGACACCGTGAAAGAAGTCATCCATGGATAATCCCACTGTCCGGATGAATAGTGTTGAATACACCAGCGAAACGCTTGTCTATAAGGGCAGTACCCATGGGCTTGATCAAAGAGGCTTATTTTATCGGTGTCCCGCTTTGTATTTTTCAAAACGAACACGAGACGCCAAAGATAGAGATTTGCACCTAACTTGATACATCATTCTTTCCAACTTCCCACTCAAAAATACGCCAATCTTCCGGCTGAAATCTCGCCAACCTCCCACCCGATTTTTAGCCAACTTCCCAGTTTCCCTTGAATTTCTTCGACTTCAAGTGTATAATGATGGTAAAGAACGGGGGCTATTCCATGAAAAAATACAGAGCACGAATCGCTGACGGCATCCTGAAGCGGAAACTTGAGGGTAAGGGTGCAGTTTTGATTGAGGGTCCTAAGTGGTGTGGTAAAACAACTACCGCCGAGCAACTTGCAGCGAGCGTTTTATATATGGATGATCCGGAGCGCAAGCAGCAAAATATTACTATGTCTGAAATCAACCCCAAGCGCTTGTTGCAGGGAGAAACTCCCCGCTTGATTGATGAATGGCAGCTTGCTCCAAAACTGTGGGATGCAATTCGTTTTGAGGTAGATCATAGAGGCGAGCTTGGACAATTTGTACTGACAGGTTCAGCAGTCCCACCCGACACTAAAGAAATCACTCACTCCGGCACAGGCCGCTTTACTTGGCTTACAATGCGACCGATGAGTATATATGAATCCGGGGATTCATCAGGAGATGTTAGCCTAAAAGACCTGTTTGATGGTGTTTCCGTTGATGGTTGCTCTAATTTGAGCTTTGAGCGCCTTGCATTTCTTGTGTGCCGTGGCGGCTGGCCGCAGGCTGTAGATATGCGTGATGAGATTGCTTTGGATCAAGCAAACGATTACCTTGATGCAGTAATTCATTCTGACATCAATCGTGTTGATAATGTTCAGAAAAACGTCGAGCAAGTTCGCAGGCTTATGCGTTCCTATGCACGGAATCAAGGCAGTCAAACGCCGAATACAGTTCTGGCACAAGATGTAGTTGCTAATGATGGTGCAAAGATTGGTGATGACACGATTGGTCAGTACACCAGCGCTCTGCGGAAAATTTTTGTTATCGAGGATATGCCTGCTTGGAATCCAAATCTTCGTTCCAAGACTGCAATTCGTTCTTCAGACACGCGATATTTTGTTGACCCATCTATTGCAGTAGCAGCACTTGGCATCGGGCCGAACGACTTGATAAATGACCTGAATACATTCGGCTTTCTGTTTGAAACTCTTTGTGTCCGTGATCTTCGCGTATATGCGGATGCGTTGAACGGCTCTGTTTATCACTACCGCGACAAAGACGGTCAAGAGTGCGATGCCGTAATTCACCTACGGAATGGCAAATATGGTCTTATTGAAATCAAACTTGGCGGTGATAAGCTTATCGAGGAAGGCGTGAAGTCGCTGAAAGCAATGGAAGCAAAAATAGATACCAGCCGCATGAACAATCCCTCGTTCCTGATGGTTTTAACAGGAACCGGCGATTACGCCTATCGGCGCCCTGATGGTGTATACGTTGTGCCGATTGGAACGCTGAAAAACTAATATTCGCACTCTAAAAGGGACTGCTTGTGACAGTCCCTTTCAGAGTATACTGACTATGTTGTGGCTGCATATACAGCAAGTTACCGGCAAGTTAAATCAGGTCATAATAAAGGCGTACCTCACCGATTTCGGAGTTCTTTGCGCCCCGTAGCTGCTCTGCCTGTCTTACCTTCGCCACCTTATCTGTTACGCTCTCGCAGTCGGCTTCGATATTGGCACATATGCCTATATTCCGCCGCAATGCTCTGATGCGGGCTGTGAGCGTCTGTATTTGCTCGGAGCGCTCAGGACAGCCCGGAATATTCTTTGCCCGGTACAGCGCCCTGCGTTGCGCTGTAAGGCCGTCGTAGGCCGTCTGTAGCTGCTCTTTGTAGGCAAGCAGCTCATTCACGGTTGTGATTTTCTGTTCCCATATCAGGTCACATTGTTGCCGATAGCGGTTGAATTTGATAAAATCTTCCCGCAGCAGGTAGTAGCTGCGTCTGCTCACTTTTCCGCGGTATGCCTTTCGCAGCAGCGCGCAGTAATGATAGTAGCTGGCCATAAAGCCGGTGATTTTGCCGCATTTTACGGGGAGGTGACCACGGTACCGGGCGCGGCGCTGCACCGGCTTGTATGCGGCTTTAGCCTGCCAGCGCGGCGGCTCCGGTGCTGTCTGCTGCTTGTATTCCCGCCGCCATTCCGGCGGCAGTTCTCGCAGCTTTTCAAAATAATCCCGCAGCGCCGCCTCGCTGTAGTGCGCATCCAGCCGGTCCAACCTTACGTTCTTTTTTGCGTCCTTATGCCGTACAGCGATATGCGCAACCTGCGGGCCATATTTCACTTCATAACCCATTTTTTGCAGTTCGGCTATGAAGTCGGAAAAGCTATCTGTGGCAGTCAACGCAGTATCCACATCGGCTTTCACCATGCCCCGCAGCGTAGGTGCGCCTTGCTTTTCCTGCTTCCATTCACCGTAGGATTTCCCATGACCGTCTGTTTCAACGATTGACAGCCGGTTTTCCCGGCACAATTCATCAGAAACTGCCCGAATGCCCTTGTAATAGGTTGCAAAATCGTTGCGGAACATTCGCCCGTCCATAAAGGATACCGAATTCACCACAATGTGATTGTGCAGATGCCCCTTGTCCAAGTGGGTGCTGACCGTACACTCAAAGCGGTCAGCCAGAAATCTGCGGGCAAACTCGCAGCCAATATTATGCACCTGATCCGGCGTGGCCTCGCCGGGCTTAAAGCTCTGGATAATGTGATACCCCACATTGCCGCTGTCCAGCGGCTTGCCCCACCTGCGTTTGGTTGCCTGCATTCTTTTGTAGGCGTTTTGCGGAACACAGTTAAAGCCGGTCACATACAGTTGATGCTCAGTTTTATCCTCGTTCTGCGTGTAGTGAATCAGCCTCTGCATATTGGCCGCGCTCAGATATTCCGTCTTTTGCGGATTGGCTGCGTAATCCAAGCAGCCCTTTAGCTGCCCACGCACAGGAAGAATTTTTGTGATAGCCATCAGCGTACTTCCTCCATAACCTGCCAGATGCGTTCCATGATACGATTGACTTCCGCAAGCTGGGCGTTTTCGGTTCTGCCGGTTGCGTTGGCAATGCGGGTAAGCTGGTTTAGATTATTGCCAAGCGCCGCCACCTGCGCAGCCAACGCCTTATAGCTGTCCGGCGGGCGGCTCTTGATTTCGCAGCCGTTCACAAGCGCCCGCATAAACGGCTCCATCTTCATGCCCGCTGTTTCGCACTTGCTTTTCAGTGCGCCGTATTCTTTTTCGGTAAAACGTATCGTTACCTGTTTTTGCCGTTTCAGCATTTCAATTTTCCTTTCTCCGGGGTATCAGGGGCCGTCCCCTGACAAGTGGTCGTTATGCTGGTATGACAGCATAATGACGTGCTTGCCGCACCGTCCCGGTGCATTGTCACTCAACCGTAAAAGACTGCCCGTTTCTCGCATTTTCTTCCGGGTAAATCAGTTCCGCGCAGACAATTTCTTCCGCTTGCAGCCTCAGTTCCTGCATAGCTGCAGCCCACTGCAAAGGGGATTGGCGCTTCAATTCTTCGGTAACGCCAGCCTGTTCAGCCAATTCCTTTGTCAGGCTTTCTATTTGTCGGCGTGCTTCCCGGTCAATTTCTGAAAGATGTTGCGCTAATGTTCCGTCCAGCATCATCCGGTCGCGTTCAAAAGACCGATGTTCATCCAGATAGCGCGCCCGCATCATTCCGTATTTTCCAATTTCAGCCTGTGGCAGTTCATCGCTTGCCAGCTTGGGAACAAGATAGCCGTTTATATTTACATATTCCAATTTCATCGTTCAGATCCTTTTCGTTTGCAAAGCCGTCTGAAGAAGAAAGCCGGGGCGCTCCCGCAACCAGCGCAGAAAGCAGCACCTGTTTTCTCTTTTCAGATAGCTTTATAGTATTTATATTAGTAATTAATAAGAGTATTTGATTATAGTAATTATAATATTGCCTACATTACCACCGCTGCGGTAACCACTGCAGCGCTTACCACTGGTGTGCTTTTGTAGGGTATGGTCGCACCAGTGGGTACATTTTGTGGGGTATGGTTGTTTGCGGCTCTTGTCAGGTTAGTATTGCTGATTTTCCCCTGCGCGTCATAGTAGATCAGATACACGCCGTCCCAGTTCGCATTGGAATCCCGCAGTTCATATTCATAGCGGAAACGGCCTTTTTCGGCCGGGTGAACATGGGCAACAAGATAACCATTGGCTTTCAGCGTATCCCACGCCCGGTTAAAGGCACGCTCGCCCTCTGTGCAATGATTCATCAGCCATTGCTTTGTCAGCGGCGTTGCCGTATAATCAATACGGGCTGCAATCAGGGCGTATAGCCCCTTTGCGCTCATGGAAAGACTGTCGTTGAACAGCGCCTCGTTTTGGACGATAGAATATCCCCGCGTTTTCCGCATAAAAGAGCCGTTTTCGGCAGTGGAATTTGTTTTTTGCATAGCAGATTTCTCCCCAAAAAAGAAAAAAGATTCGGCCTGAATATGGCCAAATCTTCAAAATCTGTACAAATTTTGCAAAATTCCTGTGCGGAGCCAAAAGTGTTGCCCAAAAACGAGCTGTTGCCCAAATGTTGCCCAAACAGCCACGGGCAACAAATAAGGAAATGTAAGCCGAAATATCAAAAACAAGTGTAAAAGAAGAAAATAAACGTTGTAACGCAAAGCGAAGCAAAGAGAAATAAAGGCAAACCCATGTTATACCTGACTCGAAATCAAGCAGGCATTTTGGAAGTTGTCATTGATTTTCTAACGACCCATCGTTAAAAATCCACTGTTTTCTACAATTAAATATTTGCTGTTCTCTCCTACTTTTCTCTCCTTTTTCCGGAGAAGATTTTGGGGGATTACTATAAGGAGCATTACCCAAGAGGTCGAAGGGGTCGCACTCGAAATGCGATAGGGCGTTTGTAGCGCCGCCAGAGTTCAAATCTCTGATGCTCCGCCAATCAACGGTACAACGTGCTTTTTTGAGCACTTTGTACCGTTTTTTTATGCAAAAAACGGAATTTTTGAGTTTGACAATTTCATAACAGGAGAGAAAACGCCCTGTTTTGGAGAGAAATCACACTTTTTTAAGTGTCATTTCCCGGATTTGAACCCATTCCAAGCCCGTTCAGCATCGCTTCTGCCGAAGAAACCTTGGAAGCGTAGTCCAAATGCGAATAAATATTCGCGGTGGTAGAGAAATCGCTGTGTCCCAGCCACTCCTGAATCATCTTCATCGGGACACCGTTTGCCAAAAGCAAACTGGCGCAAGAATGACGCAAATCGTGAAAACGGATGCGCCGCAGATGATAATTTTGCAAGATAATCTGGAACGAATTGGAGAGATAATCCGGCTTGAGCAGATTGCCCATTGCGTCTACGCAGATGTAGTCTGCGTATTTTTTGTTGTAACACCTACCGCACAGCTTGCGGTTTTCTTTCTGTTCCTCCTGCAAGGCCAGCAGCCGTTCCCGGAAAACCGGTACAAGCGGCAAGGTGCGCTTGCTGGATTTGGTTTTTGTGCCATTGGATTCTACAAGAACTTCTTTTCCATCCAGCCGAACCGTTGTGACCGTGTGGCAGATTTCAATCGTGTTCTGCTCAAAGTCCACAGCAGCCCATTTCAGCCCTACAACCTCGCTGCGACGCAGACCATAAAAGGCGGTCAACATAACTGCCACCTCAATTTTACTGCCGCGCACAGCGTCGAACAGCGCGTTCATTTCGTCCTTGCTGTAAAAGTTCCCGGTAAATTCGTTTTTCTTCGGGCGGTCTACCTTGTCGGCGGGGTTCACATCGATCAGGTCTGTTTTCACTGCGTATTTCAAGGCGCGGTGGATAACCGCATGATAGTGAATGACCGTATTGGGCTTCACACGCTCCAACTGTTCCTGATAAAATGCTTGGATATGAACCGCTTTCAGGTCGCCCAGCGTAACGCCGAGATTTCTAAAGTAAGGAATGATCCTGCTGTTCGACAGTTCTTTGTAGCTTGCGTAGGTTGTCAGCTTGACGGTTGACTTTGCGATTTCCAGCCATTGCACCAGATAATCCGCAAACAGCATGGCTTTGCTGGGCGGACCATTGGGGTCAACGGGTGGCTCAAAGTCGTCTTGCAGCTCACGCATCATCGCCTCGGCGCGCCGCTTGTTGCCCTTGATAGGCAAGCCCGTGGATTGCCATTTGGTTTTGCGTTTGCCGTCATAAGTTTTGTAGGTCAGTACCACATAGTAGATACCGTTTTTTTCTTGCAGATGCCCTGCGACCATAAAAAAATACCTCCTTCGGTTTGGGTCGCCCCCGATCTGCTGTTGACAAGAACAGCATAACGCATCGGCGCAAAACAATCAACACTGTCGATTCTCTGCTCGACAGTGTTGACCGCAAATCTGAAGGTAGGTAAACAGGTGGGCTTTGGGGATGCGATACGAGCGCCCGATTTTCATCGCCGGGATTTTGCCCTCGTGCAGCAGCTTGTACCCCGTTTTGGTGCTGATTCGCAGGGCATCGCACATCTGCTCGATGTTCATCACATCGGGATACTTGCGCAGCATCACACGGTAGGCATCGCGCTGGTTAAATCCTTTGCTGCTTATACAAAACACCTCTTTTTTGAAAATTTGCGGATTTAATTCCACAAGCATAGCGGCCACTTGTGGAAAACAAGTGACCGCCATAATCTGAAATCAAATTGTACGTCCTATTCGACACTACTTCCCGGACATACGAGGGCGAACCACCGACCCGGCTGCTGGAAACAGCTCCCACTTCCTGTACCACATTGTTGGCAGTACCGCCGACGCCTTGAGAGCATCGCCACGGTGTGTATCATGATTGCTGACCCTTCGCTTGAGGTATGTGTTCCACGCCACCTCTCCCGCCTCTGGGGGCGCTCCGCTGCGGTTAGGCAGCCTCATCGCGTCAGAACGGGACGCACCTGCCGAAACGCTCCTTGGGTTGCGGCAAGGTCAGTTGTATGTAGCCGGTGATTCGGATATTCGGTTATCAAGGTGCAAAAGGGGGAAGAGGGCTTTTTTGTCCCTCTATACTGTATACTCGCAAAAGGGTGCCAAAATTCGAGAAAAAATTTGCATTTTTTCTAAACTTATTTTCGGCGCACAGAATCGAAACAACTTGTTTGAGAGTTGTTGAACAACCTATAGCAAAAAGGACGCGGAACAATGGGGTTCGGCATCCTTTTTGTCAGGAAAAGATTAGACCTTGAATGTCCGAATCATTTCGAGAAATGCAATCACAAGGATATGATGCAAATCCTCATCAAAAACTCCGTTCACGAAGCTGTACTTCCGCAGCAGGGGTTTATACTGCTCATAGAGTTTGTCTACGGCCTCTTTGTCACCATGGTGTGCCCTTACCAGAATATTCTTAAACATTCCCATATTACTTGTCCTCCATCTTTTTGCGAATCCGTGCAGTTGCATTTTTCTTATGCGTGCTGACCGTGTTGGGCTTGATGCCCAACTCCTTGGCAGTCTCCTTTACGCTCATCTCGTTGATGTAGAGGCATGTGATAACCGCATACTCTCTAACAGGAAGATTCTGCAGATGTTTGTCAGTCTCTTCCAACATCAGCTTTTCTTCAACGCACTCTTCAACAGATACCTCAATTCTGCAGGATACACCCTCTAAGTAAGAGGCATTTGCTTCAAAGGAAACTTCCTTCGTCTCCTTCTGGTTCTTCTTCCGCAGATATGAAACTCTCTTGTTGTGCAGAACCTTGTCCAGTTTTCCGGTGAATTGTGCTAGCAGTTCGACATCCTCACCAGAAATTGATTGATTGTAGAAATCTTTTTTCTTTGCCATCATAAACCTCCTGAATTTTGAGTTTCATTGAATAGACCTCAAAACTCGGAGGGGCGCGGGCAGAAAACGGCGGTCCTCTGCCGCCAAAACAATAAAGTAACAAAAAAGCATGATGTGGTATAAATAAAATTTGACACCCTATTTTCAAGGATTCGAGATATAATCAAGAGAATAAAGAGTGAATAAAACGGCAGAAAACAGACAATATGACCACGAATACAAAGTACAGGCAGTGAAACTTGCCAAAGAAATCGGACAAGCTAAGGCCGCCAAAGAACAGGGGATCCCCAAGAACACCATGTATAGCTGGGTACGGGCTAACCGTCTTGGCACTCTTGACCTTGGAGCTGGCTCACAGACCCCACAAAGCGCTATGACGCTTAACGAGGAACTCCTAAAGCTTCGCCAGCAGGTAAAGGAACTGGAGAAAGAAAACCGACGTTTGAAGAAAGAAAACGACTTTCTGGAGGAAGCCAGCGCTTTTTTCGCCGCGAGCCGTCTGAAGTCAGCAAAAACGAAAGAATGAAGTTTATTGCATTAAAAACGAAAGACGGCGAATTAAAAGGGGATATCGCCTTTTTCTGCAGGATCCTTCATGTCAGCAGACAGGGATTTTACCAGTATCTTGCAAACAAAGACCGCCCATGGAAATATCAGCCACTGGCGGATGCCATGAAGGAGATAAGCTACTGGAATAACCGAAGAATCTGCTCGGCCAATGGAGGGCTCCCCCCCTATAGTCAAACGACAGCAATACTATGATTCCCTGAAAGAAGCGGCATAAGGTACAGAATCCTTGAGGAAAATGTGTCAACTAATCTTGACAAAATCATGTGGTTGAACCGCCGTGTACCGGTCGGTACGCACGGTGGTGTGAGAGGTCGGCTCTTTAGAGTTGAGAGAGCCTCCTACTCGATTATATACAATCATCCTTCAACTTTTCCGATAGTCTGTATGTGGGATAAACCTGCTTTTAGCTTTCTGATCAAAACAGTCTTGATTTCATTACAAAGCAATCCAGAAAAAAACAGCCATAGGCTGCTTGTGGCAAACCTATGGCTGGTAAAACATCCGTTTTTTGTATCTGCTATTTTGGGTATTTCCTTATACAGCAAGAACCCGTTTATCTATCGGACTTGCTTTGGCCTTCTTTTCTTTTTGCAATCACACCTGTTACGGCCAGTGCTGCAAAGCTCAGCAGCATCACCACACCCCACAGCGCAGGTTCCCCGGCATCACCGGTCTGCGGCGTACTGCTGCCCGCAGAGAGCTGCTGCGAAGATGCACTCTGTCCACGGTCGGGCCGGGGCTTGTCCGAGGCATCCGGATTTTGTCCGCTACCGCTGTCCGAACTACCGGAACTGCTAGAAGTATCCGAACTGGCAGAATTGTCGGAGCTGGAACTTCCAGAACTGTTCGAACTGCTGTCATCCGGGTCTGTGGGTTTTTCTTCCTCCGTGGGAGCATCGTCATAATCCCCTGCCCAGATCACAAGATCGTCGATGGAATATTTTGCGTATTTGGCGGTATCTGCCGCAAAACACATTTTATCGATCACCGAAAAATCCACCTTGTTTTGTGCATTCTGCAACAGCAGCTGACCGTTCACATATACATCCGTGGTATCCGTTCCGTCGGCATTTACATGGGTCACCAGGGTTATGGTGTTCCAATCGGATACATGGTATTCGCCGGTCAAGGGACTGTAACTGCTGCCGCTGACATTGTAGGTGAAATTCGTGCCATTGGAGCGGATGCAGAAGGCTTCGTTGCTGGTGGAAGTAATCGTACCGTTTCCAAAAGCAATGCGGAGATTCTCGTACTTGGTATCGGCAACACCGCCCTGGATTTCCGCCTCATTTTCCACCTTAATGCGGAACTGCATAGAAAATGTACCGGACACGGGATCAAAGGAGAGCACCGCCTTGGGCTGCGCCGCACCGTTGCCGTCCTCCACCGTCATTACACCGTCCTTCACATCCACCGCGGTATAGGCCTTGGCAAGGGACACCGACCAATGGCTGCTGTCCAGTGTACTTCCATCAAAGGAATCCTGATAAATCACCTGGCCGGGCTCAAAATCAGCGGTGACAGAAACGGTGACATAGCGCACCAGTTCCGGGTTATCCAGGCTGGTGACACTGATCTTGGCGGTGCCCACCGCTTTGCCGGTCACGGTGCCATCGTGGTGCAGGGTGACAATTTCAGGGCCGGAAACGATGGCGTACCGCACCCCTTTTTCCGAAGCGGTTTCGGGCAATACCTCAGCTTCGATGGCGGCGGTTTTACCCCGACTGAGGTTCATGGCCGTCTGCTTCAGCTGCATAGACTCAGCCCGGACCATGTCCTGTTCGGCGCGCACCTCGATGGCGGCTTCGTCAAACACTTTCTCGTCCCGCAGGCTGTAAGCCCGAACCACCGCTTTACCTTCCCGGACGGCGGTGATATAGCCATCCTGGCTCACGATTACGGCATTGCCGGATACCACTTGGTACCCAACCTGGTCATAGCTGCCTGCCGGCTCTACCTGCACATAGGCTTTCACCGCATCCTGCAGTCCCATGACCGAAGGAACATAGAGCAGCTGCAGGCTCTGGGGGGTAGGTACATTTTCCTCTGCAGGGATCTTGCTGCCCTTGTATACCTTCACATCGTCGATGCTGAACTCCATCTTATCGCCGGTACCGCTGTGGATGTCCAGTCGGTTCACATAATCAATGGCGTTGCGGTTGGCAATGCCGGAGCCTACCAGATAGCCGTTCATGTACACATCGGTGGTATTGGCCTTGGCGGTGCCGTTGTTCGGGGTGATGATGTAGGTCACATCCACCCAATCACCGTAGTTGCCCACCACCTTGTCCGCATTAAGAGAAATAGGGGTATAGGCATTGGTGAGGACATAAGTCAAATCGGAGAAATTGCCTAAGGCGCCCTTGGCGGCGTTGCGGACACGGAACAGCTCGGTGGTATTGGAATACCAGCTGTCCGACCCGGCCGCCACGGCATACATACAGCCAAAAGTGAGATCTCCCGCCTTGTGTTCCCCCAAAGCATCGATCCGCACCCGGAAAGATATCGTGGTGGTGTCGGTCTGGGGCTGGAATACAAAGGAAATTTTACTGGTGGCATTGTTGGAATTGTCCCGGAACCGGATTACGTTCCCCTCGGATTCCTGCTCCAAGGTCACCGATGTACCCTCGGCCGATTCCGGAATCACCTGCATAAACTCAGTGTTGAAGGCTGTATGCAAATCCAGCCCGCTTTCGCGGCCGAAATCACAGCTGTACAGTTTTTCCGCCTGTACGGCTTCCCCCTGCTGCACCGTGACATGACAGGTAGAAGTGGCGATGGAATTGTCCACACTGGTTGCCCGCACCACAGCGGTACCTTCCTTCAGGGCCGTGACATAACCTTTGGCGTCCACGGCCACAACATCCGCGCCTTCCAGCACATCCCAGGTCACCGCTTTGTTGTAGGCTTTGATGGGCTTCACCGTAACGCTCAGGCTGGTGCGCTCTCCCGGCTGCAGCTGAATTTCACTGCTGTCGATGCGGATGCTTTCCACCGGGGTCTTTTCCACAGTTTCGCTGTGGGAAATACCGGAGCTGTACACCCACACATCGGAATAGGCTTCCTCACTGGAATCTACCGAATCCTGGATGTAGTTGCCCAACTTGAAATAGTACCAGGTATCCTTCCAAAGGGGGTCCGCCGCCACAAAATTGTGGGAAACAGTCATAGGTTCGTTGTCATCGGTATCGATGGTAACATAGGCAGTACCATCCACCACTTGGATCTCGGTGCGGTATTTTTCGCCCAGTGCCACCTCGGGATAGGCATAAGCAAAATCGGCGGAGGTTTTTTCGGTGGTGTTTTTCAGATACACAATCACACTGCCGGTTCCCTTGGCCTTATCGTAGGCATACAGCACCTTCACCAGAGGATTGGCGTTGTCACCGTTCTGCTCGATGCCGTGGATCTGGGAGGTGATCACCTTGCCGTTGGCCGGTACATGGGTGACCTTCTGCTCGGCCACAAGGGTATGGGTGCCCTGCCAGGTCCAGTTCACCGTTTTGTCCTTAGGGTCCAGCATTTCCCGCATCTCGGAACGGGCATAAGTGGTGTTTCCGGTTTTGAATCCCTGTACCGGGCAGTGGAACACCACGGCGTCTTGTCCGTTTTCGTCAGTAGCCGCAAAGAAAAACTCACTGGTGTAGCCGTCCGCCAGTTCCTGTGGCGATTTTTCCAGCACCGAGCCGGGCTTGGTATCGCTTTCTACCGGCAGCTGCAATTTCCAGCCACCGGCCACGAAATCAATGCAGCCCAGCTCGCCCGGCGTTTTTTCGTCTTCACCGTCGCCGTCTCCTTCTCCGCTGTCCGTTGTTTTCAGGCTCACCCGCACATCGTCGATGTATGCGTGGGTCTTATCCATGCTGCCGGTCAAAAAGGAAATGTTGTCCAGACTTTCCATGACGATGTTTTCTGTTTTACAACTCATGGCAATATTCTCTCCCAACAACTCCCCGTCGGCATATACGTCAAAGGTCTTTGTTGCGGTGTCGATCACCGATTTCAGTTCGATCCATTTTCCACACAGATAAGCTCCATTTTTTACAGAGGGAGTTTTTTGGGAATCCCCTCCCCGGAACTCGTAGGTGCGGGAATCGCTGCCGGTGGTTTTAAACCGCAAAAACTCCCCTGCGCTGGAGGTGCTGCTGCTGCCGCTTTCCTCCTTGGAACCCGCCGTCAGGGCAATGGTGGACTTTCCCTCATCGGAAACCACATACAGCTTGTACTCCACCACAATCTCCCCGGCCTGTTTACCGATTTCAATGTTTGCCTTACTGGTTTCGCTGTCGCTGGTATCATTGAATTCCAACACGTGGTTTCCATCCATCTCGACCACGGAAACCCCACCGCTCAGCTTGACCCCGGCGCTCAGTTCGGATTCAAAATTCTCATCCAAAATAACCGTGTACTCCTCCGGCTCCTGGGCATACACCGCCAGGGGCGTGGGAATGCAGGTCATTCCCATGGCCACGGCCAGTACCGCACCCGCGGCCTTTTTCATTTTCGTATACAGGTTCACCAACACTCCTCCTTTGTTATACTTTTCTAGATAAAGGCCTGTCCGCCGTTGATCTGGATCACTTCGCCGGTGAGGAAGGATGCCTTGTCCGAAGCCAGGAACTCGATGACGTCGGCCACCT